>JGI26253J51717_1000033_pt1 | contig 54017 bp, 53 predicted proteins | sample SaaInlV_100m_DNA_6_FD_51717 | JGI IMG/M metagenome (IMG submission 51717)
GTGATCCGGCAAGATGAGACGGGTCAGGTGATAACGCAAGGCGCACAGGTGCAAATTGGCGGTAATGAAACCTATGTGTCTCTCTGCCGTCGCCATTGGCGCGAAGCAACCGGGTCGTGAATTTACTTTTGAAACTGCACCCCTCCAAAAGTGGCCGCGTTGATTTTAAAGTTTAGCAAAGGCATGAACTTCAAGCGTTCAGCGTTCTAAGGCTATGATTTTTTAAGTTTCTCGAGCTCATCTTCGGCCACCAGAGTACGCAATTTCTGAACGGTATTGTCATTGCCGCCGACACCCAGCGCATGAACAAATCGAGATTGGCTGAGCCCCAAACGTTCTCTCGCGTTTTGATTTCTTCAATTGTCGTATCACCCGTTTTTTTCATATTGTTCACGATGGTTTTGGCAACTGAATGATCATCACACCAGCCGCTGGGATCTGGCATAAGTGCAAGCCAGTACTGCGCGGCTTGAATGTCTTTTAACTCAGGTGCCTCGCTAAAAGTTCTGAACTGTTTTAGTGAATCTATAGCTTCGTCGTGATAAATAACTGAGGGTATATTTCCGATTTCTGGCATTACGATTGCTAACGGCATTGTCATTTCTTGCATAAAATAATGTAGCCTGGAACCTCATCCCTCATATGAATGGTGGGGCTTTTAACCCCACTTCTCTCGTGATCCTTGCAAGGCGTCGCGCCGTATATATTTTGCACGGGTTTCCATTGCCTTAGGGCAAGTTTATCGGATGAATGAATCCTGCAGACCAAATTAGATTGGAAAAACTTGGCTCAAGCCTACACTCTTTATGGGCTTATTGCGCTGCCTTGCGCAATAAGAGCCCCGTCGCACAGGGGTTAAATATCGTCTGCGGCCGTTAAATCGAAATTCTCATTTGGGAAATACTTTCTGAGGCGAATATCAGCCGTGCGCGCATGCCCTTCCATACCCTCAAGTCGGGAAATTCGCGCTGTGGCCTCAGCAACGGGCTTGGACCCTTCGCGCGTTGCACGCTGCCAAGTGACGATTTTCATATATTTATGAACGCTTAATCCACCCGTATAGCTTGCGGCACCGGATGTGGGCAAAACGTGGTTTGTGCCCGATGCTTTATCCCCAAAGGCAACCGTGGTTTCTTCGCCCAAGAACAGCGAGCCATAACAGCTTAGGCGACTGAGCCACCAATCGAGATCTTGCGCTTGGACTGTCAGGTGCTCGGGTGCATAGGCATCCGATGTGGCGGCCATTTCTTCTCGGGTATCGCAGAGTACAATTTCCGCATAATCGCGCCAAGCGGCGTAGGCATTATCGCGGTTAAGCTCTGGGAGATCCTCGATCAGGGCGGGCACCAACAGCATTACCTTTTCGGCCAGCGCGCGATCATCGGTCACCAGCCAAACAGGGGAATTATAGCCATGCTCGGCCTGGCCGACAAGGTCAGCTGCAACAATATCTGCATCTGCATGCGCGTCAGCCAGAATCAGACTATCGGTTGGGCCTGCGATCATATCAATCCCAATGCGGCCAAAAAGCATACGTTTGGCTTCGGCAACGAATTGGTTTCCTGGCCCAACAAGAATATTAGCTTTGGGCAGCCCAAATAGCCCAAACGTCATCGCGGCAACGCCTTGCACGCCGCCCATGGCCAAAATTTTATCCGCACCCGAAATATGCGCGGCGTATATGATTGCGGGGGCAACGCCTATATCGGGCCGGGGTGGAGAGCAGGCAATAATGTTTTTACAGCCTGCGACTTTGGCTGTGGTCACCGTCATGATGGCGCTGGCAACATGGCTGTAGCGGCCCCCGGGGATATAGCAGCCGGCGGCGTTCACCGGGATCGCTTTTTGTCCTGCGATTAATCCGGGCACAACCTCTGTTTCAAAATCTGCGACGGTTGATTTTTGGACTTCCGCAAATTTTTTAACATTGGCATGCGCAAATTCAATATCGCGCTTCATCTTATCAGGCACCAGGGCCGAAGCCGTCTTAATCGCCTCTGCTGATAACAGTATAGCACCTTGATAATTATCAAATTTTGCGGCGTATTCTAAAGCTTTTTCATCACCACCCGCCTCAATCTCGTCTAAAATTTTGCCGACAATGTCGCGCGTTTCCCCGGCATCGCTTCGAGAATGAAGAGGAGCTTTCTTAAGATATTCGACGGTCATTATTCTGCTCCTATCGCTGCATCCTCGTGCGCAGCGCCTGATTTGTTATGTTGAATTGATTTGTAAAAGGCGAGGCCGATTAGAAACACGCCGATCCCGCCGGTTAATACTTCCGGGACGTGAACCAGGGATTGAAGAAACATGATCACCGATAGGGCAAAAATAGAATAAAACGCCCCATGTTCCAAATATCGGAATTCCGCTAAGGTTTTGCGCTCTACAAGCATAATCGTCATCGATCGCACATACATAGCTCCAATGCCCAACCCTATCGCGATTAAAAGAATATTTGTTGTCAACGCAAAGGCTCCGATCACGCCGTCAAATGAGAAGCTGGCATCCAAAACCTCAAGATATAAGAACGCGCCCAATCCACCGCGTGCACCAATGGCGGCGGTGTTGCTGGCAACATTGTCGAGATAAGCGCCCAATCCATCGACAAGCATGAAGACCAATAATCCCATTATTGCCGACATTAAGAAGGCTGCATGTTTATATTCTGGCAAAAATTGGCAAATCGCGATGATGATAATCAAAACGAAGGTGATCTCTAGTCCTCGGATTGATGCCACGCGCCGAAGCCGCGTTTCAAGCCCCACGATCCAATCGACCGATTTGTCTTCATCCACGAAGAATTTCAACGCAACCATCATCAAAAAAGTACCGCCAAAAGCAGATATTGGACCATGCGCTTGTTCAATGATATGCGAATATTTCTCTGGGTCGGCCAAGGCCAAATGGATTGCAGCGAAAGGGTTGATCCAGGCGAAAATAGCCACGATCGCCAAGGGAAAGATTATCCGCATGCCAAAAACCGCGATTAAAATTCCCCAAGTTAGGAAACGCTGCTGCCAAATTGGGGTCATCTCTTCAAGTTTGTTGGCATTCACGATCGCGTTGTCAAAAGACAAGGCGATTTCCAGTGTTGCCAGGATCGCGCCCACAAGCAGAAATCCAAACACACCCGAAAGCGTTCCGGTGGTTGCCCAGCCGAGCCACCCCGATAGGCCTAAGCCAATGACGGTTACGATCAAAGGCCACTTTTGATAGGATAAGGTTGACCGGCTCATCTCTGTACCTATTGTCCGAATACTTGGTTGGGAAGCCACAGAACGATTTGTGGGAAAATGAGAATGAGGATCAATCCGATAAGTTGGATCACCATAAATTGCATCATACCCAGATAGATATCTTTCAAATCCCAATTTGGAACCACGCCCTTAAGGAAATAAGCGGATAAGGCCACTGGCGGCGATAACCAAGCGGTTTGTAAATTGACCGCAACCAGAATTCCAAACCACACCATCAGATCGTAGCGATCAAGGCCGTGAAGTTCAAGCTTCTCCACGGTTGGCAGCAAAACCGGAACGACGATCAATACGATCGGCACCCATTCCAATGGCCATCCCAAAAGGAAAATTAGCGACATCACCAGGATCAAGATCAAATAGGGTGACATGTCTAACCCAAGCAACATCTCGGTCATCATTTTTGGAGTGCCAAGCGATGAAAACTCTGCGCCAAAAAAGTTTGAGGCAGCCACTAAGAACATGATCAATACGGTGATTTCAAGCGATTTGATAAGATTGTCAAAAAAGCCTGAAAACGTGAATTTGCGGTAAATCAGTGATAATAGAATGGCGCCAAATGCGCCCATTGCAGCGGCTTCAGCCGGGGTTGCAAACCCAAGAAGAATAGAGCCCAATGCGAAAGAGATCAAAATTGTTGGAGGCATCAGGCCTGCGAAAAATTCGTCCCAAAGCTCTGAGAATTTAAACCTTGTATCGGCATCGCTGCGATAGATTGGCATGGCCAGAGCCGCGAGCAGAACGATGAAAGCCAGTAACACAAGCGAAACCCATGGAAGGCCGTCCCCCCAATTCGCCGCAACCATATAGGTGTGGAATAAAACCGTTATTGGCAACGCGATGCGCAGTACATTCAGATGGCGATAGGCCCGGTAGGTCAACACCATTACGCAGCCTAGAATAATCAAGCCACCAAATGGCAGAAGGCCGCCAAACGCACCTGCGAGGCCAAGTCCAAAAACTCGGCAAATGGTCAGAACGCCCATTGAAATAAGCGCTATTTCTGCTCCATAAAAATCAGAGGTTTTGGGTTGTGCCTCTTCGGATAATACAGGGCCTAACTCAGGGTTGAGCCAGCACCGTCCCAACGTGTAGAGCAGGTATAGCGTTGCCAAAACAGCACCTGGAATGAACGCCCCGCGGAATAAATCGAGCGTTGAAACCTCAAGCACTGGCCCCATCACAATCAGCATAATCGAGGGCGGTATTAAAATGCCCAATGTGCCGCCTGCCGTGATGGTCCCTGCTGCCAGCTGTACATTGTAACCAGAGCGGTTCATTGTCGCACCTGCCATGATCCCAAGAAGAGTCACAGAGGCGCCCACGATCCCTGTAGCTGCAGCAAAGATCGTGGAAACGATCAGTACCGCGATGTAAAGCGATCCGCGGACCCGCGCCATGATCATCTGGATGGATGTGAACAATCGTTCCATTAAGCCGGCGGCTTCCATTACGATCCCCATCAGGATGAAAAGTGGCACTGCCATTAACTGATCGTTTAACATTGTTGAATTTGTATTCAGCGTCATTAGCAGCGTGGTGAGCTTAAAGTTTGATCCCCAAATGCCAAATACAAAAGCTAAGAAAATTAGCGTGAATGAAATCGGGAAACCGATGAAGATCACGAAAATCATCGCAGCAAGCATGATCAAACCGATGGTTGGTTTCGACAAGCTAGGGCGGACTGACATGATATCGGTAAACCAGCCTCCGCCCGGGGTTGCCTCTGGGATAAACACGGCCATTGTTAGCCAAATCAAGGCGAGTATATAAAAGGGCAGGGCTTGGACAAATCGACGTTCGCGTTTCTTTTCCCATTTTGTGGAAGGCTCTGAACAATTCGGGAATACCTTGCAAGGTAAGCAGCAAACCACCGACAGGCATGGCCAGGCGCGCTGGCCAAAGAAGGGGCTCCCATGGGCTATCAAACGCGGTTTCACCCGTACGGTAGGCCAATTCCCAATATTGCGCCGCGATGATGGTGAAAAAGATCATAGATGGGATGAAAAACGCCATATAAAGAAAGGCATCAACGGTTGCTTGGGTTTTTTCAGTCCAATTGCGATAAAGAAAATCGGCACGGATATGCACGCCCCGCATTAGGCCGTAGCCGGCGGCGCCCATAAACAGCACACCCGCGATCATACGGCTGATATCATACGCAAAGAGCGTGGGCCCAAGCCCGAGCGCGCGCGCCGTGTCATCCCAGCCATAACTGGCCATAATGCCAAAGGCATTGCGCGAAATCACTTCGAAAACAACCACCCCGATTAACGGAACCATTAAAAGGCATAGCAGCTTGCCGGCCCAATCATTTAACAGATCGATAAACCCTGTGATCGGGCGTTGCCAGGGCGTCATATCTTCGGGCGTTTCTCCTGGGCGCTCTGTGCGGCGCTCTGCGATCAACTCATCNGCTATCTCTAGCTCTTCGGGTGCAATCTCTTCAGCCACGCCCGTTCTCCCTTTCTGTGCGGTCCTTTTTGTTAAAGGAGCCTTCATTTTTGGAAAAACCTTTGGGTTTTACCAAAAATGAAAGTCGGGGCCCCGAAGGGCCCCGTTTCGTGTATTTAGGGATTACTTCAGCGTATCTGCATGCGCTTTGCCTAAGCTGGCATTTGACGCCTGTGCACCCGCCCAGAACGGCACAGCCACATCGGCGAAATCTTTTTGAGATTGCCAAACTTCTGCAAAGAATTCGTTTTCAGCTGATGCTTCTTCAAGAAGCTTCTTGGCTGCTGCCATATACTCGGTGAAGTAATCGGCTGGTGTATCTTCTAAAATGACACCATGATTTTCGGTCAAATCTTTGAGCGCCTGTCCGTTCGAGTAAATACGATAAGACTGAGCTTTCGACAAAGAGGCATTCGCTGCAACTTCAATCGCTTTTTTCTCGGTTGCTGATAGCCCGTCATAGACGTCGCCATTGAGGTAAAGGTCCGCATTTACAACAACCTGATGAAGGCCTTGCAGATAGTAATGCTTTAACANTTTTTGGAACCCAAAAACTGNGTCCGGCTTCGGGCAGCANCANTCNGCCGCGTCAATAGCGCCTTTTTCAAGTGCCGGAAGAATGTNGCCTCCCCCCATCGCAACGGCGGCAACGCCGATCTCGTTATAGGCTGCGCCTACCATTNCGGGAGGAGCCCGGAAGCGCAGTTTACGGAAATCATCCATCGTCGCAATTTTTTCGGGGAACCAACCCAGAGCTTCAGGGCCAACAGGTTGCAGCATAAAGCCTTTTACATTGACGCCCATTTCATCCCACAGGCGATCATACAATTCACGGCCACCACCATATTGGAACCAGGATAGGAATGACATTGCGTCAAGACCAACACCGGCTCCGGCAATGGGCGCGCCAAACAGGTTAGCGGCNGGATGCTTTCCGCCCCAATAATGGGTCCAAGCAAAGCCACCTTCCACCAAGCCGGCATCTACGGCATCCATAATGTCGCGTGGGCCAACAACTGCGCCCGCAGGCAAGATTTCAATCTTGACCGATCCGGCTGTCAGGTCTTCCACATCATCTGCAAAGCTTTGCAGCATGTAGACTTCGTCAGTTGAGTTTCCAAGCACGGATTGGATCCGGATAGTGGTCTCAGCAAATGCTGCTGATGCCATTAGCGTAAGGGCTGCTGTCCCCACGCTTAGAGTTTTAAGATTAAACATCAATTTTCCTCCCTTGATGATGTTTCCCTCATATCATTATTTATCGCTGCCATGGCCGAGGGGATTGTCCCGACAGAAATTGAAAGTGGGTTTTGTTCATGATTGCCATGATATCCACTTTGTGAAGCGGGGTTGCAAAAGTCATGATGCATCCTCCAACACCAGCTGACTGGCTTTTTCGCCGATCATGATCGCAGGTGCATTCGTGTTGCCGCTGACGATGCGCGGCATGATTGAGGCATCAGCAACGCGCAAGCCGCGAATGCCCTTTACTTTAAGCGACGGATCCACAACCGCCATCNGATCGATGCCCATTTTGCAGGTGCCGGTTGGATGGTANATTGTAACTGACGTTTGACGCGCCCACTCCAGGGTGGCTACCTCATCCTCTAGGGCAACTCCGACTCCGGGGGCATATTCTTCCGTGATATGAGATTTTAGCGGTTCTGACTGCGCGATCCGGCGCGCGATTTGAATGCCTTTCACGATTGTGCGGCAGTCTGTGTCCGTAGACAGGTAATTTGGATGAATTTCTGGGTGATCGTCGATATTGGCCGAGCTCAGCGTTAAATGCCCAGCGCTTTCCGGGCGCAGTTGCAAAACAGAAGCGGTGAAAGCCGAAAATTTATGCGGNCCATCCGCGGGTTTTAGGGCACTCCAGGGCTGAATATGAAATTGGATATCTGGCGTTTCTAAATGCGCTTCGGTTTTCAGGAAGCCGGTTCCAAGACTGGCGGCCATCGTCATTGGGCCGCGCTGCGTGAACGCGTATTTNGCCGCAATCAAGCCTTTTTTTAAGTAGCTGTTGATTTCGGTATTCACGGTGCTGAGCGTAGTTTTAAAAACTGGACGGGCCTGTAGATGATCTTGCAGATTTTTACCTACACCGGGAAGATCTGATAAAACCTCTATGCCATGCGCGCTAAGTTCGCCTCCGGCGCCGATGCCCGAAAGCATGAGAAGCTGCGGCGAACCAATGGCCCCAGCGCTGAGGATCACCTCGGCGTTTGCCGAAATAGTTTCAACCCGCTGATGCCGGCGAATTTGAACGCCGGTGGCGCGCCCCTCAGCGATCACCACTTTTTCGACNTGTGCATCGGTGATAATACTCAGGTTTTTGCGCGTACGCGCGGGGGCCAAATAAGCCGCAGCGGAAGAACAACGCCGCCCCCCTTTCATGGTCAGTTGAAAATATCCAACGCCTTCCTGATCGGCGCCGTTATAATCGGGATTACGCTTATATCCGGCATCCACCGCGGCATCGACCCATTTATCAACCACATCCCGCGTTAATCTTGAGTTTTGAACCGAAAGCGGCCCCGATTTTCCGCGNAGTCCGGTTTGATCCACGCCTTCCCAGGTTTCGGACCGTTTGAAATAGGGAAGAACATCGCTCCAGCTCCAGCCCGTGCAGCCCATCTGCGCCCAGCCATCATAATCTTGTGCTTGGCCACGCACGTAGAGAAGGCCGTTAATCGAGCTGGACCCGCCAAGGACCCGCCCACGTGGCCATGGGATCGACCGATTGGCGATCCCAGCATCCTCTTGGGTTTCGTAACACCAATCCATTTTGGGATTGCCCATGGTTCGAAAATAGCCAACCGGAATATGGATCCAAGGGCTGGTATCGCGCGGCCCAGCTTCGATCAACGCAACCCTATACCGCCCATCTTCTGATAGGCGATTTGCAAGGGCGCATCCTGCGGAACCCGCACCAACAATGACGTAATCGAACCTCATATAACCCCAAATATCAAATAATGAGACTTTTATTCTCGAATTTATGCAAAATTCATGCTAACTATGATTCGAGATACATGTAAATCACTTTCTTGAAGAAAACCGGTTTGAGCCCCCATGCAGAGCCCGACAGAAACCCCAAGCAATTTGCGCACTTTACTAATCCTTGAAGTGCTTGGCAAAAGCGACCGCCCGATGACGGCGACCGAGATCAATGCTGTGTTGAACCTTCCCAAACAGACAGTACATCGTTTATGCGCCACGCTGGAAGAGTTTGGGTTTATCACCCGTTTGAGCAACAGCAAAAAATATCAAGTTGCGCGCCGTTTGCGTGAAATTGGCGCGGGATTGCTTTATAATTCACGCGATCACATCATGCGGCGGCAAATATTATTGGATGTTGCGCAAGAGGTTGGGGAAACTGTGAATTTCGCGGTGCCGCGTGAAACCGGCATGGATTATTTGGACCGTGTCGAAACCGGTTGGGCGTTTCGGATCCAATTGCCAATCGGCTCGCGGGTGCCCTTTCATTGCACTGCCAGTGGGAAGACATTTTTGGCGAGCCTTCCGATGGCCAAACTGAAAAGTTTTTTAGCAACGCTGCATCTGCAAGCGATGACCCAAAACACCCATGTGTCAACAGCAACTCTTTTGACTGAGATTGCTCAAGTTCGAAAGAATGGCTACGCGCTTGATCAAGAAGAGTTTATGGATGATATGGTTGCGATTGCAGTGCCTGTCACGGATCCAAAAAATCGCTATATTGCGGCGCTTGCCTTTCATGGTCCAACGCAGCGCGTGACTATATCCGATGCCATCAAGAGCAAAGAACTGCTCCAATCCGCTGCGCGGCGCATTAGCGAAAGCCTTTTCGACTAGGTTGCGTTTTGGCGATGCAGGGCAGATTGTTTTTCAGCTCAACCAACTATTCGGCGCCAGGTCAGGCGCTTTTTTGATNATCTGGAAAGATGTACGACGCCTGTCTATACTAGCTNCCCAGCATAGCTTTGGGCCGCAGCGTAACGNGGCAGGCGCAATTTAGACAGGCTCAGTTCTTCTCAATTAATACGCCGTAAGATCGCAATTCATCCAGGGCAGCTATGGGGAAATACTCGCCGGAAAATTGTGCTAATATGGTGGTAGCCTTGAAACGCTCACCATCAAATTCGCCCTGAACAACAACGGGGCTTCCGATTTCGAACGCCTCCGGTAAGGGGCCCGGAAAGACAACGTTGATCGATTCACTTTTATCGGAAAGCGAAAATTGAATACCATATGCATCGCTGGTTTGAACGGAATGGGCAATTCCAAAAACATTTACCATACGGGCGTATTGCNCGGTGAAGGCGGGCACCTCGCTTGGGAATAAAAAGTAGCGGGTTTGAGCGAGTGCGCCGGACGCTAAGAGGCAACTTACAATCACCCCACAAATCATTCGTTTCATAAAATTTCCATCATTTATTGCAACGGGATTGGCAGAGCGGTTGCAGCGCTGATCCCACATAGTTCTCGAGCGTGGCGAGTATGCAGCTTATTTTTGATGTTGCAAGCGGCCNTACGGGATTGGGGTGATCGCCAGACCTATGGAGTGTGCATTCAGCGCGGCGTCGAAGTGATTTTGAAATAAAAGCGATAAAGTATTTGCGGTCTTATCACCCCNAAACAAAATACCCGCTTGCGTGGCGCAGGTTTTATGATGCCGCCTTTATTCGCGTCTACGCAGATAAGTGTGTGATAAACACAGCCAATTTACTCGCTAGAGCTTGCATAATTCCTGCCCGGGGCCTNGCTGTTTATACAGNCCGGCTCAGCCTGTCTTTTCCGTGATCTACAGAAGGTTTCGCCAAAAGCCCGATGGGGTTTTTGGGTTGCCCAAAAATTGATTATTCAGCTTTTCTGTTATTCCCATTAATTTGCGATGCGGTGATAGAGCCTATATTAAACGTAAAAATATGGCCCAAAATCAAACGGATTATCTATATTATGACCCAATGTATCAACAGTTTGGCGCAAATTGCCCAAAAATATGACGCTATTGTTTTTGATCAATGGGGGGTTCTGCATGATGGCAGCTGTGCATATGCAGGCGCGATTGACTGTCTGGTTGGCCTCGCCAAGGCCGGGCATTCTTTATCCGTGCTCTCAAATTCAGGCAAACGCGCCGCGCCAAATGCCAAGAGGATCGCNGATATGGGGTTTTCAAATGGACTGTTCAATCAAATTATGACCAGCGGCGAAGCTTTATGGCACGATATCGATCAGGGCAAAATTGCGCAGAGTAATTTTTTCGCGATTGAAAGAGAGCAGGGTGATGCGTTGGCTTGGGCGGAGGGGTTGCCTATTGAACTGACAGAGTTGCACAATGCTCAAGCGGTGCTGTTGATGGGCTTGCCAGACGCGGCCAAACTGGCAGATTGGCAGCCGGTTTTGGATCAAGCTTTCGCCGCAGATTTGCCGATTTATTGCTCGAACCCTGATCAACATTCCCCGCGCGCAGATGGTTTGGTGATCTCGGCAGGCGCGCTNGCGCGGGCTTATTCGCAAAGATCTGGGCGGGTGATATACTATGGAAAACCGCATCGGCCAGTTTTTCAGGCTTTGTCGACCTCTCTTCAGGCGCAGCGTTTTTTAATGGTTGGAGACAGTTTGGAACATGATATTGCGGGTGCGCAGGCCGTCGGATGGGACAGCGTTTTGATACAGAAGGGGCTGTATGCCAGCGCGTTTTCCAACGCCGATCACGATGTGGTTCTAAAAACTCTGTTAAAGGACCTTGCCTGCCAGCCGCCAACCTATTCTATAAAACAGCTGCAATGAACCGCTCTGGCGATTGATTGCCCCTTTAATTTTAAGCGTCAGAGCATTTCATAGACGAAATAAGGCCTCAAAAACTGTATTAAATTGGAATTTTTCGACAGGGTGGTTCTTTTAGTCTGGAAATTTCTGCAGCAAAACTTCAAAAGGGGTGATGATTTTTCGTTCGATAAGAGCCACCTGGCATCACTTCAAATATCTGCCCTTATTGTCGGCCATAACGTTTTCACGTGGAAGAAGTTTCGCGCGACGGTCGCAGGCTTTGGGGGTTTCGATTGGTTGGGTGCTGCGTTGGTACCCGCCTGCGCGGCGTTGGTTTGAACGTGAATTTTTGAAAATTTTTCCCGATATGCCACGTGATAAGCGGTTAAATATTTGTCAGCGTATGGGCGTTCATATGGGGCGCACCTTGTTCGAAATTTATCACTCGAAAGAATTTCAAGCCGCGTCGCATAAATTTCACGTTTCAGGCGAGGGTTTGCAAACATTGGAGAAGGCCTTTGCNGCGGGCAAGGGGGCCATTGTTGTCTCGGGTCATTTTGGTCAGTGGGAGGCGGTCCGCGCGGTTTTGAAAAAACGCGGTATAGAAACTGGTGCTGTCTATCGTCGGCAGGCCAATCGCCACTATCAAAGGCGGTTACTGGCGGGCATTCAAGCAACAGGAAACCCAATCGTGTCGACCGGGCGCGCCGGCACACGGGCTTTGGTGCGGCATTTGAAAGCAGGGCGCGTTATCGCCATTATGTTAGATGAGAAACATCCCGACGGTGCCCGTCTTCCNTTTTTGGGCAGGGATGCGCTGACCTCGCTTTCGGCGGCAAATTTGGCGATTAAATATGGTATTCCAATGATCCCGGCCTTTGGAACGCGGATTGCCGATGGCAATGAATTTGATGTTGAATTTGAAGCCGCAATTCCGCATTCGGACAGCACAACCATGACCCAGGCGTTCAATGANAGCCTTTCAAAACGGATATTGGAGAATCCAGACCAATGGTATTGGTTGCTGCGGCGCTGGGATGGCGCCTAGACAGCCGGCGGCATTCAACACTTTAAGCAAAAAGGGGATCATGCGTACTTATTTTCAATTTGGTGCGGCACGTGATCCGGCGACGGCGTTGTTGCGATTAACTCGCAATAACGCTTGACAGTTGCGAGTGATTTGCATTTACAGAAGCCAGCGATATGCAAAGGATCTTTCATGCTTACACGCGTCTTGTATCTGGCGGCGGCTCTCTTTGTCTGGTTGAGCGCAACAAACGCAATGGCAGAGGCGCGGCTGAAAGTGGTGACCACCTTTACAGTGCTTGCCGATATGGCGGCACATGTTGCTGGAGAGGCTGCTGATGTGGTCTCGATTACCAAGCCGGGTGCCGAAATTCATGGCTATCAACCGACACCGCAAGATATCGTAAAGGCCTCTGATGCGGATCTGATCTTGTGGAACGGGATGAATCTAGAGCTTTGGTTTGAACAGTTCTTAAAAAACTTGGAGCAGGTGCCCTCCGTCACCCTGACCGACGGAATCACACCCATTTCCATTGAGTCTGGAAGTTATGCAGGTTTGCCCAATCCGCATGCCTGGATGGGATTGGACAATGCGGTGATTTATATTGAGAATATTCGAGCCGCTTTTATCAAGCATGATCCTGATAACGCGGCGATCTACCAGGCCAATGCGCAGGCTTATATAGGTGAGTTGCGCAGAACCATTGAGCCGTTGCGCGCGGCGCTTGCAAAAATTCCTGAAGAGCGCCGTTGGTTGGTAACCTGCGAAGGGGCTTTTAGTTATCTTGCCCGCGATTTTGGGTTGAAAGAATTATATTTATGGCCAATGAACGCCGATCAAGTTGGCACACCGCAACAAGTGCGCAAGGTGATTGATGGCGTCCGGAAACACGAGGTTCCAGCCGTGTTTTGCGAAAGCACAGTCAACGCGGCGCCCGCCCAGCAAGTGGCCCGTGAAACAGGCGCAACTTATGGGGGGGTTCTTTACGTTGATAGTCTGAGCGCAGCTTCTGGCGCAGTCCCAACCTATCTTGATCTTCTAAGGGTTACGTCAAGCACTGTTGTGAAAGGGCTGTCGGAAGCCTCAAATTAGACTATGTAACCATCGCGGGCGGATCTATCGATCAAAGCGCAGCGGCGGGTTTGCCAGAGAATAGGCCGGTGCATGCGGCAAAGGACAAGACCATGAGTGACTTACCCAGTTCACGCACAGATCTGAACAATTCGGCGGATATTGGGATATCGGCTCAAGATGTTACGGTGACCTATCGCAGCGGGCATACCGCGCTTTGGGATGCCAGTTTTGACGTTCCGCGCGGCACGGTTACCGCATTGGTGGGCGTGAATGGGGCNGGTAAATCAACCTTGTTTAAAGCCATTATGGGTTTTGTTCCCGCTGCCAAGGGCACTATTAAAATTCTTGGCCAGAGCGTGAAACAGGCTTTGGCAAAAAATCTTGTTGCTTATGTACCGCAATCCGAAGAGGTGGATTGGGCGTTTCCGGTTTTGGTCGAAGATGTTGTGATGATGGGGCGTTACGGTCATATGGGGTTTTTGCGGCGCCCTAAGCAAATCGATTATGATGCGGTTGATACGGCCTTGCGCCGTGTGAATATGCAGGCGTTCAAAACCCGCCAGATCGGCGAGTTGTCGGGCGGGCAGCGCAAACGGGTTTTTCTCGCGCGCGCTTTAGCGCAGGATGGACAAGTGATTTTGCTGGATGAACCTTTCACTGGCGTTGACGTCAAAACAGAAGAACAAATTATCGCGTTATTGCAAGAACTGCGAGACGAGGGGCGCGTGATGTTGGTTTCGACGCATAACCTTGGATCGGTGCCCGAATTTTGCGACCGAACGATTTTGGTTAAGGGCACTGTGCTGAGCCATGGACCAACCGAAACAACCTTCACCCGCGAAAACCTTGAAGCCGCCTTTGGTGGGGTTTTGCGCCATTTCACATTAGGGGGCGAGGCGCTGCATGAGGATGCAGATGCCCGCGCGATTACCATCTTTACCGATGATGAACGCCCATTTGTTCAATATGGCGACAAGACGCAGCGGACCGATGGGAATAGCTGATGGAGCTTTTGTTGCAGCCATTCAACTATAGCTATATGGCGAATGCGATGTGGGTGTCTGCTTTGGTGGGAGGTGTCTGTGCCTTTTTATCAGCCTATCTGATGCTGAAAGGCTGGTCGCTGATTGGGGATGCGCTGTCCCACTCGGTCGTGCCAGGGGTAGCGGGAGCCTATATTCTTGGCTTGCCATTCGCGCTTGGCGCCTTTCTTGCTGGCGCTTTGGCAGCCGGGGCCATGCTGTTTTTATCCGAGCGATCAGGTTTAAAGGCAGATGTGATCATCGGATTGATTTTCACCGCTTTTTTTGGATTGGGTTTGTTTATCGTATCAATCAACCCGATATCCGTGTCGGTGCAAACGATTACAATGGGCAATATCTTGGCAATAACACCTGAAGATACNCTGCAATTGGCGCTTATCGGTTTCGTTTCTCTGGCCGTATTGCTGGCCAAATGGAAAGATTTGATGGTGACGTTTTTTGATGAAAACCACGCCCGTACAATCGGGCTTCGGCCTGGCCTTTTGAAAGCTATTTTCTTTGTTTTACTGTCTGCATCGGTGGTGGCGGCCATGCAAACCGTCGGCGCTTTTCTGGTGATCGCTTTGGTCGTGACGCCGGGTGCAACCGCCTATTTGCTTTGTGATAGATTTTCACGCTTGATCGTGACCTCGGTTGCCATTGGCGCGCTGACCAGTTTTTTTGGAGCCTATATAAGTTTCTTTTTGGATGGGGCCACCGGCGGCATCATCGTGGTTTTGCAGACGTTGATTTTTCTGATTGCCTTTATATTTGCCCCGGCGCATGGGCTTTTGGCCGCAAAACGCAAAGCCAAACATGCGCTGCAGGGGCATTTTGCCTCGCATGCTGTAGGAAAAGAGTGATGGATGTAAACACGCTTATTTTGCCGTTTCAGTTCGCATTCATGCAAAACGCTTTTCTGATCTCGATCATTGTTTCGGTGCCCACCGCACTGCTGTCTTGTTTTTTGGTGATGAAAGGCTGGGCGTTGATGGGCGATGCTGTCAGCCATGCCATTTTGCCCGGCATTGTTGTGGCCTCTATTCTTGGAATTCCTTTGCTGATTGGTGCCTTTGCCGCTGGCATGACCTGCGCTTTGGCCACTGGCTATCTGGCAAGCAATAGCCGCGTGAAACAGGATACGGTGATGGGGGTGGTGTTCTCGGGCATGTTTGGGCTGGGCATCGTGCTGTATGTGGGGGTGGAGACGGGGGCACATCTGGATCATATCCTGTTTGGAAATATGCTGGGGGTAGAGCCGCATGAACTTTGGACATCGGGGCTGATTTCAGCGGGTGTTGGGCTTGTACTGCTGTTGAAATGGAAAGATTGGCTGTTGCACAGTTTTGACCCTGCGCAGGCCTATGCTTCGGGGCTTTGGGTGAACGGTTTACATTATGGCTTGTTGGCAGCTTTGTCTTTAACCATTATTGCCACGCTGTCTGCNGCAGGCCTTATTTTGGCAATCGGACTTCTGATAGCGCCCGGGGCAATTGCCTTTTTACTGGTCCGCAGGTTTTCCTCAATGCTTTTCGTATCTGTGATCGTGTGCATGGTGTCGATGCTGCTGGGAACNTATGCCAGTTTTTTTATAGATAGCGCTCCGGCCCCTACGATCATTTTAATCATGACAGCTATCTTTATTGTCGCGTTCTTTAGGCGGCAAATGATGACCCGCCATGCCTCTTTGCAACCTGCCAAAAATGCGTAAGCTCTGTAGGCCAATGGCACCCAAATTGGGTGAAAGCAGATTAAATTTCAGCTAAGATTTAAATTCTTATTGCTTTCCAGCCCTTAAGGCAAAACCAATCTGGTGGTGCTTTGCTTTGCCTTCACTGCGGATAAGAAATTCTGAGGCCCGATGCAGCGCTTAGAGGCGCGTTGATATCGCCCGGCATAACCGCGCCGCGGCGGTCACGGGGTCTATTGCGGTAAATCCGCCCGTTAAGGCAAAATCCGATGAAATTTGAACAGCGCCTGCGCACCCTAAGATGAACGTGTTTATTTTTGCTGTCAGTTGAATATTCTGCGCCGTTGCATTGAATTTTTGAAGAGCTTTTTCCGTGTCCGTGTCTAACTCGGCAACGCCAATATGCGCGGCCTCTACAACCGGGATATGATCGGCGAACCCCAAGGCGGAAATGTTGTTCTGNAGAATCGGAACCGCTGCCTCAACGGTTGTTATAACTGCGCTTTTTTCGGCCAAAAGTGAGGCCATGTGATAGCTCGCTTGTCCAATCCCTATGACGGGGCATCGGGCAATTTCCTTTGNCTTCTTCAGGCCTGTATCATCAAAACAGGCGATTATTATTGCATCTGCCCCCGCATCCGATGCTTTTTGAACCAATATGAGCAGCGGGGGAATGCTTGCTGCACCATCTTCAGGCCCTTCGATGACTGACGGGCCGTCTTGCGAAGTCCATCCAATAAACTCCAGATCCGGAGCGGCGGCTTGGGCGGCATGCAGCGCGTTTTCCGTCATGATTTTTGTACTATTTGGGTTGATCAGATACACGGCCATCGCGTTACAACATCCCATCGCCAGCATCAGAGCCGGCTCGTTTCTTGCGCGAAGACATGATCCAAAACGTTANGAAGAACACGCCAATCATGATGAATGAAAACCCTGTGGTTAGGCTGCCCAATGCGTAGAGAACCGGCGTGGTGACGTTGGTTGTCATGCCGAAAATCTCAAGCGGCAGAGTGTTATAGCTACCAGAGGTTAAGAGGGTCCGCGCAAATTCATCATAGCTAAGCGTAAATCCAAACAGAGCCACACCCAGCAAAGAGGGGGCAATGATAGGCAACACCACATGCGCGAAGGTTTGCCAAGCTGTTGCGCCTTGATCTCTGGCCGCTTCTTCATAGCTTTTGTCAAACCGGTTGAAGACTGCAAACATGATCAGCAGACCAAAGGGCAGCGTCCATGTTAATTGTGCGCCAAATCCCGAGCTGCTCCAATGCACGGTAAACCCCAATTGATCAAACATCAGCCCCACACCCAGCGATACCAAAATCGACGGGATCACCAGCGACGTGACGGTGAGATAAAATAGGATGGTAGACCCTTTAAAACGTTTGCGAAACGCCAGACCGCCCAGCACCGAGACCACAACCGTTGTGACCATCACGGCAAGGCCCAGGATCAGTGATCTGCGAAAGCTGCCCCAGATATCGCCGACAGCTTGTTGTTCGAACAAATCGCGAAACCAATATAAGGATAGGCCGTTCATGGGAAAGGTCAGCCCACCTTGCGGCCCTTGAAAGCTCAAAATACCGATGGTGAGGATAGGGCCATAGAGAAAGATGACAAATAGAATGAAAAACCCGGCTAATATGTAAAAACTCAAGGAACGTGAGGCCATGTTAAAGCTCTTTTCGGATGTCGACGAGGCGAAGAAAAATCGCGATGATGATAAGCACCGTACACAGCAATACCACGGCCGTTGCGCAGGCTGACGGATAAAGCAGCAGGCCGATATCGTTTGAAATCAAACGCCCAACATTGGCGCTTTGGCTGCCGCTCATGAAGCGCACTGTAATAAAATCACCCATGACCAACGTCACCACAAAGATGGTTCCGATCATAATGCCGGGTTTGCAAAGAGGGATGACCACGTTCCACAATGTCTGAAGCCCGTTGGCCCCCGCATCCGTGGCCGCCTCTAGTAAAGAGCGGTCAATTCGCATCATTGAGTTAAAAATTGGAACCACCATGAAGAGCGTGTACAGATGAACGAAGGCCAAAATTACCGAGAAATCTGAGAACAGCAGCCATTCAAGCGGTTCGTCGACAATGCCCCAACTGAGGAGCGTTTGATTGGCAATGCCATTGCGGCCCAGAAATGGGATCCAAGAAATCATACGGATGATGTTTGATGTCCAAAACGGCACCGTGCACAATAAAAATAGGGCAATTTGCCAAGGTAATTTGCGCACATGGAATGCCAGGAAATACGCAACTGTAAATCCAATAAGAAGCGTTAATGCCCATGTTACAAGGGCGTATTTAAAGGTTTTGAGGAAGACGGAATATGTGACCCAAGATGAAAAAAGAAACTCGTAATTGTCAAATTGAAAGGCGGGATAAATGGACCATTCGGTTGCGCCCCAAAAACTGACCACAACGATCATTATAATCGGGATCACTAGGAAGCCGCCCAGTATTATGGCCAAAGGCGCCGCCTGAAGCCAGCCAATCATTGTGTTGCTAGCGCGCATAGCATGCCGCTTTTAAACACAGGGCGTTGAAAAATAGATGTCGTCTCATAGATTTTTGAACCAGACAATTTTTAGGGTTTTGAATTTGTAAAGAAGGGTCCCAGCGCGGCGCTGGGACCCTCTGAGTGTCAGTGGTGGTTTAGGCTGCGATAAACTCGTTCCATTTGCGCACCATATACTGGTTTTCTGTCATCACAGAGTTCCAGCATTTCACCGCGCCCATGCGATCATAGAAAGATCCACCATCACGCGTTTCGCCGGCTACGGCCAGTTTATCGCCAAATGGAGAGGTAATATCACCCGTTGCGGCTTTGCCTTCGAACCAATAGCCCCATTCATTTTCTGTCATGAAGTTTTTGCTGGTTTCAGGCACGGCTGAATAATAGCCTTGGCGCATCAAGAACCCGCCGGCCCAGCCCGAGAGATACCAGTTGATATATTCATAAGCGGCTTCTTTTTCGATACCTGACAATGAGGCTGCAAGCCCCATACCACCGCCCCAGCTGCGATAGCCTTCTTTCAAGGGTTGATACACGCATGGGATTCCGCGCGATTTTACCGCTGTGATGGCGGGTGACCACATAGATTGGATCACAACTTCACCACTGGCCATTAAATTGACGCTTTCATCGAAGGTTTTCCAAAAGGCACGGAATTGCCCGTTTTTCTTGGCTTCCGTGAAGATCGCAATCGTTTTATCGATTTCCTCTTTGGTCATATTGCCTTTGTCGCCATAGGTGATCTCGCCCATTGCTTCGCAAACCATTGCCATATCCATAATGCCAATCGACGAGATATCCAAAATAGAGGCTTTGCCCTTGAATTCGGGGTTCAAAAGTTCAGCCCAGCTTTCAATCGGCCGGCCGATCAGATCGGGGCGAATGCCCAGAGTATCTGCGTTATAAATGGTCGGCACCATCGTCATCCAACCGGATTCATGATCGGCAAAGCTTTTGCCGTTGGGCCCTTCGACAAAGCCNACCGTATGCGGCGCAGTGCCCTGTGCAATCGTGCTGGTGGGCGTGAGTTTTCCAGATCTAAAGGTCTGTGCGATCTTGTCATAATTGTCTAGTTTACTGGCATCCATAGCCTGCAGATTCCCGGCAGGCCAAACTTTCTTGCAGGAGATATATTCAATATCTGCAATGTCAAAGCTGCCCGGTTGGGTGGCAACGCGCTGCGCTGCGCTGTCGGTATCTAGGGCCGTCATCGTGAGGTTAAAGCCAAGATCTTCCTTCACTTTTTCGGCAATTTCATTCAGGTTGGAAACGCCTGTTCCGATCTGTCTTAGGGTCACATCCTTGATATTCTGCGCCCAAATCATTGGGGCACCCAAAGTGGATCCTCCTGCAAAAGCAGCCGTGGCAGCCGCGCCCTTAAGCAGATTTCTGCGGCTCAGTTTGGTTTCTTTAATCATTTCTGTACTCCAGTAATGTTGGTGATGTTGTTGGAAGGTTATGCTGCCAAAGCGTGGACAGCGTTTTGATCCCAGCTCAGGCCAACGGCCTCGCCGGGTTGGCTTGGTGAAGCAAAGAATGCGCTATCCGCCATCAGGATAGTCACTTCTTGCCCACCAAAAACTTTGGCTGTGAGAGATACGTGAATACCTTGGTATTCAACGGCGGTAATTTGGGCCGAGATCAGCGCGTCTGTTTCGGGCAGAATGCGCATCGCATCGCGGCGAATGGCAACGCGGCCATGCGGCAAATCAAGTACGTTGTGCCCGCCAAGAAACCGCGCCACAAATTCGGTTTTGGGTTCATTGAATACGCTATGAGCCGTGCCTGCTTGTTCAATTTTAGCATTATTCATAACGATAATTTCATCGGCTAAACCCAGCGCCTCTTCTTGGCTATGGGTGACGTGAATAAAACTAATCCCCAGTTCGGCTTGAAGTTTTTTCATTTCGGCGCGCATTTTAATCCGTAAAAACGGATCCAGCGCCGAAAGCGGCTCATCCAGCAGCAACACTTGCGGCCGTGTCACCAGCGCGCGCGCCAANGCCACCCTTTGTTGCTGGCCACCGGAAAGTTGGTCGGGAAACCGCTTGTGGAACGTCTCCATATCTACCAGCTCAAGTATTTCTGCGGCTTTCTTATGCCGATCGCTGCGGGTCACCCCCTTCATTTTTAAGCTGAAAGCAACATTGTCGATGATGTTTAAATGCGGGAAAAGCGCGTAATTTTGAAACATCATCGCGGTGCCGCGGCGGGCCGGTGGCATCAACGAAATATCTTTGTTTTGCAAGATGACAGCGCCATCGGTAACGGTTTCATGCCCCGCAATCATCCTGAGCGTCGAGGTTTTTCCGCAGCCAGATGGCCCTAAAAGGCAGGCATAACCGCCGGTTTTGAAGCGATGAGATATTGCATCAACGGCTAAGGCATCGTCATAGCGTTTCGTGAGTGCGACCAATTCTAAATCAGATGTCATTGCAAACCATTTTTCGTTGTTTGGATCACGCTGGTCTGTTTTCGGTTGGGATAACAAAGAAAACTCTATGGATTTGAGCGTGGCGTGGCCGCATGCGCAAATTGTGTGCAGAAAAAATATTTTTGCTTACAATTTAATCATAAAATTGTATACAATATTTGGTAGGGCAAAGTTTGATCGTCTTTGTTGTTTCTGAGTCGGTAATTTGCAATAGAGAGATCTGCGCCCCAACCTCGGTCTGGAAAGACGTTTTATGCCTGCACTCAAAACGACTATAACGGCTCGTGAAATCGGCAAAGCGATTGCTAAAGCGATCCATGAACATAAAGTGCTGCCGGGAACCAAATTGGGCGAAGACGAATTGTCTGAGATTTATGGGGTTTCCAGAACGCTGGTGCGCAGCGCATTGCAGGGATTATCGCATGAGCAGCTTGTGGATATTCAACCCAATCGGGGAGCATTTGTTTCAAAGCCCAGCTTGAGAGAGGCGCGTGAGATTTTTGAGGCGCGCGCTCTTTTAGAGCCGAGAACGGCGCGGTCTGCAGCGCTCAGGATGACGAAGGAGGCCGCGCGCCGATTGCAAACCCATATTGATGATGAGCATGAAGCTTTGGCGCAAAATGATATTGGGAAAGCGTTGTGGTTGTCTGGGGTTTTTCATATTGAAATTTCAAAGCTCGCCGATCAAGCCACGATTGGGCGGTTTATCGAAAGCCTTATCGCCCGGTCTTCGCTAATTATTGCGCTTTATCGGAAAAGAGACAGCGCTTTGTGCGAAAAACATGCCCATCATGCTTTGCTGGAGGCTTTATCGCAAAAAGACGGAGTCAGAGCGGAAGAATTGATGCAAAGCCATCTGGTGGATTTGGTATCGGCGCTGGATTTGCGCGAGAAGGTTTCGAACCCAACTAAGCTGAAAGATGTGTTGGGGGGCTTGGGCGCTTAAGCCCCTGGCAATCAACTGCCAAGGTTCTTTTATAAGCGGTAAGCTAGCCGCTCGGATTTAAGCGCATTTGTTTTAACACCTGCTCATACCTGCATTCCAACCTGGTGAGAGCAAAACAGATCATGCACCTGATCACGTGCGCTTTGGCTTTTAGGCTTGTTTCAACAAATATTAAGCCGGCCATGCTAATCAACTTTTTTAATAGTCGGACTATATCTGCTGCCTCGCGGCTTTTCTGATCGCTCAATATGCTTGAACCTAAACATTTTCTGGTCAGAACCGATGCCCGTAAACTTTGGCGGCTTGTCGCGTTTTTTATGTTTGTTGAGGTGTTTTTGCTGCGCATCTATTTCCTTTCTGTGCTGGTTTTCTTATCGTCTTATTTGTTATCTGCTAGCGGCTTAAGCGCCTGCACGATTGCGCATAAAAACGAACGTTTGTTTACCCATTGTCTGTTACATTCTTCGCTCAATAAATCTGTCGAGCCAGCTACCGCTTATTTTTTAAACACTAAATTGCGGCGCAATGTTCAACCGGGCATCGCCACTCTGCCGGTTGCGGAGCGATCGTTGCAGCGTTTTTTGGCGCCTGTGATCTTATATTCGCACAATATAAACGGTGGTAATCCAAACGCAGCGTTGGTTTTGGGCGATATGGTTTTTCAGGGCAAAGCGGATCGCGTGAAAAAAGCGGGCGTTCTTATGGGGGTGGGGGCCGGTTTGCGGGATCGCTATTTTCCACATGCGCGTACTTATTTTGAGTATGGGGTGAGCGCACATTATGCGCATAGCCCACAGCATAAGATGGGCATTGCCTCTTTATCGGCCGATGCCTGTTTTGTGAAAAGCCTGCGAAACTGGCGCTACGTTGATTTGTGCACCCGTGCGGATCGGATTCAAAAAGATCTTTCAGATACCCGCATTAAGCAACATGAAATACGCGTTTCTAAGCTTTGGAACGGGAAATTTGCGCAATCCCATCAGTTTACGGCGGGCGTAGCGGTGCGGAACGCAGATCAGTCGGTTCAAACCCAAATCTNAGTTGAGATGGAAATGCTGTATTCAACCAATAGAATTTGGAGCCTTCGCATTATTCGCGGTGAGCGCGTTCCCAATCGGCTGGTATTGACGCAGATTGTGTCACTCAGCCTAGTTGAGTTGATAAAGCAAAACCCCTTTGCGTTGGATCTTTCATATAGCGAATATTCGGGCGGCGGTTTGCTTGGTTATAAGCGTGATGACAGCACGCTATCGGCCCTGCTTTCCTATCCTGTTTCCCCGCAAGTCAGCCTGTCTTTTGGTTATCAGTTCACCAACAGCACAATCGATTATTTTGATTTGAAAACGCCTATATTGGCTCTGAAATTTCAAGCGCTTCGATTTTAGACAAGGGGCTTGGCTGGTTTTGCCTGCGCGCGCTTGCCGCGGCAGCGGGCAATCATGCGTATCGGCCGCTTTAACCTTTTTCTCTCTCACATCGCGTGGTGATTTTCAGTGCGCGTTTTGTTTTGCAAAACCGCTTCGCGCCAGATTTCAGACCAAGATATGGGCTTTTCAGGTTTGAACCTTGCGCCAAGTTTTACAGCGCTTCTGGGGGCTGCTGGCCCGCCTCAAGCGCCGGGTCAAGATAAGAAGGATCCAAAAGGTTTGGTTTTTCAATTGACAATTTTTATGAAAATGGCGAGAGATGGTATATTGGTATACCAAAATACCGAAACTCGACATTCTGGGAGGAACAAATATGAAACGGAAAAATTATGTCGGCAAGCTGCTGACTGGGGCCTCAATGTGTTTAGCCATGGGGGCAAGTGCCGTGATGGCGGATGAGTACCCGTCAAAAACTATTGAAGTTGTCACGCATGCTGGCAATGGCGGTGGTACAGATGTTACAACGCGTATGATGATGCTGCGCGCGCGCCGTGAATTAAAGCAGGACATGGTTGTCGTGAATAAGAAAGGCGGCGGCGGTGCTGTGGCCATGGATCATTATCTGACCGTTCCCGCCGATGGTCATACGATTCTGACCTTTACAATCGGGCATGCGGCCACGCTGGCCAAAGGCGAAACGGATATGAAGCTGGATGATATTCGTCCGATTGCCCGCGGCACAGATGACCCNCAAATTCTAATGGTACGCTGCGGCGCTTATGCCGATGCGGCCGATTTTGTCGCTCAGCAAAAGGCGGCTCCGATTACCTATGGCACAACGCATTTGGGCAATATTGATGATGTATCTGCCTTTATGTTCACCACCAAGGGNGATATGAAAACGCCCAAAATTCTACCCTTTGATGGTGGCGGAGAATTGGCGACTCAATTGGTTGCNGGCGCTGTAGACGCGGCCGTGTTGAATTTGGCGGAAGCTGGAAGTCAGATCGAAGCGGGCGACGTCTGCCCGATCGTTGTGCTGGCCAATAACCGCATGGCGGCTTTGCCAGATGTTTCAACCGCGCAAGAAATGGGCATCCCTGTCAGTTTCTCAACCGTACGCGGCTTTGTGGTACATAAAGACACACCAGACGCAGTGGCTGAAAAAATCGAAACGGCTTTGATGAAGTCGATGAACCATTCCGTCTATCAGGGGTTCTTAACCTCAGTTGGCCTTGATAGTTCTTCAGTGGCGGGCTCTGATGAATGGGGCAACCAGCTCTCTGTGATGGTGAATGATATGCAAGCTGCTTTGAAAGAGCTTGGCTTTATCGAATAATTATTTGAACTGGGCCGCGCCCTTTTAAGGGGCGCGGCCATCCTTTGGAAGAAAGCTTTATGTCAATGCCAACGTCAAAATCAGAGCGCTATGCCCGATGGATGGTCCCGCTTGGAATTGTGATTTTTGCGCTTGTGGCGATTTATTTCACGACCACATTCAAGAAAATGCCGCCTATTTTAAAGCGAGGGATACAGCCCTCGGATTTTCCGCAATTGATCTGTGGTTTTATCATCTTTTTAACAGCGCTTATGGTTTGGCTGGACCCGATTAAACTGCAGGAGCGCGCTGATAAATCCACCTTTGGTACATTTTTGGCGCTTTTTATCTTCTGTTTATTGGTCCAGATCGATCTGTTTATAGCGCTGGGCGCTTTCGCGGCAGGTCTCTCGATTCTCTGGGGCGAGCGGCGTTGGCACCTGATTGCTTTGGTTGGGCTGGCAATGCCCACGATCATTTTTTTCCTGTTTGATTTGGTGTTCAGAATTCGGTTTCCGCGCGGTCTTTTAACAAATTGGTGGTATGGCTGATATGGAGGCGTTTGTTGCAGGATTCACCGCGTTAGGCGACATCTCATTGCTAATGTTGCTGGTTTGCGCAACGTTGGGCGGCGTTGTCATCGGAGCTTTGCCTGGCTTAAACGCAACCACGGGTGCGGCTTTATTGCTGCCCTTCACGTTAACGATGGAGCCGGTGGCTGCCATCTCGGTGCTGACCGCTATCTATTGTTCGGCAACATTTGCCGGTGCGATCACGGCCATTTTAATCAACACGCCCGGCACCTCCGCCAGCGCAACCACTTGCCTTGACGGTTATCCAATGGCGGTGCGCGGCGAAGCAGGCCGAGCACTTGGATTGGCGGTTATTTCTTCAACCGTTGGCGGTGTGTTCAGCGTAGCCGTTTTAATGCTGTCGGCCCCAATTTTGGCGCGCGCGGCGTATAATTTCGCCCCGCCTGAATATTTTGCACTCACCCTGTTTGGGCTGTCCATGTTGGTGAGCGTGGGTGGTGGCTCGCCAATACGCAACCTGATTGCTGGGGCATTTGGCATTTTATTGGCCACTGTGGGCACCGACCTTCTGACCTCAGTAAAGCGCTTTACCTTTGATGTAACCGAGTTGCGCGATGGCATTGGCTTTGTGCCAGTTATGATAGGCGTGTTTGGCATATCCGAACTGTTGGCTCAGGCTTCAAAATTAAACGAGCGTCGCGAGCAAATCACCATGAAGGCGATTAAATTGCCCAGCCGCGAAGATTATAAACGCGTCTGGAAAACCATTTTACGCTCAAGCGGGATCGGAACTTTTATCGGGATTTTACCCGCTGAAGGCGCAACTGTAGCCTCGATGATTGGNTATAATGAAGCCAAACGCTGGTCAAAAACGCCCGAAGAATTTGGCAAGGGGGCGCCCGAAGGAATCGCAGGATCTGAAGCAGCCAACAATTCTGCAACCGGCGGTGCAATGGTGCCCACTTTGGCCTTGGGCATTCCCGGATCGCCCACTGCGGCGGTGATCCTGGCGGGATTATTGGTGCATGGCTTGCGCCCAGGACCCACGATGTTCACCGAGCAGGCGCATTTTGCCTTTGCGATTTTTTGGTCGATGCTGTTCGTCAATCTTCTTTTTTTAGTAATCGGGCTTTACGGGGCCCGTGTATTTGCCCGCGTCACACTGATCCCAATTCCGGTGCTATGGCCAAGCGTTTTCATGTTCTCTGTGGTGGGGGCNTATGCGCTGGATCAATCCATGTTTGATGTGTGGGTTGCGCTGATTTCCGGTGTTGTTGGATATTTCATGCGCATGTATGGGTTTTCGGTTGTTCCGCTCGCCATTGGGTTGATTTTAGGCGGGATGCTCGAGCAACGCCTCGGCCAGTCGATGGTGATGCTGGATGAGAAATGGTGGCTGATGCTCACTCGGCCCTTATCACTTTTATTTTTTATCCTAACGGCTTTGGCCTTATTTGGACCCACCGTTTGGCGGCTTTTAAAACGAGCTAAAGGACTTGAAAGAAAGGCTGATTGAAATGACTCGTATAAAATCTGTTCGCACGCGCGTTTGGAATTGGACGGGGCCAACGGTGCCGCCGCAAGGGCATTTTTGCACCAACGCATCGGATGCGCTTTGGACAAAAGGCGATGCCATGTCTTCGTTTCGGTTCCACCAATGGCTGACCTGCGAAGTGGAAACGGAAGATGGTACCATCGGCATCGGCAACGCCGCCTTAGCGCCAAGCGTCGTCAAAAAAGCCATCGATGACTGGTACGCGCCTTTGGTGATCGGAGAGGATCCGTTCGATTATGCGTATCTGTGGGAAAAAATGTACCGCACAACCCATGCTTGGGGACGCAAGGGCGTAGGCATGACGGCTATCAGCGCCATTGATATCGCGATTTGGGATCTGATGGGGAAGTTGGTTGGAAAACCAGTGTTCAAGCTTTTGGGAGGGCGGACAAAAGAAAAAATTCCAGTCTATTATTCCAAACTCTATGCGGACAGCGTCGAGGCCATGCAAGAAGAAGCGCAAGAGGCGCAAAAAAACGGCTATCTGGCTTATAAAACGCGGTTTGGTTTCGGCCCAAAAGACGGCATGCCGGGCATGCGCGAGAATATCAAACGGGTTGAGGCGTTGCGCGAAGTCTTGGGCTATGATGTCGATTTAATGCTTGAATGCTATATGGGGTGGAATCTTGATTACGCAAAGCGCATGCTTCCAAAACTTGCGAAATTTGAACCACGTTGGCTCGAAGAACCGGTGATTGCAGATGATGTTGAAGGGTATAAGCAGCTGAATGCCATGAACATTATACCGATTTCAGGCGGCGAGCATGAATATTCGGTGATAGGTTGCAAAGATCTGATTGAGCAGAAAGCTGTCAGCGTTCTGCAATATGACACCAACCGTGTTGGCGGTATTACAGCGGCGCAGAAAATCAACGCGATTGCAGAGGCGCATCAAATTCCAGTGATCCCGCATGCGGGCCAAATGCACAATTATCATTTGACCATGGCAAATACAAATTGCCCGATCAGTGAATATTTCCCTGTTTTCGATGTCGAAGTCGGCAATGAATTATTTTATTATATTTTCGAAGGTGATCCGGAAGCGAAAGATGGATACTTGCAACTTGATGATAACCTTCCCGGCTTGGGGATTAGTATAACCGATCGACACAGCCAGCATTTTGAGATTTTTGAATGACCCAATATTCTGGAATATGGCCCGTTGCCCCAACTCCGTTTTTTGAGGATGGGGCCGTTGATTTTGATGGAATGAAGCGGGTGCTGGATTGCCTGATCGATCAAGGGGCGGATGGCATTTGCATTTTGGCGAATTTTTCCGAACAGTTTTTGATTTCGGATGCCGAGCGTGATGCGCTGGCCCGGCTATGCGTAGAGCACATTGCGGGGCGCGTGCCGATTATTGTGACAATCAGCCATTTTGCAACGCAGATTGCCGTTGAACGGGCGCGCTTTGCCAAAGAAATCGGGGCCGATATTGTGATGATGATGCCTCCGTATCATGGCGCGTTGCTCAAAGGGAACGCGCAGCAAAGCTTTGAACAATTTGCAGCTGTTGGTGAGGTTGGGATCCCGATCATGGTACAGGATGCGCCGTTATCCGGGGTTGAGCTTCCGGTGCCCTTACTGCTGCGTATGGCGCGCGAAATCGAAATGGTAAAGCTGTTTAAGATTGAATGCCCACGCGCCTCCAATAAACTGCGCGCCTTGATTGCCGAAGGCCGCGAGGCCATTGAAGCCCCTTTTGATGGTGAAGAAGCGATCACTTTATTGGCAGATTTGGATGCTGGGGCAACGGGGTCGATGACATCTGGAATGATCGTGGATCAGATCAAACCAGTGATCACCCATCANCTGGCAGGGCGGATAGAAGAGGCAACCACCGCCTATGGGCGCGTGGCGATGGTGATCAACCATGAAAACCGCCAATGCGGCTGGCAATCCTGTAAGGCCGCTATGGTGGCCGGTGGGGTGATAAAATCAGATTACTGCCGACATCCGATAGAACCGCTGCACCCTGAGATTAAAAGCCGCTTGATTGATTTGTTAAAACCTTTAGATCCGCTTGTATTAAGATGGGGAGTCTAAAGTGAATACAGCCCTAAAGCTGATAAATATCATTGAAAAAGATGGGCTTGCGCGCAGCCCAAGCCTATCTGAAGACGCGGCATTACAGTTGCGCGAAATGATCTTGCTTGGTCAACTGCCGCCCGGAACGCAACTGCCCGAGCGTGATTTGGCGCAAGCGCTTGGGGTCAGTCGAACCCCGATGCGCGAAGCCATCCGCTTATTGGCCAATGAGGGGCTGGTTTCGTATACGCATTCTCGCCGGCCTTTTGTTGCNGATCCCTCCCTTGCGGAAATTAATGATTGTCTAAGGGTGCAAGGCGCGTTGGAGGCGCTGGCCGGGCAATGGGCGTGCGCGCAGGCAAGCGATAGCGAAATTGACGCCATCGAGCAGCTGAATGCTTCGATTAAAGAGGCGCGCGGCGCGGAAGAGCAATTGCAAGCCTTTCGCCTTGATATGCAATTTCATCAGGCAATTGTCGCCGCAGCGCGCAACAAAGCGCTGGCTGAAACGCACACAACCTATAATGCACGGCTTTGGCGGGTTCGCTTCCTCTCCTCGCAGCGCGAAGAAGGGCGGCCAGAAACCCGGATGGAACATTCAAAAATTATCGACGCGTTGCAAGCGCGCGATCCCCGCGCAACCGCAGAAGCGTTACAAAACCATTTACGCACAGCTGAGAAAAACGTGGCGGCGGCATTGGCAGAACTGTCTAGTCGATCTGACGAGGCCTCGGCATGAGGCGGCCGCGGTTGGGTATTATCCCCGGTGATCCTTCGGGCATAGGCCCTGAATTAATCGCAAAGCTGCTGCAAGAGCCGGCGGTTTTGGCGCAGGCGGATGTGCTTCTTATCGGCGATGCACATCTGTGGGAAGGTGGGGCGAAGCAGGCGGGATTGCCGCTGCATCTCAAGACGATTGACGAAGCCAATCTGTCAACTGGGTTTGCGTTGGCGCATCTTGACCTTGCGACGATTGCTGCGGAAGATGTGCAGATCGCGACAGTGACGCAAGCCAGCGGCAACAGCGCCTTGCGCTGCCTTGATAAAGCGCTTGATTTGGCGCAAAGCAACACCATCGACGGTATTTTATTTGCCCCATTCAATAAAGCCGCGCTGACCCTAGCTGGCCTTAACGCGGAAGATGAACATCGCTATATGGCGCGCTATTTGGGGTTTGAAGGCTATCATAGTGAAATTAATGTTTTAGACGCATTGATGACCACGCGGGTGACCAGCCATATTGGATTAAAGGATGTGGCGGCGAATATTGATCAGCCCGCGGTCATGCGCGCCGTTGACTTGGCGTATAGCACGCTGAAAAGTCTGGAAAAACAAGGCCTCATGTTGCCGTGGCAGCGCTTAACCCGCATGCGGGTGATAACGGGAAATTTGGCCGCGAAGAGATCGATATTTTGGCGCCTGCTGTCAAAGCTTGTCAGGACCGCCAAATGCATGTCACCGGACCATGGCCCTCGGACACTGTGTTCCTCAAAGCCCAGCGCGGGGAAGTTGATGCGGTGGTCACCATGTATCATGATCAAGGACAAATTGCGATCAAGCTCATGGGGTTTGAGCGGGGCGTGACCATAGCCGGCGGCTTGCCGATTCCGGTTGCCACGCCTGCGCATGGAACTGCGTTTGATATTGTCGGGCAGAAGAAAGCCAATGTCAGCGCCACGCAGCAGGCGTTTGATTTATTGGTGCGCATGGCAAAAACCCATCTGGCAGATCAGGAGAGCAGCCAATGACCGATTTAAACCTTACCGGCCAACATTTCATCGCGGGCAAATGGCTCAGCGGTGACGCACTGTTTGACTCAGCGCCCAGCACCGGCCCGGTCCGTCACTTTTCAGAAGCCAGCCAAAGCCATGTTGACGCAGCGGTAAACGCTGCCGAAGAGGCGTTTATGAGCTATGGCTGGAGCGGCCAGAATGCGCGCGCGGCCTTCCTGCGCACCATCGCAGATGAAATAGAGGCGGTTGGAGCGTTGGTCACTGAAATCGGGCATCAGGAAACGGGTCTACCCGAAGCCCGGTTGGAAGGGGAGCGCGGGCGCACAACCGGCCAATTGCGCCTTTTTGCCGATCATATCGAGCAGGGCAGCTATCTGGAACAAAGCCATGATGTTGCTTTGCCCGATCGCGCGCCATTGCCACGCCCCGATTTACGTTTGATGCAACGCCCAATCGGCCCTGTGGCGGTTTTTGGGGCGTCTAATTTTCCATTGGCCTTTTCAACCGCAGGCGGAGATACGGCTGCGGCCTTGGCCGCTGGCTGTCCGGTTGTTTTGAAAGGCCATCCGGCGCATCCTGGAACCGGTGAAATCATCGCGCAAGCGATTGCGCGCGCGATGAAAGCCACCGATCAACATCCCGGCGTTTTTTCCTTTTTGCAGGGCAGCACGCATGAGGTGGGCGCGCAAGTCGTACAGCACCCGCTGATCCGGGCCGTTGGGTTTACAGGGTCTTTGGCTGGTGGGAGGGCTTTGTTCAATCTGTGCATGAGCCGGCCTGAGCCTATTCCGTTTTTTGGCGAATTGGGTTCTGTCAATCCGATGTTCTGCCTTCCAAAGGCGATGCAAACTCGCGCCGGGGCGCTTGCCCAAGGTTGGGCGGCCTCATTAACCATGGGGGCGGGGCAGTTTTGTACCAATCCCGGCATTGCTTTCGTGATTGCAGGCGCGCAGGCCAATGAATTTGCCGAGGCCAGCATTGCGGCCTTAAGCGGGGCAGGCGCGCAGGCGATGCTGACGGATGGCATCGCGTCCGCCTATAGACATGGAACAAACGCAGTGGCATCAGCGGCGCATGTCGAGCCCCTTTTCACCACAGAGTCTGTTGGGCGCACGGCTTTGCCCAACCTGTTCCGGGTTTCGTTGGAACATTGGCTGCACAGCCCTGATTTGCAAGAAGAAGTATTTGGACCTTTGGGGATCATCGTGGAAGCAAACGATATCGATGAAATGGTGGCAGCGGCTGGCGCCATTGAAGGGCAATTGACCTGTACTTTGCAGATGGAGGACGGTGATAAAGCCCATGCCCAGCGCTTGCTGCCCCATTTAGAGCGCAAAGCAGGCCGGGTGCTTGTGAACGGATTTCCAACGGGTGTTGAAGTGGCCGGCGCGATGGTGCATGGCGGACCCTATCCGGCGTCAACCAATTTTGGCGCCACTTCGGTGGGAACCATGGCAATCCGCCGCTTCCTGCGCCCGGTCTGCTACCAAAACATGCCAGCGGATTTATTGCCCGCTTGAGCAAGCGTTTCCAGCAGTTTTTTGATAGGTATGGCCTGTATCAGACGCTTAGGTGGCCGTCTAATGCCACCTAAGCTTTAGCTTCTTATTCGTCATTGCTTGAAGTTTTTTGCCCCCGGGAAAAGAGCCGCAAAATCTGGATTATTTGTATCTGAAGGGTTTGGCAACGGCGCGTCAAAATCGTATTGAGCCAGCCGTTTTGCGCTGATGTCTTTGAAGGGTTGAAGAGCCTCTACTCTGGCTTGGTTTAAACTGCCATCTGTTTGACCGTCTTCAGAGAAATCGAATTTTTGGGCAAGTTCGGATGTAAACAGCGTTTTTCCATTTGCTTTTGTAAGATATACATCATCGGCTTTTTCAGCCAACGCCATAACAGCGCGCCCCACATAGGTCGGGCTTTCGCCCTGGGGAAAGGCTGTGACTTCTGTTTGTCCACCTGCCGGGTGCAGCGTGACGGCACGCACATTATGGTCTTGTAATTCGGTGGCCATATCAAAACTGAGCCGGTCCATCGCGGCATGGGCAACCCCGTAGCCAACGTCAAAAACATATGCGAACCCGCCATAGCTNGAAATTTGAACGATCAACCCGTTTTTGGCCTTTACCATTGCGGGTGCCACCAATGCGCTCATCACATAAGCGCCGCGAACGCCAATATCCATTGAGCCATCAAAAACCGAAATGGGACGTTCCCAAAACGGCTTTCCAAAATGTGGTGTCATGGCGATCAGTCCGGCATAGGCGCTATTGACAAGAAGATCGATTTTTTCTTCCGACNCGCTTACGCGGCGCACAAACTCGGCCACCGCCTCATCATCACTTTGATCCAATACAACCGGGATAACCTCACCCGCAGCATTGCTTTCAGCCACTTCTTTTTGAAGNCTGTGCAAAGCAGATTCTGTTCTTGCTGTCGCATAGACCTTATAGCCGGCTTCGCTTGCGAGAATGCGCGCGGTTCCACGGCCAAAGCCTCGGGAGGCGCCCGTTACTATTGCGATTTTTGTCATAATTTACGGCTCCAATATAGCGTAAGCCCGGGTAGGGGCGGTTTCAATCAATGACAAAGCCCGAGAAAGCTTCGGTGCGGCTGTCATCTTCATAATAGTCGAGCAATTGGTCGACGCTATCCAGCCAATCTAGGCCTTCAATTTGCCCGTCGAGCAAAGATTCTAAATTGGGAAGACCTATAATTTGCACATATTCTCCACTGTCAATTTTGATGAATTTATTTTGAAATTCTTGACCTGCTTTGGATTTCTCGATGATTTGTTCCAGGCGCTTGAGACCCTCAACAAATTTGTCTTCGCAACCTTCTTTTGGCTTGTATTTGATAATTGTCCAGATTTCTTCCGACACGGTTTTTCCTTTATTTGTGCGGTATTAGAACCAGGCGTTATCGAATCGTAGCAGAGTGCAAACTCTAACTCCAATAGTTTATCAGATATTAACTTCGGGGCGCATCGGGCGGAAAAGACGCGTTTTGAAGTGATCAAAAGGCATCTTTTCAGCCAGAGCGCTGCGCCTTGCACGCCGTGCCGAAAACAAGTTATGCGCCCCGGTACAGCGCTTTATCGTGAGCTGCCGCTCTTTATGAATTAAGCAAGGCTTTTCCCACAAGTTCACGCTGAGCCACGTGAATAGCGCGGCCTCAACAGCCTTAGGCCAGAGCGGGTTTGTTTCAGATAAGTTTTATCTCTCTTACAATCTAAGTACCGGTTTGCGGCGATAGTAAGCAAGCTCGGGGCAGCCCGCCGCCGCGAAAGGGGTAAGGTTTGAATTCCGATGACAAGAACCATGAAATTCCTTGGGAGCTCTATAGGAGATAAAGTCTTGTAAATCTGACTGAGGCAGCCCGCCGCCGCGCATCGTGATGATCGTCTCAACCGCTGGGTTCCAATCCGTCTTTCGCATATTGTGTATCGCCAGATATTAGATTTCGTTCGAAATTCGAGCGTAAAGCGTGATGCAGAATCTAACAGATCATTCAGATTATTGATAAATTGATGCAGCGATGTGCCCGATCCGTGGGCCGCGTGTTTTCAAGCGGCCAATCGGCGTGAATTTCGCCTCTCTCTATGTGCCCCTAGCATGGCGCCTACCAACTTCGCTTCGCGTTCCGCTTGACCTCGCCCCGCATGTGAGAAAATGTTTCAGAACTGAAGTTAAAATTGCCGGCGCACGGGCGGCTTATGGCATAACAAGAGATCGATAAAAGGTTTGCCAAGACTAACTAGTATATTGTTGTGGTTCATCCGCCTAGGGCTAAACTGGCGCAAAGTTCGAGCCAATCTGCACCACCATCAATAGCGGCTTGCAAGCTTTCTTATATATCCCCGCAACGTCAAGCCACCGCCCCTGTATGTGAGGCGCGCCACCCGCTTGTTTGATTGCGTTATCTGGGTTTTTGAGGGGGGCTAATCTGGGAAACCGGCCCAGTATAGGAGCCTTGCGCGTTCAAATGTAAGAGCGCCTCAATCTTCTGGCCTTGCAGTCGATCAAGGTCTAGACCCATCACCGCACAGGGGACTGAAATTGCCATTTTGAGCGCGGTTTGCACAGGTATGTTTAGGTTTGAGACCAGTCGGCGAATACCAGCAGCCAATGTTGTATGCGCGCCAGCCAGCGAACCTTCTGCGTTTATCAGCCGCCCTTGATCAAGTTTGATACTTTGCCCATACAGGTCAAATTGTGAAGGCCCACCAACGGTTGGCATCGCATCTGAGACAAGAAACGTCAAATTTGGCTCGGGCCGCGCGCGCAGCGCCAAGGCAACCATGTCATCGGCGACATGGATGCCATCGCAGATGATCCCCACATAAGAGCTTGACAGAATGGCCGTGCCGGTCACCCCGGGATCCCGCCCCTGCATCGGCGACATGGCATTGAAAAGATGCGTAAAGCAGCGCGCCCCGGCCAAGCGCGCCGCAGTGATATCTGCGGGAGCAGCCTCTGAATGCCCGATCGAGACGATAGCGCCCATGTTCACAAGCTTTGCGATATGATCTGGTGGCACAATCTCGGGCGCTAGGGTAATCATAACGGGTATTTTGGCCATGCATAATTTATCAACGCTGTTCAAAGTCATGTCATCAAACGGACGGATATGGTCTGCGTTATGCGTGCCGCGGCGCCGCTGTGAAATATGCGGGCCTTCAATATGCAGGCCGCAGACGCCGTTTTGCCGAAGGCTGTGAGCGCGGCTTGGGCCGCTTTGCCCAATATATCTGGATGGTCGGTGATCACGGTGGGCAGCAGCGCGGTTGTGCCAAATTGACGATGCGCTTTTGCAATTGCCCACATGGCCTCTGCGGTGGGGGTTGCGTTGAGCAAAACGCCGCCACCGCCATTGACTTGTAAATCCACAAAGCCCGGCGAAATTATACCCGCAACGCGCTTTAAATTTACATTTTGGGGCAGGGCGTCCTGCGCTTTGACAGCTTCAACCTTACCCTCTGTGATGCCAAGCGCGCGCCCATGTTTCAAAACGCCGTTTTCGAACAGCTGGTCTGGGCAGAGCCAATAATCAACATCATTGTGACTAGCCATCTGCACCCTCGAAAGAATACGCCGGAAGCGCCCAGTGGACCTTCGCGCGCGCCAGAGCCAAAGCAGTGGTTTTTATCACTGCTGCAGAGCGTTTAATGACTTTGGGCGCCAACACTTGCGCAAAGGTAAAAATTAGAAAATGCAAGCGATTGATCAATATTTCGGGATGCGCAGAGCAAACCGAAGCAATGCCAACCGCGCCGCCCGCTGTGTAGCGCGCAATGAATTCGCGCGGCAGCTCAGACATTTTGCGCCCCTTGCCACGCCTGATAAGCGGCCCCCAAGGCCGCTGCCGTTTCACCGCGCGCAGCTTTTTTGATCACGGGAATTGGCAAACCATCCCATTGAAGGCGCGCCAGATGCTTTTCCAACGCTGGTATTAAGCCCTCTATGGTGGAAAGCCCGCCGCCCAGCACGATGATATGCGGATCGATGGTCAGGATTAGCGCATGAAGAAGCTGCGCATTTACGCTACACCAAATTTGCCAGATCTTTTCTAAATCAGGTTGCGCTTTTTTTTCGAAGATCAGGCGATGCGCAGAAATTTTTCGCCCCAAGAGGTGAAACGCCAACCGTTCAAGCCCAGGGCCCGAGGCCAGCGTTTCATAGCAGCCTTTGCGCCCGCATCCGCATATGAGAAGCGGCAGCTTATGCTGTGCAACGGTTTCTGCTGGCATGGGTAAATGTCCAAATTCGCCCGATTGTCCGTGGCCGTTATTTACCAAACAACCATTGATTGCTATGGCTCCGCCTACGCCCGTACCCAGCACTATTCCGAGCATGCAGCCTGTTTGAGATCCAGATCCAAAGCGGGCTTCCGCTTGAACGAAGGCACGGCAATCATTAGTCAGGGTGAGCGCTGCGTTACATTCGGCCTCTAAATCACGGTGAAATTTTTGCCCATGGCTTGGAAGGTTGGCGGCAATCGAGGCTCCGGTGGTCGGATTGAGCAACCCGGCTGCTGCCACGCCAATTGGCAGAGCGGCATCGCTACCTTTCAGCCAGCTGATTAGCATGGCCATTGTGCTTAAAAGCTCGGGATAGGTTTTTGGCGTGTCAATGCGGCGCTTTTCGCCAATATCCCAATTGTGATCAAAGCGCTGGGCTTCGATTTTTGTGCCTCCGAGGTCTATGCCACCTGCAATATTCATGTTGCGCCTTCTATCGGGTTCAAGGTTATGTAGAACCCAACGCGAGATAATGTGGATAATCCGGCAAAAGGATCATCAATATGCAAACCAAGCTGGGCAAAAACCCCTTGAGAGGGCTGCGAACCGCGCGCGCTAGAAGAGGAAGAATCTGTCTGAGTATTCACGCGGCCTCCCTAAAAATTTTTACACGTCCAACCATGACCTTAGCGTGATTTTTTCAGTTGTGACCATAAAATCTCAAAAACATTGCCGCTCTGGGCTTGATGATTTCCGTGTGCTTTAAAGATATTCCTCAAGGGCTGCGCTTGTCGTTAAGCCAGCGTTCCGGTGGTTAATACGGGGAAGCTGGCGAAGCCGAAGCGCCCCTGTTTTTCGGCTTCGGCAAGCTGGGTTTGCCAATCGCGCACCTTGTCTTCTGCAATTCCTTGGCGCAACGCAAAATTTGCCATCACTGCCTCGGTAAACCGTGCCGGAGAATTTTCATGGCGCTGCGTGATCACAAACGCCAAGGACCGTGTGTGAATATTACGAATGGCCAGTTTGGCTAATTTTCCAGGCAGCTCCATTGGCAGCATCTGATGAAAACAATGCGCGCGAAACGCGTCGAAGATGAGGGTGTTTAATGCCTCATCCGCACCATGAAATTTAAAATGATCCCATAAAATTGAGATATTTACGAATTTTGACTGTGCTTTCAAAAGCGGTATGACAGCAGATAAAGCCGCGTCAACATCTTCAATATACTCAAGCGTTTGAATGGATGCGACCGCATCGCATGAGGCGGCTTTCAGCGCGATTTCATCTGCCATACAACAAAAAAAGGTAGCCTGATCAAAACGGTTACACCGCTCGCGTGCCGCTTGGATTTGCGTTTTGCTAGGATCTAAACCAAAGGCTTTGCCGTGCGGGCCGACGGCGCGTGCCAACTCTTCAACCAAATGGCCACCGCCACAGCCAAGATCCAATATACTTTGCCCACTTCTCACATTCAGGGCCTCCATCACGGCTTGGCGCCGCTGTACACCGGCGCTGCTTGCGGCCATTTTGCGCTGTAACAGGCTGAGATCTCCCTCAAAATTCATATCAGTTCCTTTAATTTTCTATAGTCAAAACCCAAAGCTTTACCCGCACGTCGTGAACAGAACTTAAAGCAAATAAGCCACGATTAAAATTACATTTTGAGATAATTAGCCTGCATAAAAACCGGCCGGCCGTACATTGTTTTCCTGTTTCAAAAGGTTTTGGTATTTCAAGTTCAGCCGCAGTCATTCCTAGATGAACGATCTCGCCCCTCTAGCTGAGTGAAAAAGAAACATACGGTAAAACTTTTGTGTTAACGACTGCTCTGTTACACAGCTTGTACAGCAGCGGCGGGGTCATAACCGCTGCTGGCGTCTATTAAACGAGCTTACGGGATACATTGAATGCAAGATTTAAACCCTGAGATTGCCCAATATATTCATGGGGATTACCAGACCCAAAATTTACTGAAGAGCTTTTCGGCTAAGATGACCAAATTGTCTTTAGGGCATGTTGAAATTGAAGCTCCCATTGCAGAGGCTATTTTAAATCAGCATGGGTTTGCGCATGCGGGGTTTGGCTTTTCTTTGGCGGATACGGCTGCTGGATATGCTGCAATCACGTATTTACCGCTGGGTCATAATATTCTGACGGTTGAGTCGAAAATCAATTATTTGGCGCCAGCAAAGGGTGACACGCTATGTGCGGTTGGGCGGGTTATCCGCCCCGGGCGCCGGCTGTCTGTGGTGGTTGCGGATCTCTTTGCGATCACCGAAAAAACCCAACAAAAAATTGCGATTTTACAAACAACAATGATGCCGGTAGCACCTGAGGAGGCGCAAGGCGCGCGGTCTTTTTAAAGCGTTTTTCGAAAAGGCGTGGGCATCGATCGAGCGGCTGTTGGCCGCGCGGCGGGTTGACGTTTAGACTTAAGGTTTTTTTACCAGCTCAGCCATTGGACAAACATCGGTGGATCCTCTAAAGCAACCGCAAAGCAGGAAAGAGGCGAGAGCGATGACTGAGAGCACAACCCCCGATATTATTTTTACAAAAGTAGATGAAGCACCCCAAATAGCATCTGTTTCGTTACTGCCGATTGTGCGCAGCTTTGCGGCGGCTGCAGGCGTTTCTATTGGAACAAAAGACATTTCTCTGGCGGGTCGGATCATCGCGACTTTTCCCGAAAATTTAACGGCGGAGCAACGCCAGGAAGATGATCTGGCGGCTTTGGGCCAGCTGGTTAAAACGGCTGAGGCCAACGTGATCAAATTGCCGAATATATCGGCTTCGGTCCCGCAATTGGTGGCGGCGGTCAAAGAATTACAAGCGCAGGGTTATGATATTCCCGATTATCCTGAAAATCCGGCAAGCGATGCCGAAAAGCAAGTGCGCGCGAAATTTGATACGATCAAAGGCTCAGCGGTAAACCCGGTGCTGCGCGAGGGCAATTCGGATCGCCGNGCTGCCCGTGCGGTGAAAAAATATGCGATGGCCAATCCGCATTCCATGGGCGCGTGGAGCGCGTCGAGCAAAACCAGCGTGGCCAGTATGTCAATTGGGGATTTCAGATCGAATGAGCGCTCGGTTACGCTGAGCGCGGCGCAGGCAGGCCCGGCGCGGATCGAATTGGTCTGCGCGAATGGTAATGTTCAGGTGTTGAAAGACGGTTTAGACTTTCCAGAAGGTACGATTGTGGATGCCACCTTTATGTCGGCTAAAGCTTTAAGGCAGTTTTTGGATGGCCAAATCGAGGCAACAAAAAAAGACGGTGTTTTGTTTTCCTTGCACTTAAAAGCCACCATGATGAAAGTGTCGGACCCGATTATTTTCGGCCATGCAGTAAAAGCCTATTTGCAACCGGTTTTTGACCGTTTTGGTGATGTTTTACAGGCTGCGGCCATCAATCCTAATTCTGGGATTGGCGCGATGATCGAGGATATTCAATCACTTCCTGAAAAAGATCAGATAGAGGCCGCGATTGCGGATGTGTTGGCAGACCGCCCACCGCTTTATATGGTGAATTCGGATAAGGGTATCAGCAATTTGCACGTGCCCTCCGATGTGATTATTGATGCGTCGATGCCGGCTTTGATCCGCGCAGGTGGCAAAGGCTGGGGGCCCGATGGCGCTGAGGCGGATGCAAATTGCGTTATTCCAGACAGTTCTTATGCAGCGGTATACGAAGAGGCTGTTGAAGACTGCAAAAAGAACGGTGCGTTAGATCCAACGCGCGCGGGCACTGTACAAAATGTTGGCCTTATGGCGCAAAAAGCTGAAGAATACGGCTCGCATCCCACTACATTTGAAATTCCTGAAGAGGGCACCGTGAGAATGGTGTTCGCCAATGGTGATGTTTTGCACGAACAGCTCGTGGAAAAAGGTGATATTTGGCGCTCGGCCTCAACGCGTAAAGCGCCGATTGAAGATTGGGTAAAGCTGGCAATCGATCGACAAAAAGCTGAAAATTGCCAGGCGGTTTTCTGGCTGGATGAGGCGCGGGCGCATGATGCTGAGCTGATTGCTTATGTGCGCCCTTTATTGGCCGCTGCAGGCGTTTCTGATAAATTTGTGATTATGGCGCCGCGCGCCGCGACCCGCGCCAGTTTTGAAACAATCCGCGATGGGCGCAATACAATTGCTGTAACCGGAAATGTGCTGCGCGATTATCTAACCGATTTATTTCCGATCTTAGAGCTGGGCACATCTGCCAAAATGCTTTCGATCGTAAAGCTGATGAATGGCGGCGGCTTGTTCGAAACCGGAGCAGGGGGCTCGGCCCCCAAACACGTGCAGCAATTGATGGAAGAAAACCATTTACGCTGGGATTCCTTGGGGGAGTTTTGCGCCATTGGAGAAAGCTTTAATTTCTTGGCAGATGTAAAAGAAAATGCAAAAGCCAAAATTCTAGGTGATGCGGTGGATGCCGCTGTGCAAGGCGTTTTGGATCATAACAGATCGCCGATGCGCCGGGTTGGGCAGCCCGATAACCGCGACAGCCATTTTTACTTCGCTCTATATTGGGCTCAGGCGCTGGCCTCGCAAAAAGATGATGCAGATGTTGCGGCACATTTTACCCCGATTGCTGGGGCATTGGCGGAGAATGAAGCCACCATCATAGCCGAGCTGTCTGCGCTGCAAGGCAAAGCCGTGGATCTTGGGGGCTATTACAATATGGATGCTCAAAAATCCGAAGCCGCCATGCGCGGATCACAAACCTTTCTGGATATTATTGGTTAAACAATCATGGTGTCCGCCGCTCGCGGGCGCCTGATTTTATGTTTTCCAGCTAGACGTTTTTTTGGGTCATCCTACCGGCGCCATCATTTTTGCACCGCCGACTGAACATTTTTGGAATATGGACGTTACTTTCATTGAGGCAGGATAAATTTATCCGCCCCAGATGGAGTGTTTGATGCGTTTGACCGAGGAACTGATCGCAAGCTTACAGCGCAGCGGTCAATCACGGCATTTATATGATTCTGTGGTAGAGGGGCTTTGCCTCTCTATATCGGGTTCTGGTGCAAAAACTTGGTATCTTTGCTCTGAATTTTTGGGCGAAGACGAGCGTATTAAGCTGGGGGTGCATCCCAAACTATCGGTAAAAGCGGCGCGCCTCAAAGCCAATCGAATTGACGCTTTGGCCGAGAATTTTGAACAAAAAAAACTTACCAGAACACCAATGCAGCCTGGCCAAGCGGTGCAGCCCATGCAAAAAAAACCCGCCCGCTACAGCCGGCCCATAGAACCAGCGCGGGCGTTTCAGCACCAAGAACAATCGCGTTTTTGTCAATCAGAGCAGCAACGCGAGCAAGCCGAGCTTCAGCTTCTTTGGAACACATATGAGGTTTCGCGCGATTTGCAGGTCTTGTCAGAGCTTTTGCGCAGCGGTCATTTGCAAAAGCATCCGCTTCCCGCTGGAATGGCAGAAGAGCTTGCTGCCTTTCTTGATCTTGCCAAACCACATGCGCAGGCGGCGCCTGACCGGGATGATGATCATATTTTCATGGCCTATTGGCGCCACACTGAATTGAAAACCGGATCAAACCCTTTGGTGCTTGACGAGGCGGCTCTTGCGGCCTGCGCCGATTTTATGGAGGCGATTGGCCGGCCGTGCTCGGGCGAAACGCTGCGGGGTCGCGTGTCTGAGCATTACGCCGATTGGCGGGTGCAAAATGAGGCACAGCTTCAAAAATCTGCGCAGGNTTTGAAAGGCTTGCCAAGCGGAGCGGCAGAACATTAGGGGGGCTATTTTTGTCAATAGTGCCCATTTTTGAACATAGGTAGCGCATGGCACCTGCGCGCTTGCCGCGATTCTTTACAATCAAGCTAAACAAATTCTTGGCAGCGCCGTATATTCGAGAAAGGCGTAGTGTTAGATGAGCCCGTCTCATAGGCGCGGTATCTAAAGGGTTTGGCTGCAATCAAAAGTTATTTTGGCTTTTGAGACATCAGGGTTAGGGTATGACGACGCATTTTAGTGCAAAATCAAATCACGGCGCAAAATCACAGGTCTTTGAGTCCTTCAATTTTGTTGTTGAGGATGCGGAAGATCATATACGCTTGATCCGAAAAAAACGCGATCAATTAACCAAGGATCTGGAAGAACAAATCCGTCTTTTAACCGATCGCACCTATCGTCCTGTGCGCTATACGTGGCGCAGTGATGTGAACGGTAATGTTAGAAAAGTGGAAGTGCCCCTTAAAATCAAACAATGGTGGCTGGAAACGCTGGATGGGACGATACAATTATCGGTGTTTTACAAAGGTCGGGCGATAGAATTACGGCAGGGCCGCCGCGCCATCAAAGTGGATGAGATGAAAGAGTTGGTGCCCACCCTTCAATTGTTACAACTTTCGGTCAAATTAGGCGATTTTGACAATTTAGTATGATCNAAAACAATAGGCCCATATTGTTTCAAAACCACGTGTAAAAAGAAACCGAGATTTCGAGAATGCGCTCGATGCAACGCCTTTTTGGATAAGGCATAAATCTGTTAGACAACTCTCGCAGGCGGGAAGAGCGGAATTTTTTGATGATATATGCGCATAAAATTTTACCGCTGTTTTTAAGCCCTTTGGGGCTGGCGATTATTTGCCTGTTTTGCGCAATCTTGTTTCGCAAACGCCGGTTTTCAGGTTTCGCTTTGTTGATCTTATGGTTTGGATCTTTACCGGTTGTGTCGCAGACCCTTCTGGAAAAGTTGGAACAGGGCAGGGAGATATCTTCCGCAGACGCCGTCCCAAAGGCAGATGCAATCGTTGTGTTAAGCGGAATGCTGCGCGCGGTTTCGAGCGGTGATCGGATTTTCTATGAATTCAATGATGCTGCAGACCGTTTATTTGCAGGGATTGATCTTATTGAGCATCAGAAAGCGCCTTTATTAATCCTCACACGGGGTCAACTGCCTTGGAGTAAGGGCGCGGCCGAGGGCGAGGTTTTGGCCGATTTAGCCAAGAAATACGGGGTTGATCCAAAACAAATCAGGCTGACGCCTCCGGTGCAGAACACCGATCAAGAAGCGCGCGCCATCGCTGCCTTAATGCCCCAAGAGCAACGCCGCATTGTTTTGGTAACCTCGGCGTTTCATATGCCGCGCGCCCAGCAGGTTTTTGCCGCGCAAGGTCTGATGATCCATCCGTATCCGGTAGATTTTCGCGCCACATATAAACAGGCCAACCTTCTAGATTTTTTGCCCACAGCAGAGGCCTTCGAAGAGACGTCTTTATGCGTTCGCGAAATGATCGGCCGCTTGTATTATAGGCTTAAATATCCTGATTAGCCTCGGCGCTTTGACCACCGGAAAACCTTAATTTCCACTCTGCAGCTTCTTCATCACTAATTTTACGAAATGTCACATCTGGCACGCTGAACCCGTGCCCGGGTTGCAAACGGGTTAGGCTGGCTTCAACATCGCCATCCGGCCAGCGATCATCGCTGCTTTGCATTGCCGTCATCAGCGTGGCGCTGGCATCGGGAATAAACGGGCTAGACAAGACCGCATAGAAGCGGATGAGGTTCAGCGCCAAACGAATTTGCGCGGCGGCTTTTTCAGGGTCGGTTTTAAAGGTGGCCCAAGGGGCCGCGTTTTGCAGATATTCATTTCCGGCCACCCAGATCGCGCGCAATTCAGCCGCTGATTTGCGCACTTCCATGCGTTCCATCAGGTCTTCATACATGCGCAACCGGGCGGTTAAATCGGCGATCAGCTGCTTTTCCTCTGGCCCTAAACTGCCCCCTTCTGGAACCGCTTCACCAAATTTACTGCGGCAAAATTTTGTGACACGGCTGACAAAATTTCCCAACACATCCGCCAGATCTTTATTGACGCTGGCTTGAAAATTTTCCCAGGTGAATTCGGCATCCGAGCTTTCTGGTGCATGGCTTAGCAGCCACCAGCGCCAATAGTCTGCCGGTAATATCTCGAGCGCTTGATCCATAAAGACGCCGCGCCCGCGCGAGGTGCTAAATTGCCCGCCATCATAATTCAAATAATTGAAAGATTTAATATAATCTACCAATTTCCAAGCCGCGCCCGACCCTAAAATTGTGGCCGGAAAAGAGAGCGTGTGGAAGGGTACATTATCTTTGCCCATAAACTGCGTATAGGTGACATCCTGCGCGCCTTTATCGGTGCGCCACCAGCGCTGCCAGTCGCTGCCTTTGCCGGCATCCTGCCATTCTTGCGCACAGGCAATATATTCGATCGGCGCATCAAACCAGACATAGAACACTTTGTCTTCCATGCCGGGCCAAGGATCTTCGCCTTTACGCACTGGAATGCCCCAATTTAAATCGCGGGTGATGCCGCGATCTTGCAAGCCATCGCCGTCATTTAGCCATTTTTTTGCGATTGAAACGGTTAAAAGCGGCCAATCGGTTTTACCATCAATCCAGGTTTGCAGCTGGTCGCGCATCTGGCTTTGGCGAAGGTAAAGATGCTTGGTTAGGCGCCGTTCTAGATCCGTTGCTCCGGATATCGTAGAGCGGGGGTTGATCAAATCGGCAGGGTCTAATTGTTTGGTGCACTCATCGCATTGATCGCCCCGCGCATCTTCAAATCCGCAATTCGGGCAGGTTCCCTCGATATAGCGATCGGGAAGGTAGCGGCCATCGGTGGGCGAATACATCTGGGTTTCTTGCACTTCCCGGATCAGGTTTGCATCGGCCAGTTTGCCGGCAAAATATTGCGTCAGCTTTTGGTTTTGCGGGCTGGATGATCTACCGAAATGGTCAAATGATAGGCGAAATCCATTGGCAATTTTGGCCTGAATGGCGTGCAGCTCGGCGCAATATTCGGCCACAGGTTTGCCCGCTTTTGCCGCAGCCAGCTCGGCCGGGGTTCCATGCTCATCGGTTGCGCATAAGAACAGCACTTCATTGCCACGTGCCCTTTGATAACGCGCGAAAAGATCTGCAGGCAACTGGCTGCCAATGAGGTTGCCCAGATGTTTCACCCCGTTGATGTAGGGGATTGCCGATGTAATCAGGTGACGTGTCATGCTGGCCTCATTCTTAGCTGGCCCTTCCTCTAGACTAAGTTCGCGGTCGGGGAAAGAGCATGCCGCGTTTTGCTAAAGGTCCGCATGNGCAGGNCATGGTGCCATTTTAATGTTCATCCGTTTTAGAGCGCACAGAGTTGCCGCGCTCTCTGCTGCTGCCCAATAAGCGGCCAATGGTGAATGTGGTGCGCGGGGCATATACATAGGGTGTTTTTTCGGTGGCTGTTGGCCGCACTCGCATACGGTTGAGGCCAAAAATCACCAAAGCCACATGCCCCAGCGCAATAAGAATGAATAAGGCTGCGGGTCCAAAGGATGAAATCAATTGCGAGGCGATAAAGGGCGCCGCGATCGCGCCTAAGGCAAAAAAGAACAGCAGCGCTGCGGATAATTCAACCCGTTCTTCCGAGCTGGCAAAATCATGCGCATGCGCAGTGGCCACCGAATAGATGGGAAAAGTGGTGAAACCGAACAAAGCGGCCATAATCAGAACCACGGTGATGTTGCTGTTGCTGAAGCTGGCGGTGAGGATGCAGCTGAGGANTGCAGCAATAGACAGCCAGATCAAAACCCATCGCCGATCATATTTATCTGCCAGCCAGCCGATTGGATATTGCGCGATTGCGCCCCCCAAAACAAACGTTGCCAGAAAATAGCCAAGTTGCGCGGCGCTTAAGCCTATTTCATTGCCATAGACGGGCCCGACCATTCGAAAAGATGCACCTGATAAGGCCGCGACCAAAACTCCTGCGGCGGCAAGGGGAGAACGCTGTATTGCAAGAGAGGGGCGCAACCGGGGTGCGCTGGGTGTTGCCGGTTGTTGAACCGTGGTCAAGGTTAAGGGGATCAGCGTGGCGCAGCATAGCAGNGCCAAGATATTATAGGAAACATAGCTTGCTGCGGGCAAAACGCTGATAAGCAATTGCGCGCCCAGCGAGCCACCCAGATCAACAATGCGATAGGTGGCCATCGCGCGGCCGCGCGTGCTATTGGTAACCTTGGCTTGCATCCAAGCTTCAACCACCGTGTAGCAGCCTGCAATACACAGGCCTGAAGCGATGCGCATACCCGCCCATGCATAAGGATCAAGCACCAGCATATGCGCCAATAATCCGATGGCTCCGGTGGCGGTAAACGCTGCAAATGCACGCGAATGGCCAACCTTGCCCATCACTCTTGGCGCCCACCAGCAGCCAATTAGAAATCCAAAAAAATGCGCAGAACCGAGCAAGCCGATTTGCTGGGTGGTAAATCCCAAGGCAAAGCCCGATAAGGCATCAAGCGGACCGAGGCCGCCCGTAGAGGTTTGCAGCAACACAACGGATAGAAAAAGTGCTGCAAAAGAAAGTAAAAGTCTCATAAATTTCTATTTGCCGCTTTTCGGGCGGCGCTACTAGCATATAGTCGACATTGGCGGTCGTTAATGCGCGTTAATGTATGATTTAGGTCATGGCAGTGAAACAATAATCAGGGGTTTGCGCGATATGCCAAGCGCGCGGTGGTGCGCGCCGCGCCTTTAAGCGCTTGAGCTGCCAGCCGGGTTGCTCTTCTGTGCTGTCTGGTTGCAAAAGCCATCGTGTTTCAACCCCTGCCGCACCACCTTTATCGGGGGTTAATAGCACCCCAAGCGGCGGCGCTTTTGCGCTGTATTTTGCGCCGGTTTCTGCTGCCAAATGTAACCGGCGTACCGGCGTGAGCGCTGGATAGTCGTTCAAATCTGCAACCACCAAAGGGACAACACCGCTGCGCAAGGCTTCTTCCATACACCACAGGCTGTCCACTGGTCGCTGCGGTGTGGCAAAAAGCAGCCGGGCCGGATCCAAAAAAGGCTGTATCCCGTCTGGGTTCGGGCGCTGTGTTTCATATTGGGGCGTGATCCATAAAATTGGCCCCGAAAGCTGTGCTGCGAGCATCAGGGCAAAGCTGCGCCTGGCGCGTCCGGCGCATTCATGCACCCGCCCTAAATCTAAGCGGATATCCAGATTTNGAGTCTGAAAGGGAGCGATTTGGGGCCGCGTGCTGCGATTTTGTCGAGTCAGTAAGNTAATATCCATAATGCCTTTATATATGTTCATGATTTGTTCTCAATAAAAATAAGCTATAATATCGATGGTTTGCGCATCACATAACACCCTGCTGTCAGCGTGAAACTTTTCATCGGGCCCGCAGATTTTTCATAGGGTCTTTACGATTGATTGCACTTTGCAGTGAAATGATAGATCACTGTTAAACCAGTCGGTTAAGGAGATTTTGGTATGAAAATGAATGCGATGGGCCGCAGCGGGCTTTATGTATCCGAGCTTTGTCTGGGAACGATGACCTTCGGCAGCCAAACCTCTGAGGCCGATGGGCATGCCCAAATTGATTTTGCGCTGGGNAATGGAATAAATTTCATCGATACGGCTGAAATGTATCCGGTCAACCCAATTGCCAAAGAAACAATAGGCCGCACCGAAGAAATTATTGGCACCTGGAACGCCAAAAACCCTGCGCGGCGTGATGCGTATATTCTGGCAACCAAACATTCTGGAGAAGGTTTGGGCTATGTGCGCGATGGCGCGCCCATCAGCGCTGCGACCATTGCCGAAACGATTGAGGGTAACCTTCGCCGTTTGCAAACCGATTATATTGATCTGTATCAATTTCATTGGCCCAATCGGGGATCTTATATGTTCCGTAAGAATTGGTCCTATGATCCTTCNTCGCAGAACCGAACCGAAACGCTTGCCAATATGCAAGAGTGTCTTGAGGCGCTTCAAAGCCAAGTGGATAAAGGTAATATTCGCCATTTTGGGCTTTCAAATGAAAGCGCATGGGGCACCGCACAATGGTTGCGCCTTGCCGAGGATCGGGGGCTGCCCCGCGTGGCCACAATGCAGAATGAATATTCGCTTCTCTGCCGACTATATGACACGGATTTGGCGGAATTAAGCGTGAATGAAGATGTCGGGTTACTGGCTTTTTCTCCGTTGGCGACCGGGCTGCTGACAGGAAAATATCAAGACGGCGCTATACCCGATGCGTCCCGCTTGTCGTTAAGCCATGATCTGGGCGGGCGGATGACGCCGCGCGTTTTGCCCGCCGTTGCGGCATATTTAAAAGTTGCACAGCGCCATCAGGTTGATCCTGTTCACATGGCATTGGCATGGTGTCGCACCCGCCCCTTCATGTGTTCGGCAATTTTTGGCGCAACGCAATTTGATCAATTGAAATGGGCGCTAGGCTCGGTAGATATCACGCTTTCGCCAGAGTGTCTGGCGGATATCGCCGATGTTCATAAGGCGCATCCAATGCCCTATTGAGGTGACTATCGCGTTGCGTTTTCGAATAATCTGTTGAAATTGGCTGAAAGAAGTGATGTTTGAAACGCTATGGAACTTTGGATTATCGCAACTTTGCTGGCCTCTACGTTTCAAACGCTTCGCTTTACGCTACAAAAAATCTTAAGCAGCGACGCGTTAAGCGCAACAGGCGCCACATTCGCTCGGTTTTGTTACGCCTTGCCGTTTTTGACTGTCGGCTTGGCAGTGTATTTTGGGATGAATGCGATCGCATTTCCCGCCTTGAACGCACGGCTTTTGGTATATGCGGGCGTCGGTGGCCTGACCCAAATATTTGCAACCTTATGCGTGCTTTCCATGTTTAAATACCGCAATTTTGCGGTCGGGATTACGTTTAAGAAAACCGAAGTCATTTTGGTTGCGCTGGTGGGGTTTGTGCTGCTGGGGGAAGGCATTTCCAGTCTGGGCTTTGGGGCTATCCTTTTGGGGCTGATCGGTCTTCTACTCCTGTCTAAACAGCCACTTTCGGGGCAGGGCGACGGAAGTAGGTGGATCAATCGAGCCTCTGCATTGGGATTGGCCTCTGGTTTGCTCTTTGCCATTTCAGGGGTGTGCTATCGCGCCGCGAGCTTAGAATTGCCTTATGAGCAGCCTTTTTTACGCGCCGCTGTGAGCCTTTTTGTTGTGATTGTGTTTCAAACCTGCGTGATGGGGGTTTGGATGGGGTTGCGCGAGCCATCCCAACTGCGCGCCGTCTGGCACGCCCGTAAAACCGCGCTTTGGGTTGGGGTCACCGGTTTGTTAGGATCACTTGGCTGGTTTACAGCTTTTACGTTGCAAACGGCCGCTTATGTAAAAGGCTTGGGGCAGATCGAATTGCTTTTCAGCCTGTGCGTTTCGATTTTGTTTTTTCAAGAGCGCGTGAGCCGTCGAGAAGTATTTGGCATTTTGTTTTTGGGCTTAAGCGTTTTGGGGGTAATCTTTGCTGCCTAGTTTACTCGTTTAAGCTTACATCACGGCCTTTGAGCCTTAAAAATTGACTTTCCTCATCTTTATTTTTGAAAAAGGGTACCGAATCCGGCGGGGCAGNCGCATCCAAGCGCCCCGCAATTTCAGCCATAACGACCTCGGTGATAAAGGGTAAATCAAAGCTGCGCGCGTGCTCTAACGGCACCCATTGCAAATGCGATAACTCATCTGAAGCGGCAGAAAAATCATCCAGATCGCTTTGTAAGAAGGCCGCGTCTAATAGAAAAAACCGCGCATCAAAACGCCGGGGTCGCCCGGGCGGAGTAATGGCGCGAAACACGAATTGTAATGGCTCGGCAATCGGTCGATAGCCCTCGGTCGCAAAGGCCTGCCACCCATCGGGGACCGGATCTGGCCAAGCGGCNTGTTTTCCCAAGATTTGTCCGGTCTCTTCGAACAGTTCCCGAATAGCCGCAGCGCAAAGGGCCTGCGCCGAGGGCCCCTCTGACTCTTCGCTGAGCCTGTCTTTGCAGGGGCTTGATATCTCGCTCAAAAGTGGAACTGCCGCGTCTTGCGGATCAACAGCGCCGCCCGGAAACACAAATTTGTTCGGCATGAAGGCGGCTTGCGCGCCTCTTTGCCCCATTAGAACCTTCGGCGCGCTAGCGCGATCGCGCAGCACGATCACCGTGGCTGCGGGGCGGATGGCAGTTTTATCCTGAATCATGTATTTTCAGAGTTCCTTGCGTTTTCTTCATGGCCAAAACCATGCATGTAGCGGGCCCATTGCACTGCGATGATAACGCCCTTGAGACGTGGNAGAAGATAAAGCGACAAGGCCAAACAGCCAACCGTAAAAATGCTGAGCATAACCAGTGGCTCCAATCGCCAGGTTACGAAGGTAAAGTGCAATAAGGGCGCCATGATATGCGCCACAATCAAAATTGTCAGATAAGCGGGCCCATCATCCGCCCTGTGATGGAACAGATCTTGGCGACAGACGGTACATTTTGGGCGCACGCTCAGATAATTTTTGAACAGCGCGCCTTGGCCACAATTTGGGCATTTGCGGCGCCAGCCAAACCCCATAGAACGCCAAATTGGGCGCGTGTCGGGCTCGAATATAGGGTTTGGCATCTCAATCCTTCGCGGCGCCGAGGTTTTGCTTTTGCAACGGTCTAAAGCTTGGGGGGACAAATGTCTTTGCGGCTCTGTGTCGCAATTTTTTTTAAACTCAGCGACGGAAACCTTATGCCGCTGCGTTTCATATATATTGCCATCTGGTGGACTGCGCGCAGCCACCCTTATTTAGGAGAATGAAATGTCACTTAAATCCCATATCATATTTACGCTCGCTTTGGCTATAATTGGCAGCTCTGTTGCCGCTTCAGAACCAAAGCCTGACTGCCTTGAAAGTGAAGTATCAGAGGGCGCAGCTGGCGTGAATCGGACTGAAATTTCTTGTTTGGAAACCGCAAAGGCCCGCGGCAGGCTGCAATTTAAAAATTTTGACACCGATGCGAACCTGTCCATTTCCAGTCAGGAATTGGTTGCCGGCTTGTCGCAAGGCGTGGATCGGCGCGCTGCATTAATTATGAAGCGCTTTGACGTTAACAGTGATGGATCGCTGAGCCAAGAAGAGGTAAAGCACGCCAAAGCCCTAAGACAAAGCGGAGGTTTTTTTAAGCGGCTTGATCACAACCAAGATGGCGTTATTGATGAGGCCGAATTTGCGGTCTTTGAAAAGCACCGACTGAAAAAGCGCCCTCACAAGCAGGGTTGGTTTGGAAAAAATAAACCGGCAGATTAAAGAAATATTGCTCTGGAGTCGTGCCTATGCCGTCTCAAACACCTGATCAGTTGGATGACACCGCTCTTCTGGCAGCCTATGCGAAAGGGATGCCAGAGGCTGCGCGCATTTTGACCGAGCGTTTGATGCCAAAGCTTTATGCGCAAGCCTATCATCGGCTGCAAAATGCGGCGGATGCCGAGGATATTGCGCAAGAGGCGATGCTTCGGCTGTGGAAAATTGCGCCGAACTGGCAAAGCGGACGGGCAAAAATTAGCACATGGCTCTATCAAGTGGTCGCCAATTTGTGCAAGGATCGCGGCCGCAAGCCGCCAATGACGGCATTGGAAGAGGCGCCAGAGCCGATCGACCCCCGCTTGGCTGTTGATGCGCGCTTGCAAGATGAACGCCGCGCGTCGGCGCTTTATAAGGCGCTGGATCAGTTGCCCCCACGGCAGGCTCAAGCCCTTCGTATGCGGCATTTGGATGAGCTGTCAAACCCAGAGATTGCCGCAATAATGGCCGTAAGTATTGAAGCTGTTGAAAGTTTATTGGCGCGTGGGCGGCGCCAGCTAAAGACCTGCTTAGAAGCTGAAATTTCTGCCTTAGGATATCGTGATGAAAAAATTTGAAGATCAAAACCATGAAGATCTAGAGGCGTTTTTTCTATCGGCGCAACGGGCGCTTCCCGCCCCCTCAGATCAGCTGAGGGACCGCGTTTTGCAAAATGCTCAGGCCTTGACGGCTAGGCAGGGGGCAGAAAAGTCCGATAGCAATGGCTCCGATATTGGTTTTCTGGGCGGCTTATCAGGTTTTTGGTCAGATTTTTGGTCTGGTCTTGGCGGCCTTAAAGGCTGGGCCAGTTTGGTTGTGATCGCTGGTTTGAGCTTTCAATTTGGTGGGGTAGCGCCAGAGGTTGAGGCGCAAATCTATGATATGATATCGGGTCAAAATGAGCGTGTGTTTGAGAGCTCTGATCCGTTTGAAGATCTCTATTTGACATATTTGGAGGGATAAGAGATGTCACAACACCCAAAGCAAAGTGGCGCGCCAAAGCGCTTTTGGAAAGTACTTCTTGGCGCTTCATTGGCGCTTAATATCGCCGTTGCGGGGGTTTTAGCGGGGGCGTTTTGGCGCCATAATCCAGAGCATCGGCGCGATGCTGGTGGATCGCGCCAAGCTATGTCGCCGTATTTTCGTGCGCTTGAGCCAGAACAACGGCGCGCCATCGGTAAGCAATTTCGGGCAGGCCGCGATGAAAAATCCAAATTGGCTGCGCAAATACAATTTGAGGCCGCCATCCGCTTATTGCGCCAAACGCCTTTTAGGGCTGCAGAATTTGATGCGGTTATGCAGCAACAAATCGCAGGAGCGTCGCAGCGGCTGCAACGCGCGCAGAGCAACCTATCCGCCTCTATAATCGGGATGAGCGCGCAGGAGCGCAGCGCCTATGCAGATCGTCTTCAAGCTGCTTTGCAGCACCGCCGCTAGAGCGGCGTTTTATTCATAGCTTTTGACATCCGTGCCAGCGATTGCGGCTAAATTTAACAANCCCCGCGCCGTCACCGAGGGGTTGGCAATATGCGCCTTATTGCCCATACCCATCAATATAGGCCCAACTTCAAGCCCTCCGGCGCGCATTTTAAGAATATTGCGCACCCCAGAGGCGGCATCTGCATTGGCAAATATCAGCACATTTGCGGCCCCCTGTAAGCGGTTTTCTGGCAGCAATCTGGCCCGCAGTTCTGGATCTAACGCCGTATCGATATTCATTTCGCCCTCATAGGTAAACGTCACCTTTTCGGTATCGAGAATATCCAATGCTTGGCGCATTTTCTTGCCAGTCTCGCTGTTCAGATTTCCAAATTGTGATTGCGAGCACAGCGCGACTTGTGGCTCTATGCCAAAACGGCGCACATGGCGCGCGGCCCCTTTGGCGGTTTGGGCAATTTGCATGGGGGTGGGATCCGCCCAGACGTGGGTGTCTGCGATGAACAGAGGCCCGTCTTCTAAAATCATCAAAGACAGCGCGCCGCTTGGCGATAAGGTTTTGCTGCCTAAAATTTGCTCGATATAATTCAGATGCCATCTGAATTCGCCCACAGCGCCACAGATCAGGCTATCAGCCTCTCCGCGATGTACCATAACAGCGCCAATCGCAGTGGTGTTTGTGCGCATGATCGATTTTGCAAGATCTGGGCTGACGCCACGGCGGGCCAATAGCGAGTGATAACTGGTCCAGTAATCGCGATACCGATCATCTTGTTGCGGATTGACGATGTTAAAATCCCGATCAGGGCGGATATCCAGCCCCAGCCTTTCACAACGTTGCTGAATCACTTCGGGGCGGCCTATGACGATGGGAACTTCGCTGGTTTCTTCCAAAACGGCCTGAGCGGCGCGCAGCACCCGCTCGTCTTCGCCCTCGGAAAACACTATCCGTCGAGCGCTGCTTGAGGCGGCCTCAAACACCGGCCGCATCAAAAATGCCGATTTGACAACGGTTTGTTTTAACG
>JGI26253J51717_1000040_pt1 | contig 50019 bp, 45 predicted proteins | sample SaaInlV_100m_DNA_6_FD_51717 | JGI IMG/M metagenome (IMG submission 51717)
ACCGCCCCGCGTACGGATAAGGTGGCAACGGTTAACGCCATCGCGGCAATAAGGCACAAAACCAGGCCGTGCAACTCTACCCCTGCCTCGATGCGCAGACCCATAATTAAACTGACACCCAAAACGCCAAACACCAGCCCAACGATCCCCAAAAATGGAAGAGTTTCCCGAAACACCAGCCAGCCAGCCAGCGCCACCATCAAAGGCATTGAAGATGCAATAATGGAAGCAACCGACGCTTCAATGGTTTGCATCGCCACAAAGTTTAACCCAAGATAAATCGCATTTTGAAAAATACCGAAAACAATTGTCGCCCGCCATTGCGCCTGCGTTAAGCGCATAGTTTGGCCCAAAAACCGCGCGATTAAAACGCCCAATAAACCGGAAATTAAGAACCGAACCGACAAGGCAGCCAAAGGCGAAGCCTCTGCAACGATCATCCGCGCCGACGTAAAAGCCGAAGACCACATCAGCGCAAAAACCAACCCGAGCATCAAAGATCTTAGATCCATTTTAATCTCGCTATAAAACGACCCACGGGCGCCATCGAAACGGGCAAATAAAAAGGGCCGCCCAAAAGCGACCCTTTCTTGAAACAGTTCAACGGGGCTTAACCGTTTACGCTGTCTTTCAGCGCTTTTGCAATTGTCATTTTAACAACTTTATCCGCTTCTTTTTTGAATTGCTCGCCCGTGGCTGGGTTACGCACCATACGCTCTGGACGCTCACGGCACATGATTTTGCCAATACCTGGCAACGTGACCGCACCGCCACCAGAAACTTCGCGCGTGATCAGGTTNCAGATCGCGTCCAAAGAGGCAGCCGCCGCCTTTTTATCTGAGCCCATATCTTCGGCCAGCGCAGCAATCAGTTGTGTTTTCGTCATTGGTTTCGACATTTTTTTCTCCTTCACTGCCCAACTGTTAGGGCCTCATGGAACGTTTCTAACTGAATGTTGTTTATAAACACAACAAATAGTGGGTGTTTTGGTCGAAAAAAGATACTTTTTTTCAATTTTAGCCCCTATAAAAACGCAGTTTCGTCAAAACTGCGCAATTTTCGGCTGTGCAAGCGCTCAAGCGGCATGTTTTGTAANCTTTCCATCGCCTTTATTCCAATTTCCAAATGCCGTGAAACCTGCGTTTTATAAAAGTCAGATGCCATTCCCGGCAGCTTCAACTCACCGTGCAAGGGCTTATCCGACACGCAGAGCAAAGTTCCATACGGCACCCGAAACCGATACCCGTTCGCCGCGATTGTGGCGCTTTCCATATCCAGTGCCACGGCCCGAGATTGGCTTAAACGCTGAACCGGGCCAGATTGATCGCGCAGCTCCCAATTTCGATTATCAACCGTGGCCACGGTGCCGGTGCGCATAATTTTCTTAAGCTCATAGCCCTGCAGCTTTGTGACATCGGCCACCGCAGTTTCAAGCGCGATCTGAATTTCAGCTAAAGCTGGGATCGGAACCCAAGCCGGAAGATCTGCGTCTAAAACCTTATCATCGCGCAAATAGGCATGCGCCAACACAAAATCGCCCAAGCTTTGCGAATTGCGCAAGCCAGCGCAATGCCCAACCATAATCCAGGCATGTGGACGCAGCACCGCTATGTGATCGGTTGCTGTTTTCGCGTTTGAGGGGCCAACACCGATATTAACCAAAGTGATGCCGCTGCCGTCGGGGCGTTTTAAATGATAGCTTGGCATTTGTGGCAATTTTGAAACTGGCTCAATCAGTGCATCAGACTGCGTGATCTCAACATTCCCCGTACTGACAAAACTGCTATAGCCGCTTTTCTCATCAGCCAAAGCGCGGCGCGCATAAGCTTCGAATTCTGCCACGTAAAATTGATAATTTGTGAAAAGCACATAATTTTGAAAATGACTTGGATCCGTTGCGGTGTAATGCGCCAAGCGCGCCAAAGAATAATCAACGCGCTGCGCAGTGAATGGCGCCAAAGGCATCGGCTCTTGGGCTGATCGCGCGCCATCGCCATTGACGATATCATCATTCGTTGTGGCCAAATCCGGAACATCAAACAGATCTCTCAGCAAAAAGGGCTGCGATTGAGCCTCAGCCTTATTCGCCGAGATCTCATCGGAAAGCGCAAAATGCAAGGGAATCGGCGTTTCAGACGGACCGATAAGGATCGGGGAATCATGGTTTTCTACCAACAATTCGATTTGTTGGCGTAGGTAACCCGAAAATAAATCTGGGCGCGTGATCGTGGTTGTGTGACTACCAGGGCTTGTCACATGGCCAAAACTTAACCGGCTATCGATGCTTCTGAAACTATCAACCTGCACACTAATCTGCGGGTAAAACGCACGATAGCGATGCCCAGTGCTGCCCGAACGCAGCACTTCATCAAACCGGCTTTGCAAAAATCCTACCGCGTCTTGATACAAAACATTTAAATAGGCCACGGCCTTATCCGGATCATAAAACGCTGTTTCAGGACGCGCATCAGGGGTGTGTATTTTAGAACCTTCAACCATAAATAAACCTTATTTTTAAAACATAACAAACCATATTCATGCTAAAGTATATATCAGACTTTAGAAACACTACTACAAAGACCACGCTGTATCACATAGCCCACCTTACCCTTAGACAGTGGGATCAAAGCCTTATAGCGGAGAAACCTCAATGGATTACAACATGGTTTCAGCAGAAGAATTTGGCAAATCGCTCACCGGTCTTGGAGTGAACATCATTGTAAAAAAGCCCTGAACAAACAGCCCAATTCTTAGAGACCGTTTTTGAATTATACCCAAGCCAGTTAGGCGCTGATTTTGCCCTTATACTATATCAAGATGATATATTTCAACTGCATAGCGATAAAAGCTTCGCAGCGCATCCAAGCTATCCGCATTTGCCCGAAAATCCGCCGCGCGGCACTGGCATTGAACTTCGCCTTTATAACAGTGATCCGGATCAAGCCTGCACAAAGGCGCAGGCCTATGGCTGCATGGTTTTAGCGCCCGCAACCGATAAGCCGCATGGCTTGCGCGAAGCAACAATACTTTGCCCAGATGGCTATATGTGGGTACCGTCTCGCCCTTTGGCCTAAGCAGAGCACGCCAACACCCAGAAAAGGGTGCAAGCGCGGTCGATCAAAGCCTTGATTTTCATTCATACTAGGTAGATGTTGAGCCAAGATTTGGAGAATAATATGACGGTTGAGCCCCTGCGTAAAAATATGGACTTTTGGCAAGAACGGGTTGATCTGGCAGCCGCGTTTCGCTGGTGCGTGCGGTTGAATTATCACGAAGCGGTGGCAAATCATTTTTCATTGGCGNTCAATGAAGAGGGCAGCCAATTTTTAATGAACCCCAACCAAATGCATTTTTCACGCATCAAAGCCAGCGATCTATTGCTGATCGACGCGAATGATCCCAAAACGCTTGAGGGTCCGAATGCGCCAGATCCAACCGCATGGGGGCTTCATGGCGCGGTGCATCGTCATTGCCCGCACGCAAAATGCGCCATGCATGTGCATTCAATTCACGCCACGGTCTTGGCCAGTTTACAAGACAGCCGCCTGCTTCCGATTGATCAAAACTCTGCGATGTTTTTCAACCGCTATGTGATTGATGATCATTATGGCGGGCTGGCCTTTGAAGAAGAGGGTACGCGCTGCGCAAGCTTGCTGACAGATCCAAAACAAAAAGTGTTGATCATGGGCAATCACGGCATTCTGGTTTTGGGCAATAGTGTGGCGGACACGTTTAACCGTTTATATTATTTTGAACGGGCCGCAGAAACCTATATTCGCGCCTTACAAACAGGCCAAGATTTACGCGTTTTACCCGATGAAATTGCCGAAAAAACAGCACAAGAAGTTGAGGAATATCCCGAACAGGGAATACGACATTTCNGCGAGCTAAAGCGCATTCTTCAGGATGAGGGCGCAAATTACGCAACATAGGGCAGCACGATTGCTTGCGATGCCCGCGCAGGCCTTCTTAAAAAGCAAAAGCTGCGGGGCCACCGCGCCGTCAAATTCTGGCCCTGACGTTTAAACTCTTGTTGCGCCTCGGCGTAAAGCGGCGCGTGCTCNCAACGGCGTTCAAACCCTCTTTGGCGGCGCAGATGCTTGCCAAGAGGCAGAGCGCATGACAGGATCACTCCTGCAGAATTTGAGAAACACCCATGTCAGAGCAAAACATATCAGCCTTTCCACAATCGACCGCATCCCATTCAGCAAGAAACCCAGGGATGGCTTTGGATCTTGATTGGGTGGGCGCCGCACAAGCCAATACTTCTGCGATCGAACGCCGCGCAGCAAGCCTGGGCGCGCGACGCAGCGTCAAAAAAGACTATCAAGCCGCTTGGTTGCTTCGCGCAATCACCTGCATCGATCTCACCACGCTATCGGGTGATGATACGAAGGCGCGCGTCAAACGGCTTTGCGATAAGGCGCGCCGACCCCTTAGGGATGATCTTCTCAAAGCGCTGGATATCGCGTCTTTGCAAACCGGCGCAATTTGCGTTTACCACGACATGGTGGAAACCGCTGTTACGGCCTTAGAGGGCAGCGGCATTCCCGTGGCGGCGGTCTCTACCGGCTTTCCTGCCGGATTGTCGCCCTTAGAGCTGCGCATTGCTGAAATCAAAGCCAGCGTCGCGGCCGGTGCGCGCGAAATCGATATCGTGATTTCGCGCCGGCATGTGTTAAGCCAAAACTGGCAGGCACTATATGACGAAATGCAAGCGTTTCGCGCGGCCTGCGGCGAGGCCCATGTAAAAGCGATTTTAGCCACGGGCGAGCTTGGTAGCCTGCGCAACGTGGCGCGGGCTTCATTGATTTGCATGATGGGCGGCGCTGATTTCATCAAAACCTCAACAGGCAAAGAAAGCGTCAACGCAACCTTGCCCGTCTCATTGGTGATGGTGCGCGCTATCCGCGACTATCATGACCGCACCGGATATGCGGTTGGCTACAAACCCGCCGGTGGCATTTCAAAAGCCAAAGATGCCTTAGTCTATCTTAGCATGATCAAAGAAGAACTGGGTGATCAATGGCTGCGGGCGGATCTGTTCCGTTTTGGAGCTTCGTCACTTTTGGGCGATATTGAACGGCAATTGGAACATCATGTCACCGGTGCCTATTCTGCAGGGCACCGGCATGCATTGGCTTAAGCTTAAATTTGGACATCCCCTATGAGCGTAAAAGAAATATTTGAAACGATGGACTACGGCCCCGCCCTTGAAGCCACGCAGGAGGCAACACAATGGCTGCAAAACCACGATCGCAGATTTGGGCATTTCATAAATGGCGCAAACTGCGAAGGTTCTGATCATTTTCAAAGCCGCAATCCCGCCACCGGCGAGGCTTTGGCAAAAATCGCCCAAGCCAGCGAGCAAGATGTGCATAACGCCGTGGCCAGTGCCCGCGCCGCGCAAGCGGATTGGGGCGCGCAAAGCGGGCATCAACGCGCGCGTGTTTTATACGCCATCGCCCGGCTTGTTCAAAAGCACAGCCGGCTTTTCGCCACATTAGAAACGCTGGATAACGGCAAGCCCATTCGTGAATCCCGCGATATTGATATCCCGCTTGTACACCGGCATTTTTATTATCACGCCGGCATGGCCCAGTTGATGGCCAGCGAACTTCCCAACCGGCAAGCGCTGGGCGTGTGCGGCCAGATCATCCCTTGGAATTTTCCACTTCTGATGCTGGCATGGAAAATTGCGCCGGCCTTGGCAATGGGCAATTGCGTGGTTTTGAAACCGGCTGAATACACCTCGCTCACAGCTCTTTTATTCGCCGAAATCTGTATGCAGGCCGGCGTGCCAAACGGAGTTGTAAACATCATCACCGGCGATGGCACCGTGGGCGAGCATCTGGTGAACCACCCTGATATCGATAAGATTGCCTTTACCGGATCCACCGATGTGGGGCGTAAAATTCGCCAAGCCACCGCAGGCAGCGGCAAAAAGCTCACTCTTGAATTGGGGGGAAAATCCCCCTTCATCGTGTTTGATGATGCCGATCTTGACAGCGCGGTAGAAGGCTTGGTTGATGCAATTTGGTTCAATCAAGGGCAAGTATGCTGCGCAGGATCGCGGCTGTTGGTGCAAGAGGCAGTGGCTGATCGCTTGCATGATAAAATCCGCGCCCGGATGGCAAAACTGCGGCTGGGCAATCCGCTTGATAAATCTGTCGATATGGGGCCCTTGGTTGACCCGGCGCAAGTTGCACGGGTAAACAGCTTGGTTGATGCAAACACAAACGGCACCTGCTTTCAGCCCAATATTGATCTGCCCAAACAGGGCTGCTTTTATCCCCCAACGCTGCTGACCGGGCTCAGCCCATCTGACCCGTTGATGCAGGAAGAGATTTTCGGGCCGGTGCTTGTTTCAACCAGTTTTCGCACGCCGCAAGAAGCCGTACAGCTTGCCAATAACACCCGCTACGGGCTGGCCGCATCGATCTGGAGTGAAAACGTAAATCTTTGCCTTGGTTTGGCACCAGCTTTAAAGGCCGGGGTCATTTGGATAAATGGCACCAATATGTTCGATGCCGCGGCCGGCTTTGGCGGCATTCGCGAAAGCGGCTTTGGCCGGGAAGGTGGCTGGGAAGGCTTGACCGCCTATACCAAATCCAAAGCCCAGACCACCGCCAGATCCTTAAAACCTATTTTGGCAAAAACAGGTCCAAAATCTGTAGCTTTCGGCCTTGATCGCACCGCCAAACTGTATATTGGCGGCAAACAAACGCGACCAGATAGCGGATATTCTACGGCTGTGTTTGATGCCGCCGGAAATTTCATCAGCGATGTTCCAAGCGCCAATCGAAAAGATATCCGCAACGCAGTTGAAGCCGCACAGGGGGCCGTAAAATGGTCTGGATCAAGCGGGCATTTACGCGCCCAAATTCTATATTTCATTGCCGAAAATCTCTCGGCACGCGCCGCTGAATTTGCCACAAAAATCAACCTCTACACGGGTGAAACAAATGGCGCAGCAGAGGTTGAGGCCAGCCTAGAGCGCCTGTTCACCTATGCAGCTTGGGCGGATAAATATGATGGGGCAGTGCGCGATGTGCCCTTGCGCGGCGTGGCATTGGCTTTGAACGAACCGGTTGGCGTGATCGGCACCTTTTGCCCGGATGACGCGCCGCTACTTGGGCTGGTCTCGCTGCTTGGGCCGGCTTTGGCGATGGGCAATCGCGTTGTTATGGTGGCCTCTGAGCCCTACCCGTTGATCGCCACCGAATTTTATCAGATTTTAGAGACCTCGGATGTCCCTGCGGGCGTTGTTAATCTGTTAACCGGCGCCCATTCGGAGTTGGCCGCACCTCTGGCCAGCCATTTGAATATTGACGCCATATGGAGCTTTTCGTCCAGCGATTTATCTACGGAAATTGAAACGCAAAGCGCGCTGGGTTTAAAACGCAGCTGGGTCAATTACGGACAGGATCGAGATTGGTTTTCAACAGAGGGTGAAGGAAAAAGCTTTCTGGCAGAAGCCAGCCAATCAAAAACCGTTTGGATCCCCTTTGGCGAAGGATAGCCAAGGTCTTAGAAAGACCCTAACCGGCAAGCTCGGCCCATAAAGCCCGGCTTAGATAGGCATCAGCAACATATCCCTGGTCGCGTTGATACCTCCAGAGCGCCGCCGCGGTGTTTGGACCCATAAGCCCATCTGCGCCAAACGTGTCATAGCCAAGCGCGCTGAGGGCGATTTGCACGTTGCGCTTTTCGTTGCGGCTCAGCGCGGTCTCGCCAATAGGCCAAGGTTGAACAAGGCCCAACCCGCCCGCAATCGCATCACCCAGCGCGCAGACTGACAGCGCATAAGCCTGCGCAGGATTATAGGCCAATAAAGCGGTATAATTTTCCAGAACCATAAATTTCGGGCCCTGTATACCAGCGGGAAGGATCAGCTTGGCAAGGCCGTTTTCGGGTAAATCTTGATAAGGTGTCAGACCTCTCATCGCCCAATCTGACGGGTTCAGGGCCGTGTCAGGAGGGGGCAAATCCAATGCGGCCTCCGGTGACAGAAAAACCTCTGCGCCCCAGATCTGCCCGGAGCGCCAACCCTGCGCCTGCAAATACGCAGCCGTTGAAGCCAAAGCATCAACCGGGCTGTCCGACCAAATATCGCTAAACCCATCGCCGTCAAAATCAACCGCGTGCTGAAGATAAGAGCACGGCATAAATTGCGTATGGCCCATAGCGCCGGCCCAACTGCCCAAGAAACGCTTAGCTGACACGTCTCCGGCTTGTAAAATATCCAAGGCGGCAATCAATTGCTGTTCAAAAAACGCCGCCCGGCGCCCCTCAAACGCAAGGCTGGCCAAAGCATCTAAAACAAAAAAGCCGCCGCGATTTGATCCGTAAGCGGTTTCACAACCCCAAACGGCCAGTAAAACCTGCGCCGGTACGCCATAAGCATGCACAATTTCATCTAGAGAGGTTTGAAATTTTGTTAGAAGTTGCTGGCCCTGCGCAACACGCTCGGATGAGCATGTTTTTTGAAGATAGGTCCAGATTGGCATTTCCGTTTCAGGCTGAAACCGGTCTTTTTCAATCACCTCGGGAAGAAATTGAAAACTGAGCACTGTTTTATGCAGAAAATCTGCGTCAAACCGCCCCGCAACGCGCTCTGCAAACTTCGTTGCCCATGCCCGAAACCCCTGATCCATCACATCCTAACGCTTTCGTTTAACGCTCCGCTTTACCTTATCAGATTTTTTCCGCGCTTTGCCCAATTTGCGCTTTACCGGGCGCGCATTTTTACGCCCAGATTTGGGTAATGCGTTGCCTTCGACGCTTAACAATTCAAACGCAACGCTACCGGATTCGGCGATAACTTCGCTTAACCTTACCTCAATAACCTGCCCTAAACTGAGTAAAAGCCCTGTCTCAGAACCAAGTAGGCTATTGGTTTGTTTGTCATAATGAAAATACTCGCGGCCTAAAGTTCGGATAGGAATCAAACCCTCAGCGCCGCTTTCATCCAAACGCGCAAACACGCCAAATTTCGCAATGCCGCTGATCCGGGCGGTAAATTCTGAGCCTTTGCGCTCATTCAAATAGGCGGCAAGATACCGATCCGTCGTATCGCGCTCTGCCACCATTGAGCGCCGCTCTGTATCGGAAATTTTCTGCGCAGTCTCATCCAGCAGGGCCTCTTCNTCTGCGCTCAACCCATCCTTGCCCCAGCCATGCGCCCGAATAAGCGCCCGATGCACGATCAAATCGGCATAGCGGCGAATGGGCGAGGTAAAATGCGCATAAGAGCGCAAAGCCAATCCAAAATGGCCGAAATTCTGCGGGCTGTAATAAGCCTGCGTCATTGAACGCAACGTTGACATATTGATGAGTTCAGCTTCATCCTTGCCCTCAGCTTGCGTAAGCAGCGCGTTTAAATGCCGTGTTTGCAACACTTGGCCTTTGGCCAAGTTAAGCCCNGCCGCCTGCGCTGTTTCGCGCAGCGCNTCAAGCTTTTCGGGCGAAGGTTCTTCATGCACGCGAAACAAAAGCGGCACCTGTTTGGCTTGCAGAGCCTCCGCAGCGGCCACATTCGCCAAGACCATAAATTCTTCAATCAAGCGATGCGCATCCAAACGATCGCGAAAATTTACCGAGGCCACTTGCCCGTCTTCATCCAAGATGATTTTGCGTTCGGGCAGATCCAGCTCAAGAGGTTGGCGAATTTCGCGCGCCCGAACCAAGGCGGCGTAAGCCTNATATAAGGGCTTGATAACAGGCTCTAACAATGGCGCTGCGCGCTTGCTAATAGAAACACCCTCATAGGCCGACTGCACTTCTTCATAGGTGAGTGACGCGGCGGATTTCATCAAACCGCGGTGAAAACTTTGCCCTAGCTTCACGCCCTCCGCGCTGATTTGCATNCGCACCGCCAAACAGGCCCGTGGCACATCTTCGTGCAAACTGCACAAATCGCCCGAGAGATGATCCGGGAGCATCGGCACCACCCGGTCTGGAAAATAAGTGGAATTGCCGCGCTTGCGGGCTTCACGATCCAAGTTTGAATTGGGCCGTACGTAATGCGCCACATCCGCGATCGCCACCCAAATGATATGCCCGCCCGGATTATCAGCCGCGTCATCCTCATGCGCATAGCAGGCATCATCATGATCGCGCGCATCCGCCGGATCAATGGTGACCAAGGGCATATCTCGCAAATCTTCGCGGCCCTTTANCCCTGCCGCGCGTTGCGCTTCGGCCTCATGCACCACATCTTCGGGGAAATGATCAGGGATATCATGTTGGTGAATTGCAATCAGGGACACCGCTTTTGGCGCAGAGGGATCCCCCAAACGCGTCATCACCCTTGCGCGCGGCAATCCCATGCGCGATTTTGGGCCCGCTTGCTCTGCTTCAACCAATTCACCATCTTTTGCGCCGCCGGCATCATTGGGACCAACCTGCCATTCTTTGCCCGACCGCTCAACGGGCACGATGCGCCCCCCTTCCGCAGCTTGCCTGAAAACCCCCAAGATCTGGCTTGGATTGGCGGCGATTCGGCGGATCAGGCGACCTTCATATTGATAGCCTTCTCCCTCAATTTCGGTGAGCCGGGCCAAAATGCGATCACCCGCGCCCAGCGCAGGATCAGAAGCTTTCATAACCAATAAAATGGCGGGTTCCATACCATCGCCTTGCCATTCCAGCGCTTTGGCAAACAAATCGCCAGTGCTGGTGGCCGGCAAAACCTGCACCACGCTGACAGGGGGCAGCTTTTCCGGATCACGATAAGTTTTCTTACGCTTTTGCAGATGCCCCTCAGCCTCTAAGCTGCGTAAAAGCTTTTTCAAATCAACCCGCGCAGCGCCCTTTATGCCAAATGCTTTGGCAATATCGCGTTTTGCGGTTTGCGTCGGATTGGCCGCAATCCAATCTAGAATTTGGCGTTTGCTTGGAATCTCATTCATTCGGCTCGCCTATCACGCTTTTAAAGCGCCGTCATGGCGGTTTTTAAACCCCGCGCTGAAACCACAATTAAAAGCCTGATTTATAAAGTCAGAACCATATCGCGATGTAAGATACCGGCATCCATATAATCGGCGCCATAGGCTTGAAAGCCAAGGCTTTCATACAGCCCCAAAGCAGAGATCTGCGCGCCCAGTTTGGCCGTAGTTACGCGCTCATCAGCCTTTAAATGGCTGAGGCATGCCCCCATCAAAGCTTTCGCATGACCACGACCTCGATAAGGCGCTAACACGCAGACGCGGCCAATTTTTCCAATCTCATCCAAGATCAAAATTCGCGCTGTCCCGACCGGCACTTTATTGTCCCTAAGCAGAAAATGCAGCGCTTTAGAATCCTTTCCATCTACTTCATCTTCGACAGAAACGCCTTGTTCTTCAATAAAAACTGCGCGGCGAATTTCCAAACATTGGATCAAATCATCGCTGCGCCCCACCCACCGCGTCATTCGAAATAGGCCTGCAGAATGCGCCGATAAATCGCTTTCAACTGGTGTATTTGTTCCACTGGAACGCATTCATCCACGCCATGCATACCCCGTCCGACCAAACCAAATTCCGTCACCGGGCAAATGTCTTTCACAAAACGCGCATCGGATGTGCCACCCGTGGTTGAAAGCGCGGGGCGACAACCCAATTCGGCTTCGGCCGCGTCACCAATAAGCCGTGACAAAAGCCCTGGCGGGGTGAGAAAACTTTCACCAGAAACTTTTACATCGATTTCAAATTCAACTTCGCTATTCGTGCTTTGCTGCGCGGCTTGTTTTTCCAACCAAGCGATCAGATCCTGCGAGCTATGCGTATCATTAAAGCGGATGTTCACCGTGGCTTTAGCGGCAGCAGGAATAACATTGGTGGCAGTGTTGCCCGTATCAATCGTGGTAATCGCCAAAGTTGAAGCATCAAAATGCGCAGTTCCCTGATCGAGCGGGTGCGTAGCCAACCGGTCCAGCAACGCCACAAGCGCGGTTAACGGGTTTTTCGCGCGATGTGGATAAGCAGAATGCCCTTGTACACCTTTTGCCGTTATAAACGCGGTTAAAGAGCCGCGGCGGCCGATTTTCATCATTTCCCCCATATGATTGGGGCTGGTGGGTTCACCCACNAGACAATGATCTATGCTTTCACCCGCCTCGCGCATCCAATCCAAAATTGCCGTGGTTCCGTGATGGGCATCGCCCTCTTCATCGCCTGTGATCATCAGAACCACAGATCCATCAGGGGGTGTTTCATTTACAAACTCAATCGCAGCGGCGGCAAAAGCCGCCACGCCTGATTTCATATCAACCGCGCCGCGCCCATAAAGCACGCCCTCTTTTATATCGCCGCCGAAAGGATCACTTTGCCATTGCGAAAGATCGCCAACCGGCACAACATCCGTATGGCCGTTAAAAGCGAAGCTTTTTCCATTTTTACCAACGCCCCAGCGGGCAAATAGATTGTCGATGCCACCGCGCTTGATTCGCGTACAGGCAAACCCGTGCCCGCCCAATAAGGTTTCAAGCAAAGATAACGCCCCAGCTTCAGCCGGCGTAACCGAAGGGCAACGAATCAAATCTGCACTCAGCGCAACGGGGTCAATACCAGTCATTAGGTTTCCTTACAGGGGCAAAAGGCCAGATACGGTTTCTGCCAATTTTTGCGGATCACTGATAATTGCATCTGCGCCGGCCTCTTGCAATTCCGCAAGGCCCCCGTAACCATAAGATACACCCAGCGCTTTCATCCCATTGGCCTGCGCGCCCTGAATATCATAGACTCTGTCGCCCACCATAATCGCCCGCTCACCCTCGGCGCCAACAACCGCTAAACCATGCGCCAAAAGGGCCGGTTTATCCGAATTTCTGCCATCAAGTTCAGAGCCAAATTCAAAGCTCATAAAATTTGAAATACCAAAATAAGCCGTAATTTTGCGCGCATAACTATGCGGTTTCGACGTAGCAAGGCACAACGTATAGCCCGCCTCTTTCAACTTTGCCAATTGGTCTAAAATACCATCGTAAAGTTTATTTTCCTTCCAACCCATTTCGATATAGCGTTCGCGATAATACCCAACCGCGCGGTCTAAATCATCGTTTTGAACCCCAAGTTGGGCAAAGCTGGGCCAGAGCGGCGGGCCTACAATCCAACGATTATCACCGCTTAAACCGGGCAGGCTAAGCTTGCGCAAAGCATAATCTACCGAATTCAAAATGCCTTCCCCAGCATCTGTTAAGGTTCCATCAAGATCAAGAAATACTGTGGCCATTATCCATCCGCCTGCTCTTCATAAAGCGCGTTCATCTGCGCAACGATGACAGAGTTTTCATCTAACGCACGTTGCATCAATACATCTTCTTCTGAGTCAATTTCATGCCCTTGCGCGATCCGCTCTTCGCGCGTTCCATAACCCGTTACATCTAAAGGAGAGAGCGCCGCCTGTTTCAAAATAGCCACAGTTTCACGCACGGCTTCCGCCTCATCCACGCCGCTGGCATAACAGAGCAAAGCCGCCCCGGTTGCGCTTTTAGGCAAATCATCCTCGGGGCTGCGGCCAACTTGTACCAACAACGTATAAACTTTCTGACGATTTGGTTTTTTAGACGTGTCGCTCATCACTTTGCCTCATTACACGCGCTTCTAAAGATTAGACGAAAAAAATGCAAATCCAGCGCATGGGCTTTTTTATATTTATCAAAATGACAAAATTATAAATATTGTTCAAGCGCTTTACAAAACCGAAAGGGCGGGTTTTAAAACGCTAAAATAAGGGCAAAATAAACGGGTTATACATCTCAGAGAATAAAAAAACCCGCGCATCTGGCGGGCTTTTTAACGGCGATTCTACTGCACTAAAATATCAGTCGCGCAACAAATCGTTAATTGCGGTTTTACTGCGCGTTTGAGCATCAACGCGTTTCACGATAACCGCACAATACAGGCTGACGCCATTTTTTGACGGCATCGACCCTGACACCACAACCGAATAGGGCGGCACTTCACCATAACTCACCTCGCCCGTTTCACGATCAACAATTTTGGTGGATTTACCAATATAAACCCCCATACCCAAAACAGACCCTTCGCGTATAATGCAGCCTTCCACCACTTCTGAGCGCGCGCCGATAAAACAATTATCTTCAATAATTGTTGGGCCGGCTTGCATCGGCTCTAACACGCCTCCAATTCCAACGCCGCCCGATAAATGCACATTCTTACCAATTTGCGCGCAAGAGCCCACGGTGGCCCACGTATCTACCATCGTACCAGTATCCACATAAGCGCCCAAATTAACAAAGGACGGCATCAACACCACGCCCGGCGCGATAAAAGCAGACTTACGAACAATACAATTTGGGACCGCGCGAAACCCTGCTGCATGCCATTGCTCATCACCCCAGCCTTTAAATTTACTATCGACCTTATCCCACCAGCCACCACCTTGGGGGCCGCCGTCTTGAATCGCCATATCTTGAATTCGAAACCCCAGCAGAACCGCTTTTTTAGCCCATTGGTTCACATGCCAATCACCGCTTTCCTGCTTTTCAGCCACGCGAAGCGTGCCCCCATCAAGCGCGTTCAGCGTCTCTTCAATCGCCTCGCGCATTTCACCCGTTGTTGCAGATGATAATGTATCGCGCGCTTCCCATGCGGCTTCGATGGCTTGCTCAAGCTGACTGTTGGACATGATCGCTTCTCCTATATAAATTTTCTGCTCTATATCTTTCCTACCTCTATCGCACAAGGTGGCGGATTGAACGAATAACGCCAGTGCAAACACCTGTCGATTTATGTGCGGTTCCAAATAAAAAAGCCCGGCCATATGGCCGGGCTTTTCATAATATTTAAAGGCTTTTAATTTGCCGCTTTTACCGCGCGACCCGTAAGCACTTTCACCAAGTTTGCGCGATAAGCTTTGCTGCCATGCAAATCTTCAATCATGTCTTGCGCAGAGACAGTGAGATTTGCCAGCGCATCAGCTGAAAAATTAGACTCCAAAGCCGCTTCAGCCTCGCTCCAACGAAACACACCATCTTCAGACGCACCCGTTACCGCCACGCGCACACCATCGGCATATTTGGCCACAAAAACGCCCACCAATGCAAAGCGAGACGCCGGTTGTTCAAACTTTTGATAGTTCGACACTTGGGGTACAGGAAAGCGCACTGCGGTCACGATTTCACCTTCGCCCAGCGCTGTACTGAACATACCCTGAAAGTAATCATCCGCCGCAATCTCTCGTGAATCTGTGACAATCGTGGCATTCGACGCCAAAGCCGCCGCCGGATAGCAGGCGGCAGGATCGTTATTGGCCAAAGATCCGCCAATCGTGCCCCGATTGCGCACGGCAGGATCACCGATATGCGCCGCAAGCTTTGCCAATCCGGGGTAAGACTGTGCTTTGGCTGCAACCGTGGCATGCGTGGTTGCAGCCCCGATATGAACCATGCCATCAGCCTCGGTTACGCCTTGCATTTCGGCAATCCCCGCCAGACTGACCAGCTTTTCAGGATTGGCCAACCGCTGTTTCATAGTTGGTAAAAGCGTTTGGCCCCCGCTCAGCGGCGTTGCCTCTTCATCCGTCAAAGCTGTCACGGCTTCTGAGATCGAGGACGGTTTTACAAATTCAAAATTATACATTTCTGATCCTCCTATTGCGCGTTGATCGCAGCCCAAACACGGGCTGGCGACACAGGCATATCAATATGCGTTACATGGGTATGGCCAGCAGAATGCAAGGCGTTGATAACCGCATTCACGATCGTTGGCGGGGATCCAATCGCCCCCGCTTCACCGCAGCCCTTCACCCCTAGTGGATTATGGGTACAGGGCGTGTTGCAGGAATGATCCACCGTATAAAATGGCAAATCAGAGGCGCGCGGCATCGCATAATCCATATAAGACGCGCTTAACAACTGACCATTATCATCATAAGCGCAATTTTCCAAAAGCGCTTGGCCTATGCCTTGTCCAATGCCCCCATGTACCTGACCGGTTACGATCATCGGGTTAATCACATTGCCAAAATCATCCACCGCGGTAAAGTTTTCCACGGTGACTTTGCCCGTTTCAGGATCAACCTCAACCTCGCAAGCATACGCACCCGATGGATATGTAAAATTGCCCGGATCATAAAACGCTGTTTCTTCCAAGCCCGGCTCGAGATCTTCAACCGGATAATTTTGAGGGACATAGGCCTTGAAAGCCACTTCGCCAAAGGAAACTGATTTATCGGTTCCCGCAACGCTGAATTGGCCATCCTTGAATTCAATATCTGCCTCTGCTGTTTCCAGCATATGCGCAGCGATCTTGGTGGCTTTATTGATGATCTTCTCGGTTGCGCGCACCACAGCCGGGCCACAAACCGCAATACTGCGCGACCCATATGAGCCCATACCAAACGGTATTTTCGCCGTATCCCCATGAACGATATCAATCNAGGATTGATCAATACCCAGCATTTCCGAAACCACTTGCGCAAAAGCTGTTTCATGGCCTTGCCCGGTGCTTTGGGCGCCAACCATCACCGAAAGATTACCCGTTGCATTCACCCGCACGGTCGCCGCATCATAATAACCCACACGGCTGCCCAAGACCCCGGTCAGATTTGAAGGCGCAAGCCCGCAAGCTTCAATATACGCGTTGATCCCCAAGCCGCGCAATTTGCCATCCGCTTCTGATAATTTGCGGCGGGCCTCAAAGCCTTTGAAATCTGCCAGTTCATTCAGCTTATCAACCAGCGCATCGTAATTGCCGGTATCATATTCCAAGCCAGCCGCGCTGACATAAGGGAACTGTTCAGGTTTGATAAAGTTTTTACGACGCATCTCCATCGCATCAAGCCCTAATTCATGCGCGCATTTGTCGATCACCCGCTCGATTGAAAACGTAGCTTCAGGGCGGCCCGCTCCCCGATACGCGTCCACTGGAGCCGTATTTGTAAACACGGTTTTTACGTTCACATAGACATGTGGCACCGTGTAATTGCCCGCCATCAACGTACCGTGCAAAAAGGTTGGCGTGGCGGTTGAGAAGTTCGAAAGATAGGCCCCAACATTGGCCATCGTATCCGTCCGAAACGCGATAAATGTTCCGTCTTTTTCGCAGGCCAGCTCAATTTTGGTGACATGATCGCGGCCATGCGCATCCGTCAAAAAGCTTTCCGAGCGNGTGGCTGTCCATTTCACTGGGCGGCATAGCTTCTTTGAGGCAGCAAGAACCAAAGCCTCTTCACCATAATGGTAGATTTTTGATCCAAAACCACCGCCAACATCCGGCGAAACGACGCGCAATTTATTTTCTGCAATGCCCATCACAAAGGCGCTNATCAACAGCCGAGTCAAATGCGGATTTTGCGAGGTTGTGTAAAGCGTATATTCTCCGGTGCCCGGATCATAATCCGCGGTTGACGCGCGGGTTTCAATCGCNTTTGGCACAAGGCGGTTATTNATCAATTCTAGCGTGGTGACATGGGGTGCATTTTTGATGGCCGCATCCGTTGCTGCACGATTATCTTCTATCCAACCCCAATCAAAACATTGGTTGGTTTCGATCTCATCATGCACAAAGGGACCACCCGCCAACGCTGCCGACATGTCCACAACCGCTGGAAGCTCTTCAATCTCTGCCACAATCGCATCNGCAGCATCGCGGGCCTGTTCAACGGTTTCTGCAATCACCGCAGCATAAGCATCCCCCACATGGCGCACTTTGCCATGCGCCAAAACCGGGCGCTTGGGCTCTTTCATGGGTTCACCATCGCGGCTGGTAATCGCCCATCCTGCAGGATTCCCACCCACTTCAGCAAAATCTTCACCCGTAAANATCGCCAGAACCCCTGGCATGGCTGCTGCGGCGGCTGTATCGATCGATTTGATCGCGCCATGCGCCACATCACTGCGCAAAAACACAGCATGCGTTTGATTAACCAAGTTAATATCTGATGTGTAGCGGCCTTTACCCGTTAAAAACCGCTGATCTTCAACCCGTTTGGTGCTTGCACCAATGCCTGAATCCTTTGGCATGTTAATTCCTCCCCTTGTGGTGGTTTGCCCACCCAGCTTTTCTAATTATACTTATTCCGCTGCGATCGACGACACGTCTTGACCAGACGCTGCCATGATCGATTTGACGATGTTATGATATCCCGTGCAGCGGCAAATATTGCCGTCTAAATGGTGACGAATTTCNGCAACCGTTGGCTTTTTATTATGTTTAAGCANTTCCGTTGCCGCCATCACCATGCCAGGCGTACAAAACCCGCATTGCAACCCGTGATGGTCTTGAAACGCCTGTTGGATGACATTTAAGGAACCATCCTGATTGGCTTGGCCTTCAATCGTGGCCACATCAGAGCCATCTGCTTCGGCAGCCAATATGCTGCAAGATTTCACGGACATACCGTTTACATGCACAGTACACGCACCACATTGGCTGGTGTCACAGCCGATATGCGTTCCTGTCATCTTCAAATCATTTCGAAGAAAATCCACAAGAAGCGTACGGCCTTCTACCTCGCCTGAAACCGCTTCTCCGTTTACCGTCATTGAAATTTTCATAAATTCCTCCCAATTGGTCGTTTGTTCTTATTGGTTTTTTACCAATTTTATAATTTTTCGATCTGCCTTTGTTGAGCAGCTATTGGTGTTACTTTAACCTTTAAACTTTAATTTCCCCCTAGATAATTTGACGCAGGTCCCAAATACTAAATCTCTGGACGTCCCACGCGTTGGCAAGAGCCCTTCCAACACTTGAATCGCAGTGAAAATTTTAAACCCAAACGCAGACGCGCTTTTTAAATGGTCTCACCTAGATCAGTTGGAAAAAGGATAAGGCATTTTTTGCACCAGTCAAATGACAAGATGAAAAAACGGTGCTTTAACCGCCATCCAAATGCAGCAAAACCCACAGAAAACTACCGTCGTTTTTTAAGGTAAACATAGTATGCCCCCTCGCCGCCATGCGATATATGGGCCTGATCTACCTGCAAGATTGCTGGTCTGAGCGCTGGCGCATGCAGCCATTGAGGCACCTGTCGACGCAGCACTCCGCGTTCGCGCGATGTAGCAGGATGCGGCCCGCCGCGTTCGCCTTTTCCAGTGATCACCAGAACCAACCGACGCCCAGCGCGTTGTGAAGATAAGATAAATTGCGTTAAAGCGGGATGGGCTTGATTCAACGTCATCCCATGTAAGTCGATGCGCGCCTCGGGTGCTAATTTTCCCCGCCGCATTTTCACGAAAGACTTCTGATCCATNTGCACTGTTGTCTTNGACGCTGGCGCTTTTGGACCGGTGCGCCTGGTCACAAAGCTTTGGCCAAGCGCCGTTTGTGACTTTGAGCCGATTTCAAAAGCTTTCAAATCAAATAAATCTAAGCTGGGGGTTGGTTTTGGTTTTGAAGAAACCGGTTTTGATTTTTTCGTTTCTGAAATTTTAGCCGCTTTGAGCGGTTGAAGAGGTTGCATGGTCTTTGCAACTTGATCCCAAAGCGCCGCTTCTTCTTTGTTTAATCGCCGCTTTTTCATCCGCCCTCTTCACCCACCTCATCACTCTTGAAGTTTTAAAAGGCTTTTAAAACAATAATTTATTCGCCTGTGGCGACCAGAAACCAAACCGGATCTTGGCTTTTGATATCTTTTGAGAATGTCCAAACATCTTTTTGCCGTTTAGATTGCTTTTCATCACCTTCAAGAATCTCGCCATCGCTGTTTTTCACAACCGAAATTAATTCAGAAATAAAAGACACGGTTATTTCAGCCATATCCGTCTCTTTATCAAATATAACATCGTTGATTTTCATCTCGCGTATGCCCAAAAACTCAGCTTCGATCTGCAATCCTTGTGAGCTACGTTGCGCGATCACTTCATCAAACGTATTGGTCACCTCATCCGACAAGAACGAACGCACCGCGCTCAAATCGCCGCGCTCAAACCCCATTAAAATCATTTCATACGCAGCGCGTGAGCCTGACAAAAATTCAGAGACCAAAAACCCTGAATCAACCGCTTTTATTGAAGTGAGCGTTTGCGCAAGCTCAGATCCGGTAGGCACATGATCCGTAATATCGGCATCCGGGCCACCTTCAATCACTTTTAAATCAGGGCTGCGCAAATTGGCGGGCGATTGCGCTTTGGGCTTTTCAAACCCTTCACGCGTTCCCAGAACATTTTTCAGGCGCATGATTAGAAAAATGGCTATGCCAGCCAAGACTAAGATTTCGATCGCAATCGCATTCATAAGAAGATCATTCCCAAAGGTGGTAAAAACAGACGTTAGTTCCTATTTAGGTGAGGTGGCCTCACAAGTCCACAACTTGACAGATATTTAGGAGCGCTTTGTAATGTGGCTATTCGTCCTTTTTGTAACCGTACCGATTATTGAAATTGCCCTATTCATACAGATCGGCGGTGAGATCGGGTTGCTATCAACATTGGGTATTGTGATTGCAACAGCGTTTCTGGGCACTTATTTAGTGCGCAAACAGGGGTTGAGCGCTTTATCACAGCTTAAAAACAACGTTGAAACTCTCGAAAACCCAATCGCGCCTTTGGCGCATGGCATCATGATTCTTTTGGCGGGTGCTTTGCTTTTAACGCCGGGTTTCTTTACCGATGCGGTGGGGTTTTCGCTTTTGGTACCAAACATCCGGATTTGGCTATTTGAACGCGTTAAGCAGCGCATCCTACATTCGCAAAATGGGTTTTCATTCACCCATGCACGCACAGGGGGCGCGAAGCACAGCTCTCAAAATGGCGAACGCCATGCCTCTGGCACCACGATCGAAGGGGTTTATGAAGAGCTTGCCCCTAAAAATGATCCGTAACCCTACAACAACGCAATGCGCCATTGAGGCCACTGCTGCAAACTGCTAGGCAATCGCGACATAATTTTTCAAGGATTCCGACATGGCAGAAGAGACATCACAACCAGCGCAGCCCTCTGTAAACGTACTGGCGCAATATATTCGAGACTTATCGTTCGAAAACATTCTTGCCCAAAAAGGCGTCTCCGGTGATGTTACACCTGATATTCAAATACAGGTGAAATTAGACGCACGTAAACGCTCGGTTACCGATCAATATGAAACAGTCATCAAATTAAATATTGATTCAAAATCCAAAGACACGAATGACCAGCTTTTTTTGCTAGAAATCGAATATGCGGGCGTGTTTACCGTGACCGGCGTTCCAGATGAACAACTGCATCCATTTCTTATGATTGAGTGTCCGCGGATGATCTTCCCATTCTTGCGACGCGTGGTTAGCGATCTTACACAAGATGGCGGATTTCCAGCGCTTAACCTAGAAACCATTGATTTCATGCAGCTTTACAGAAGCGAAGCGTTGCGCCGCCAAACCGAAGCCGCGTCTGAAGAAACCAAAAACTAGGTTTGCTCTTTCCAAATATGATCACGCCACATCGCTTGATCCCCTAGGGTTGCAACCATTTCAAGATGGGCTTTTTTCTCTGCATCGCTTACCCGGGGGGCAAGCGGCTTTAAGCGCTGCTTTGATCCTGAAACATGCCGATCCGTGCCTGCGTGTTCGGTTGCGGTTGTCGCTTGAGCAGAGAGCATAAAATCGGGCTGTCTGCCGCCAATAAGCTCAAGATAAACCTCAGCCAGTATTTCAGAATCGAGCAAAGCGCCATGCAGCGTGCGGGCATTGTTATCAATCCCAAAACGGCGGCACAGCGCATCTAAGGATGCCGGTGATCCAGGAAATTTTTTCCGCGCAATGGCCAAAGTGTCTAAGGCGCGCTCTAATGGGATTTGTGGTCGTTTCACCCATGAGAGTTCAGCGTTTAAAAACCGCATATCAAAGCTCGCATTATGAATCACCAACTTAGAATCAGCGATAAATTCAACAAAATCTGGATGCGATACTCGAAAATACAGGCTTATCGCGCAAAAAATCATCCCCTAAACCATGCACTTGAAAGGCTTCATTGGGCATGTTGCGTTCGGGATTAATATATTGATGATAGGTTTTTCCGGTTGGAATATGGTTCCATAATTCAACGGCACCTATTTCAACAATTCGGTCTCCTTGATTGGGATCCAGGCCCGTGGTTTCAGTATCCAAAACAATTTCACGCATCCTTAACCGCCCTTAATTTTGCCACTAAATTATCCACTTGTACATGCACATGTTCCAGCGTGTCTGTTAGAATTACAAAATCTGCTTTTTCGCATTTTCTAGAATTTGACCATTGGCGCGATTTAATTTGCTCAAACATTTTTTCGCTCATCGTTGCGCGGTCCAGCACCCGTTTCTTTTGCTCTTCTTCATCGATAGTCACGCAAATTACCGCGTTCATATGGGCATCTGCGCCGGTTTCAAAAAGCAGTGGAATATCAAATACCAAGATATCTGATTGGGCTGAGTCTATAAAGTTTTGTCGATCCTGCGCCACAAGCGGGTGAACGATCGCTTCAAGCTGCCCAATCAAATCGGGGTTTTTTTGCAATTCATGCTTTAACACCTGCCTTGAAATCGCACCCTCAATCAGTGCTTTTGGAAATAGGTTTGACAAAGGTGCCACCGCGGCGCCTTGTTTTGCATAAAGCCGATGCACCGCTGCATCAGCATCCCAAACATCACAACCAGCATCTTTGAAAAATCCTGCTGTTGTGGATTTTCCCATTCCTATAGATCCTGTAAGACCTAACAAAAAACTCATGATAATAATAAATTGCGCGTTTCTTGATCAACGGTTGGCTTTTTACCAAACCACCGCTCAAAACCCGGTACCGCTTGATGAATTAACATTCCCAAACCATCTACCACGGGGCATCCAATTGCGTTTGCTTGCTTTAATAAATCGGTTTCGAGGGGCGTGTAGACAAGATCTGTTACCAATGTTTTAGAGGTAAGGTTTTTCAAGCTTAATGATAAATCTGGCTTTCCCACCATGCCCAAAGATGTCGTATTCACCATAAGATCAATGCCATCCAAGATTTCAGACGCTTTTGACCAATCAAGAACGTGAATCCTTGCCCCAAGATCGGTTTTCAACTGATCCGCCCTGGCACGCGTTCTATTCGCCAAATATATTTCGGGAGCTCCGGCCTCTATCAACGCCGATAATACAGCGCGCGAGGCTCCGCCAGCGCCCAAAACCAGCGCTGGGCCAGACGCTGCATTCCAATTTGGTTGATGATCTTTGATGTTTTCTATGAATCCATATCCATCTGTATTATCCGCGTAGATTTTTCCATCCTCACTGAACGATAATGTATTTGCAGCTCCGATTAATGCCGCACGATCGGAAACGTGATCGGCATGCGTTAAAGCAAGGTGTTTGTGCGGAATCGTAACATTGGCACCCACAAAACCCATTTTTGGCATCATTTTAAGCACATGCGCAAAATCGGCGGGTTCAACATCGACCGGTATATAATAGCCCGCAAGCCCTAGTTTTTTCAGCCAATTACCATGTAACCGTGGAGATTTTGAATGGGAAATCGGATGACCAATCACGGCTACCAAAGGTATTTTTGACACCGTCATGTTGAGAAATCCCCTCTGAGTGACAAGAAATTAAGCACTTCTAATAAAGGTAACCCTAAAACACTGAAATAGTCACCATTGATTCTACGGATCAGTTGTACGCCTTCAGCTTCAAGCCTGTATCCCCCAACACAATATCGGATATGATCCCAAAATCGATCGATATATGCGTTAATAACCTCATCCGATAATGGTCTGAAAGAAACATCTACCTTTGAAATATGCCGCCAGATTGGGCGCGTTTCATGGCAAATGACAGCGGCGGTAAACAATTTATGAGTTTTGTTTTGAAACGCCTGTAATTGTGCAAAAAGCTCTGCTTTGCTGTGTGGTTTTGAAATCACTTGTCCCTGAAATTCCAAAATTTGATCGGATCCAATGATAAATGAGTTTGGAAATTTTGAAGCAANCTTTGATGCTTTCANTTCTGCCAAATGATCNGCCATATCCCGGCAGGATAGATTTTCAGAAATCATGCTTTCTTTTATCATTTGTTCATCGAGNCGTGGNGGGTATGCTTCAAACGCAACACCCGCATTACGCAACAATGTTGCACGTGAAGTAGATGAAGAAGCCAAAATAAGAGAAGGTCGCATGTGGATAACCCGTCCAAAAACCAGGTGAATAATGCGGTGAAATTACCGCACATACACCGGAAAACAAAAATCTTTGCCAATTAAAGTATAAAAGTAACAATAGCATATAAATATACAATGTGGAAAAGGATAAGTTTGTCTTTACTTAAACTGTGGATAATCAATTTAAGACAAAAATAGATTAAATTTTTTATTTAAGTATTTGTTTTAAATATTTAATATATCACAATTTTTTTCCTCATGTTTTTTGTCCTGTGGATAAATAATAGGAAAAAATTTGATCCACAAAAACGAGCTTACCTACATATCCTACTTCCTTTCTATCTATATTTCTTTATTAAATAGACTTGCCTAAAATTGGGGAAAACATGATTGATTTTTTAAGCAATTCTTATCTTTGGATAAAATCAATTCATATTTTGGCGGTTATCTCATGGATGGCCGGCTTGTTCTACTTACCTAGAATATTCGTGTATCATAGTGAACGCGCAGAAAAGGGCGATATTCTGGATGCAACGTTTCAAATTATGGAAAGAAAACTGCTTAGGTTTATTATGCGACCAGCAATGATTCTAACTTGGATCTGTGGTCTTTTGATGGTGCTTATTCCTGGCATTATTGATTGGTCAATGACCTGGGTATGGGTAAAATTTGTAAGCATTCTTGGTATGACCTGGTTTCACAAATGGTGCGCTGATCATTGTGAATTGTTTGAATCTGGTCAATCTTTAAGAACTGGTCGATATTATCGAATGATGAACGAAGTCCCAACCGTTTTAATGATCGCGATCGTGGTTTCAGTGATCGTCAAATTTTAACGGTTTAATTCTACAAAAAATTAGAGTAAGCAATTTTCAGCCCGTCCGGGCGCTTTTTCCTGTAAACAGACATAACGCGGTCAACACCGCAATCAGAGGTATATTATGGCGGTCGAACGGCTGAACCTTTCCGATTTGAAACGTAAAAGTCCAAAAGATTTAGTGGCTTTGGCCGAAGAGCTGGAAATTGAAAACGCATCAACGATGCGCAAAGGCGAAATGATGTTCCAAATTCTGAGCGTGCGCGCGGATGAGGGATGGGAAGTTGCGGGCGACGGCGTGTTGGAAGTTTTGCAGGATGGTTTTGGGTTTTTGCGGTCACCTGAAGCGAATTATTTGCCTGGTCCAGACGATATTTATGTATCGCCAGACATGATCCGAAAATTTGCATTGCGCACGGGTGACACGATCGAAGGGGTGATTAAAGCACCCGAAGAAAATGAACGTTATTTTGCATTGGTTAATGCGTTCAAAATTAATTTTGAAGAGCCTGAAAAAGCCCGTCATAAAATTGCTTTTGACAATCTTACACCGCTGTATCCGGATGAACGTTTGACGATGGAGTTGGCAGATCCAACAGCGAAGGATAAATCTGCGCGCATTATCGATTTAGTTGCGCCGATTGGCAAAGGTCAACGGTCTTTGATCGTAGCACCGCCGCGCACGGGTAAAACGGTATTGTTGCAAAATATAGCGACCAGTATCGAACAAAATCACCCTGAATGTTACTTGATCGTTTTGTTGATTGATGAACGTCCGGAAGAAGTTACGGATATGCAACGGTCTGTGAAGGGTGAGGTTGTATCATCCACNTTTGATGAACCAGCAACGCGGCATGTTGCAGTGTCGGAAATGGTTATCGAAAAAGCCAAGCGCCTTGTGGAACACAAACGTGACGTGGTGATCCTGCTGGATTCGATTACCCGTTTAGGGCGGGCTTTCAACACGGTCATTCCATCTTCGGGCAAGGTATTGACCGGCGGTGTTGATGCGAACGCGTTGCAACGCCCAAAGCGGTTCTTTGGGGCTGCGCGTAACATCGAAGAGGGGGGTTCATTAACGATTATCTCAACCGCTTTGATTGATACGGGAAGCCGGATGGACGAAGTGATTTTCGAAGAATTTAAAGGAACGGGTAATTCTGAAATTGTTNTGGATCGGAAAGTTGCNGATAAGCGCGTCTTCCCGGCGTTGGATATTTTGAAATCTGGTACGCGAAAAGAAGAGNTGCTGGTTGATAAGATAGATCTTCAGAAAACTTTTGTGTTGCGGCGTATTCTGAACCCCATGGGAACAACGGATGCTGTTGAGTTTTTAATCTCGAAACTCAAGCAAACAAAATCTAATTCTGATTTCTTCGATTCAATGAATTCTTAACTGTTTCGGGGTGTAGGCCCAATGGATACGATCGTNGCCTTGGCATCGGGTCATGGGAAAGCTGGTATATCTGTGATCAGATTATCGGGACCGCAGGCTTGTAATTGCGCTGGTGCGTTGGCTGGAAAGCTGGGAGCACCGCGGGTGTCTGTGTTACGGCAGATTACTGACGGGCAGGGGGCAGCGCTCGATAGCGGGTTGGTCACGTGGTTTTCNGCCCCAAAAAGCTTCACTGGTGAGGATATCGTTGAATTGGCTTGTCACGGTAGCCTAGCCGTTGTTTCAGCGGTTCTTGCGGCGTGTTGCAGGCAGCCCAGCGTTAGGATGGCTGAGCCGGGTGAGTTTACGCGGCGCGCGCTGGAAAATGGCCGTTTGGACATGACACAGGTTGAAGGTTTGGCTGATCTGATTGATGCTGAAACTGAAGCGCAGCGGCGTCAAGCTTTAAGGGTGTTGTCAGGCGAGTTGGGACAGCGTGCTGCGCAGTGGCGGTTGGATCTGGTACGGGCCTGTGCATTGCTGGAAGCAACAATTGATTTTGCCGATGAAGAGGTGCCGGTGGATGTGACCCCGGAAGTGCGTGATTTGGTAACGGGTACGCGCGCGGCGTTGGTGTTTGAGGCTGGGGGAGTTTCGATGGCCGAGCGGGTGCGTGCTGGTTTCGAAGTGGCAATCGTTGGAAAGCCGAATGTGGGAAAATCAACCTTGCTGAACGCATTGGCTGGGCGTGAGGCAGCGTTGACGTCGGATGTGGCTGGGACAACGCGCGATATAATCGAGGTGCGGATGGATTTGGCGGGGTTTGCCGTTACGCTGTTGGATACGGCCGGGTTACGCAATACGGCGGATCATATAGAGGAATTGGGTGTTGAGCGCGCAATAGCGCGTGCGAATGCCGCGGATATTCGTGCTGTATTGTCGCTAGACGGCGCTGTTCCCGTGGGGATTGAGATGACACCGGATGATATCGTGTTGCTTGCGAAATGCGATGATGGCGATAAAAAAGGTGGTATTTCAGGGCGGACGGGAGCGGGGATTGACCGTTTTGTTGATCATCTCAAAGCTGTATTAAAAGAAAAGACTTCTACCTCAGGTGTTGCAACGCGCGAGCGCCATAAACAGGCGTTACAAGAAGCGGTTGTGGCCATGGACCAAGCTCTTTCATTTTTAGAAATTGGACCGGATGTTTATGAATTGGCAGCAGAAGAGTTGCATCGGGCTTGCCGTGCAATGGATGGTCTTATTGGACGAATTGGGATAGAATCTATTTTAGACGAAATTTTTAGCAGCTTTTGTTTGGGAAAATGATGGAGTGTTTCACGTGAAACATTTTGATGTGATCGTTGTTGGCGGTGGGCATGCTGGTTGTGAAGCGGCCGCTGCTGCGGCGCGTATGGGGGCGCAAACAGCGTTGATAACATTATCTGCGCATGATTTGGGTGCGATGTCCTGTAACCCTGCGATTGGGGGTTTGGGTAAGGGGCATCTGGTGCGCGAAGTGGATGCGCTTGATGGCATCATGGGTAAAGCGGCAGATCAGGCGGGCATTCAATTTCGTTTGCTTAATCGTCGCAAAGGGCCAGCGGTGCAGGGTCCTCGTGCGCAGGCGGATCGAAAACTATATCGCGCGGCGATACAGGCGCAATTAAAGGCAACAGAAAACCTTACCTTATTAAATGGTGAGGTTGTTGATCTATTGGGNGCACCATCAAACATATCTGGTGTTGTGTTGGGGGATGGATCGGAACTGCGATCGCACTCAGTGATCTTAACAACTGGCACATTTTTACGTGGAATTATTCATATCGGGGATGTTTCGCGGCCAGGCGGCAGAATGGGCGATAAGCCATCGGTAAAACTCGCGCAGCGGNTTGATGAATTTGGATTGTCTTTGGGGCGTTTGAAAACGGGTACTCCTCCGCGATTGGATGGAACGACAATCGATTGGCNGGGGTTGGAAAGCCAGCCTGGCGATGAGGTGCCAACGCTGTTTTCGTTTTTGTCTAAAGAACCNGCAGCACGNCAAATTGCTTGCGGTATCACGCATACAAATGAAAAGACACATGCGATTATTCGTAAAAACCTTGATCGTTCTGCGATGTATGGTGGCCATATAGATGGAGTTGGTCCGCGTTATTGTCCGTCGATCGAAGATAAGATCGTCAGGTTTGCTGATAAGACATCGCATCAGATTTTTCTTGAGCCCGAGGGTTTGGATGTGGCCACGATCTATCCAAATGGGATTTCCACTTCACTTCCTCAGGATATACAGGAAGCGTATGTGCGCTCTATTGCGGGATTAGAAAACGCGCTTATCACGCAACCAGGGTATGCGATTGAGTATGATTACGTTGATCCGCGATCGCTAGAGATGTCTTTGGCTTTGCGCAATGTGCCAGGTTTGTATTTAGCGGGGCAAATTAATGGCACCACCGGCTATGAAGAGGCTTCGGCGCAAGGCATGGTGGCGGGTTTATCTGCTGCAGCGCAGGCTTTGGGCCGTGATGGTCCCAGTTTTTCGCGAAGTGACAGCTATATCGGCGTGATGCTTGATGATCTTATTTCGCGCGGGGTCAGCGAGCCTTATCGCATGTTTACGTCGCGTGCGGAGTTCCGGCTTTCGTTGCGCGCGGATAATGCTGATCAAAGGCTAACGCCGCAGGGGGTCGCGTTAGGTTGTGTGGGCGCAGAGCGGTATGCGGCCTTCTCGCTGAAACAAGAGAAATTGGCAAAGGCCACGGCGCAATTACACGCAGATAGCTTTACTCCATCTCAATTACAGGCCGGTGGTATCGCGGTAACCCAGGATGGTTCCCGCCGCTCGCTATATCAGGTTCTGTCGTTTCCCAAGGTAACGTTTGAGGATCTTATCACTATATCCCCTGATCTGCGCGATATTGAGCCGGATATTGCCGCACAACTGAGCTGCGATGCGTTATATTCAAATTATATCGCGCGGCAGAAAAAAGATGTTGACGCCGTGCAGCGTGATGAGGCGTTAAAGATACCAGAAGGGTTTTCATACGCAGATATAGATGGCCTCTCATCAGAGCTTCGTGGAAAACTTGCAGATCGCCGGCCCGAGAACCTGCGCCAAGCCCAACAGGTCGAGGGAATGACGCCTGCGGCAACCATGTTATTATTGGCGAAATTGCGCCAGTTTAACCGCCTTAAAGCCGGATGACTGACTATTATAGCCTTTTTTTGGATGTAGATGTTTCACGTGAAACATATGACGCGTTGAAAGCATATCAACGCTTATTGGAAAAATGGACACACGGATAAATTTAATTTCAAAATCCACGCATGATGACGTGTGGGTCCGCCATATTTGCGATTCTGCTCAGGTGATGGCGCTTGCATCACCGCATGCTAGACATTGGGTTGATATTGGCAGTGGTGGTGGGTTGCCAGGGTTGGTTGTTGCGATCTTGGCCAAAGAGCTAAATCCACAGTTGCGTGTGACCTTGATTGAAAGCGATCAGCGAAAGGCAGTATTCCTACGCACCGTTGTGCGGGAGCTGCAATTAAGCGCAACGGTTCAGGCAAAGCGTATCGAAGCTGTAGGCCCTTTAAAAGCTGATGTTATTTCGGCCCGCGCTTTGGCTGAGTTGAGTGATTTGTTAAGGATGACGCATTCTTTCATGGGGGAAAATACGCAATGCTTGTTCATGAAGGGTAAAAATTGGTCAAAAGAAGTAAAAGAGGCTGAAAAAAGTTGGCAATTTCAAGCAGAGCGCTTTATCAGTAAAACCAACCATGAGGCAGTGATATTAAGCGTAAGGAACGTGACAGGTGCGCCACGCAGCGAATAAAAAAATGGCTAAGATAATCTCGATTACCAACCAAAAGGGAGGTGTTGGCAAAACAACCACCTCAATAAACCTGGCCGCCGGGCTTGCGGAATCGGGTTTGAAAATATTGATTGTTGATTTGGACCCTCAAGGTAATGCATCAACCGGATTAGGGATTGATGTAAGCGTGCGCACCACCACGATCTTTGATCTTTTGCTCGATCCTTCTCATCTTAAAGACGCTATCTTAGATACTAATATTAAGGGACTAAGCGTTATTCCATCCACCGTTGATCTAAGNTCAGCAGAATTTGAATTGGTGTCAAATGAAAAGCGCAGCTCGCTCTTATTGGATGCTTTGCGGCAAGACAGCATGATAGCGTATGGGTTTGATTACATTCTGATCGATTGCCCGCCATCGTTATCGCTTTTAACAGTGAACGCGATGGTGGCTTCGGATTCGGTTCTTATTCCTTTGCAAAGTGAGTTTTTTGCGTTGGAAGGCCTGTCCCAGTTGATGTTAACCGTGCGTGAAGTGCGTAAAACTGCCAATACAGACCTGCGTATCGAGGGAATTGTTTTAACGATGTTTGATCAGCGCAATAATTTGTCGCTGCAAGTCGAACAGGATGCGCGTGATAATCTTGGTGAATTGGTGTTCCAAGTCAAAATCCCGCGGAATGTACGGTTAAGCGAAGCGCCGTCCTTTTCNATGCCGGTTTTGCAATATGACAGCCTGTCAAAAGGGGCTATGGCCTATCGGGCTTTAACGCAAGAATTTTTGAAAAACAATCTGGCGACAGCACCGGTGAAAGAGGTTTAAATGGTTGATAAAAAAGGAAAAGTTCGTGGTCTTGGGCGGGGCTTGTCAGCCTTAATGTCCGATGTTGGCTCCACATCAACGGAACAAGGGCAACCAGCGGATACTCTTCCACTAAAAAGTGATATGAATGTTCCGATTGAAAAAATATTTCCCAATCCGGATCAGCCGCGCCGCAGTTTTACCGAAGAAAATCTAAACGATCTTGCGAATTCTATTCGCGCAAAGGGCATTATTCAGCCGTTGATTGTGCGCGAACGCCCAGAGCGTGAGGATGAGTTTGAGATCGTAGCGGGCGAGCGTCGATGGCGCGCGGCGCAGATTGCGCAATTGCATATGCTACCCGTTGTGCTGCGTAGATTCTCAGATACCGAAGTGCTGGAAGTGGCAATTATCGAAAATATTCAGCGGGCCGATTTAAACCCGGTTGAAGAGGCGCAGGGTTACAAAAANTTGATGGAGCGTTTTGGGCGCACGCAAGAACAAATGTCAGAGGCGCTTGGAAAAAGCCGCAGCCATATTGCCAATCTTTTGCGGTTGTTAAACCTTCCCGATGAGATTTTAACCTATCTGCGGGAAGGGCAATTGACCACGGGTCACGCGCGGGCGTTGATTACGTCAGACGATCAATTAGACCTCGCGCGTCAGGTCGTGAAAAAAGGGTTGTCGGTGCGCGAGACTGAGCGGCTTGTAAAGCGGGCGGCGCAAGCTGATGGGCCAAAAGATAAGCCGAAGCCCAAGGCGAGAAACTTGGTGGAAAAGGATGCAGATACGCGCGCTTTGGAAGCCGATTTATCCGTAGGATTGGGTATGAAGGTCCTTGTTTCACATGTAGATGGAACAGAAACAGGAACAATATCAATTACTTATGGCGATCTTGATCAATTAGATGATCTATGTCGGATCTTAAGTTCTACGCAGCAGGTCGAGTCCAAATAAACAATAAAACGCAGCTTAAGACGGCTGCTTGTATTGTTAATATTAGTGGTTTCACACCGGTGATCACAGAAATTGCAAAAACCAAAGCAATCGATAATGTGGCCATTTTTTTGGCGCTGGTAGAAATCGCGCCTGATTGACGCCAATCTTGGATCATTTTGCCAAAAAGCCGATGGGTCAATAGCCAGTTATGCAATCTGTTTGAGCTTTTTGCAAAGCAAAACGCTGCGAGCAATATGAAAGGTACGGTTGGCAGAAGCGGCAAAACAACCCCTAAGCATCCCAACCCCAACACGATTAAACCGAAGATTAACCAAATAACTCGCATGTCAGGCTTCCAATAAGGAACTGATAACTGAGTTTAGCACGGCGGTGCCGGCTCGCGTGGCTTTTAGGGTTTTATCGCTGCGTATTAGCAAACCCATGTCTTCAAGAGAGGTTTGAGCCTCGATATTAAGTGGTGCCCCTGCCAAATTCTCAAAGCGCTTTAAATCAATACCGTCTTTGATCCGTAACCCCATCAGTAAGTATTCTGTGGCTTGTGCGGTTTGATCGATCTGCTGCGCAGATTTTTCTCCTGTGCCCTGGTCTACTGCGGCAAGCCATTTATCTGGGTTGTAAAATGCTTCAGTGGCAAATTTTTGACCCTTCAGCGTCAACCGCCCATGGGCCCCTGGGCCAATACCGGCGTAATCGCCATAGCGCCAATATATCAAATTATGCAAGCATTCTGCCCCCTCTCTTGCATGATTTGAAACTTCATATGCAGGCATATTATGCGCATCGCATAAAGATTGGGTAAGCTCGTAAAGATCTGCGCCAAGATCATTGTTTGGCAGACCTGGTAGCCGGCCGACTTTGTAACGATCGCCAAAAGCGGTTCCGGTCTCAACGGTCAATTGATAAAGCGAGAAGTGATCAACTGCCATTGCAAGCGCCTCGCTTAATTCTGCCCGCCATTGCGCCAGGGTTTGATATTGCCGTGCATAAATTAAATCAAAACTGACGCGGGCAAAAATATTGCGCGCGGTTTCAAACGCCAACCGAGCTTCTTGGGCGGTATGCAAACGGCCAAGTCTGCGCAAATCTGGATCATTTAGCGCCTGAATCCCCATTGAAATTCGGTTAACGCCCGCATCTTGATAGGCCGCAAAGCGGCCTGCTTCAACCGAGGTCGGATTGGCTTCAAGCGTTACTTCAAGTTGGTTGCTGATAGGAAAGCTGGATTTAATGGCCCCAATGACCGCCTCAACAACCTCGGGATCCATCAGGCTGGGCGTGCCACCACCGAAAAAAACGCTATTAACCAGGCGCGGGCCAACCGCATTCCTTACCCGCTGGATTTCGGATAAATATCCCTTAAGCCATTGCTTTTGTTCAACTTTTTTAGAGACATGGCTGTTAAAGTCGCAATAGGGGCATTTCGCAGAACAAAAGGGCCAATGGATGTAAATTCCAAAGCCCCCATATGTCCAATCATCCACCAAAGCATTCTCGTATCAGTTTTTCAAAGGCTCTGGCGCGGTGGCTGATACGGTTTTTTTCCCAACGGTCCATTTCTGCGAAGGTGACGTTATAACCGTCAGGTTGAAAAATTGGATCATAGCCATGGCCTTGGTCTCCGCGCATTGGCCATATCACTTGGCCAGGCATAATCCCCTCAAACACCGCATCGGTCCCGTCGGGCCAGGCCAGCACCAAAGTGCAACAAAATTGAGCGATGCGCGGGGCAGGCGCGTTTATTTTTTCAAGCTCGAAATGTGCCTTTTCCATTGCCATTTTAAAATCACGCCCTTTGGGAGTTTCCGCCCAATCCGCGGTATAAACCCCAGGAGCACCATTTAGGGCAGCGATTTCAATGCCGCTATCATCGGCCAGCGCGGGTGAGCCCGTCGCTTTTGCCGCAGCATGGGCTTTGATACGGGCATTGCCAACAAAGCTGGATTCGGTTTCCTCTGGTTCAGGCAGGTTTAAACTGCCGGCCCCAACCACCTTGACATCAAATGGTGCAAGCAAAGCGGTGATTTCTTCAAGTTTGCCTTGGTTATGGGTGGCCAATATTAAGCGATCTTCTTGAAATAAACGGCTCATCCAACGGCCTTAAGCTGCGCTTCCACCAATGAGGCCACGCCGGCTTCTGCCAAATCCAACAATTGGTTCATTTGCGCGCGCGAGTAAGTAGCGCCCTCAGCGCTCATCTGGGTTTCAATCATTTGGCCATTTGCCAACATGATGAAATTTCCATCTACGCCGGCTTCACTGTCTTCAGGATAATCCAAATCAAGCACGGCTTGACCTGCATATATGCCGCAGCTGATCGCAGCCACGGGTGAAATTAACGGGTCTGAAAGCACCGCGCCAGTTTTTAACAATTTGTTGATTGCCAGCTTTAACGCAACCCAGCCACCGGTGATGGAGGCGCATCTTGTGCCACCATCGGCCTGAATCACATCGCAATCCACGGTAATTTGGCGTTCGCCCAATGCCAAACGATCAACCCCCGCCCGCAGGGACCGCCCGATCAGGCGTTGAATTTCTACGGTCCGACCACCTTGTTTACCAGCGGTTGATTCGCGGCGCATGCGCGAGCTGGTTGATCTTGGCAGCATGCCATATTCCGCCGTTACCCAGCCAAGTCCGGATCCCTTGATGAAGGAGGGTACCCGATCTTCAATGGTGGCTGTACACAGAACATGCGTGTCGCCCATTTTGATCAGACAGGATCCTTCGGCGTGTTTGGTCACCTCGGTTTCAATTTTCACCGAACGCATTTCATTTAATTTTCTTCCTGAGGGACGCATGTTATAAACCTTTCTCTGTTGCACTGATGCATACAAGCGGCTGATATAGAGACGCAACCCCGATAGTTTTGATCTGGGCGGTGCTTTTAGAGATTTAAAAAGGATACGGCGATATGGCCAGCCCAGATCTTTTAAACGATATGAATGAACGGTCGCGGGAAATTTTTCGCAGGTTGGTCGAGGGCTATTTAGAAAGTGGCGGCCCGGTTGGATCGCGCACGCTTACCCGCACCTTAAATGAAAAGGTCAGCGCGGCCACTGTGCGTAATGTGATGCAGGATCTTGAATTTTTAGGCTTGCTTGATAGCCCGCATATCAGTGCGGGGCGGGTGCCCACGCAATTGGGGCTGCGCATGTTTGTGGATGGTTTGTTGGAAGTGGATCAGCTTAGCAAGGAAGATCAGCTGAAGCTGGATCAAACCGTTGATCGCAACAGTCAAGATGTCAGCAGCGTGTTGGATCGCGTGGGATCAACGCTTTCGGCATTAACCCATGGCGCCTCTTTGGTATTAACGCCAAAGCAGGAACAGCCGATAAAGCATATTGAGTTCGTGTCATTATCCCCCGATCGGGCTTTGGTTGTTCTTGTTTATTCCAATGGTGATGTTGAAAACCGCCTGTTCACGCCGCCGGTCGGGCAAACACCCAGTGCGATGCGCGAAGCGGCAAATTTCTTAAATGCGGTTCTTGAAGGGCGCACGTTAAGCGAATTGCTTTCGACCATTCAAGATGATGTTGATTTAAGGCGGCAAGAAATTGACAGTTTGGCGCAAGAATTGGTGACGCAAGGCTTGGCGGTTTGGCAAACTCAAGGCGATGATAATGAACGCTTGATCGTGCGTGGCCGTGGCAACTTGCTGGAATCAGAGGCGCATGAAGAGGATTTGGAGCGTATCCGGAACCTGTTTGATGACTTGGAACGCAAGCGCGATATCGCAGAATTTCTTGAACTGACCGAGCAAGGCGATGGTGTGCGCATTTTTATTGGCTCAGAGAACAAACTTTTTTCACTTACGGGTTCCTCTTTGGTTGTTTCTCCCTATATGAACTCAGAGCGTAAAATTGTTGGGGCCATCGGAGTGATTGGACCAACGCGTTTGAATTATGGTCGGATTGTGCCGCTGGTTGATTATACCGCGCAATTGGTGGGCAAGCTTATTTCCGACCGCATTGAAAGGTAAGTTATGGAAGAGCCAAAAGCAGAAGAATTTTTGGATGATATTGATCAAATGCAAGAGGCAGAGGATGCGCTTGAGGAAGAGCTGATCGATATAACTCAAGAGGATGCGCAAACCGATGAGGTTGATGAATTGGCCGCTGTAACCGCTGAGCGGGATGAGTATCGCGACCGTTTCATGCGCGCCTTGGCGGATGCCGAAAATTCGCGCAAACGGGCTGATAAAGATCGCCGCGAGGCCGAAAATTACGGTGGTTCGAAAATGGCACGTGATTTACTGCCCGTTTATGACAATATGAAACGGGCGGTTGAAGCCGCGGGTGACGAGCAAAAAGAGGCCGCGGCGGCGCTGATCGAAGGCGTTGAGTTGACGATGCGGGAATTGTTGAACGTCTTTAAAAAGCACGGCATTCAGCCTATTTCACCGCAAGTTGGCGATCGCTTTGATCCGCAGCTGCACCAAGCCATGTTTGAAGCCCCACTTCCGGGCACAAAAGCCGGTGATATTATTCAGGTATCCGCAGAAGGCTTCATGTTGCATGATCGGTTGCTACGTCCCTCGCAGGTTGGTGTTTCCTCGACCCCTGCATCTTAAAGCGGTGTGCCGGCGGCAAAGCCATTAGCCTGTTGGTTTTGCCGCGGCCTTTAACTCATATAGTTTTTGAAGCGCTTCTTTTGGTGTCAATTCATCTGGATGCAGCGTCTCGAGCATTTCCAAAGCAGGTGATACGGTGGCTTGCGGGGAGGACAGCGCTGCAGGGCTGCGCGAAAACAACGGTAAGTCGTCAATAACGGCTTGCCGGCCGGTACTTCCCGCTTCGCGCTCGCCTTTTTCCAAAGCGTCCAAAACCACCCGCGCGCGCTCAACCACCACTAAGGGAAGGCCTGCCAATTGTGCCACTTGCACCCCGTAAGAGCGATCTGCTGCCCCTTGGCGTACCTCGTGTAAAAAGATTACATCGCCGTGCCATTCTTTTACCGCAACAGTGGCATTTTCAACCCTGTCTAATTTGCCGGACAGGGCTGTGAGCTCATGATAATGGGTTGCGAATAGCGCCCGCGATTGGTTCACATCATGCAGATGCTCGAGCGTTGCCCATGCGATGGACAGCCCGTCATAGGTTGCCGTGCCACGGCCAATTTCATCTAAGATCACCAGCGCTTTTGCATCGGCCTGATTTAAAATCGTAGCGGTTTCGACCATTTCCACCATAAAAGTGGATCGCCCACGCGCCAAATCATCAGATGCACCGACGCGGCTGAACAATTGACTGACCACCCCAATATGGGCGCTGCTTGCCGGCACAAAACTGCCCATCTGTGCCAAGACCGCAATCAGCGCATTTTGTCTTAAAAACGTGGATTTACCAGCCATATTTGGGCCGGTTAAAAGGCGAACCGCGCCGTCAGATAGATCGCAATCATTGGCGATAAAATGCTGGCCACTGGACCTTAACGCGCGCTCCACAACCGGATGGCGCCCGCCTTCAATGGCGAAGGCCCGGCTGTTATCCACCACAGGGCGCACCCAATTTTGTTGCTGCGCAAGATGTGCGAGTGCTGCTGCCACGTCGAGTTCTGCCAAAGCGGTGGCCAATCCATAAAGGCTTTCTGAGTGGTCAAGAATCTCTGCGCAGAGCTGCGCGAAGATTTTGGCCTCAATCTCGCTTGCCTGCCCCCCGGCATTTAAAATTTTGGTCTCAATCTCTGACAGGTTGACGGTGGTAAAGCGCACTTGGTTGGCTGTGGTCTGCCGGTGGATGAAGGTTTCTGACAAAGGCGGCCGCAGCATTTTATCTGCATGGGTCGCGGTGGTTTCGATGAAATAGCCCAAAACGTTATTATGTTTGATTTTCAACGAAGCGATTTCGGCCAAGCTACTATACTCGGCCTGCATCTGCGCAATCACCCCGCGGCCTTCGTCGCGCAAATGCCGGGCATGGTCCAAATCAGGCTCAAAACCCGCGGCCACGAAACCCCCATCACGCAACAGCAAGGGGAGATCTTCGTTCAATGCTTTTGACAACAGCTCGATTAAACCGGCATGCCCCATCAGTTTCTCGTGAACCGATTCTAATTCGGGGCATAAAGGGCTTGTTTGCATCACATCAGCGATCGCTTCGGCCTGGTGCAGCGCGCTGCGGATGCTTCCTAAATCTCTTGGTCCACCGCGGTTTAAGGCCAGCCGCGAGAGCGCCCGCGCCACGTCTGGAATATGGCGCAAATGCCCGCGTAATTTATCCAGCACTGGGCTATGCGCGATCAACGCGGAAATGGCGTTTTGTCGATTGTTCAAAACGTCAATATCAAGCGAAGGAGAGCCGATGCGGTGCTCAAGCAATCTACCACCAGCGGCGGTTAATGTTTGATCAATAGTTGCCAATAAAGAGCCATTTCGTGTGCCTGAGAGCGCATGCGTAAGTTCAAGATTGCGCCGCGTTGCGGCATCTATTTGCATGGTTTTCGCGCTGATATGGCGTTTTGGCGGTTGCAACAGCGGCAGGCTGCCTTTTTGCGTGATGTCTAGATAATCAACAATCGCACCCAAGGCTGATAATTCCGCCCTTGAAAACCCTCCATGCGAATCAAGCGTGGCCAGTTTAAACGTTTTGAGCAGCCGGTTTTCTGCCGATGTGCTGTCAAAACTGCTGGCGCTGATCGGCGTCGGTGCCGCGCCGCTTTCCTCAATGAGAGTTTCTAAATCTTGAAAAGACTTTTCCGATAAAAGTACCTCTGAAGGTGCCAGCCGCGCCAATTCGGGCCCCAGCAATACCAAAGGCAGGGTGCTGACGCTAAAATCACCAGTAGAAATATCCACCCAAGCCAGCGCTGAGGCATCGCGTATCTGCGCAAATGAGGCCAGAAAATTATGCCGCCGCGCCTCAAGCAAGCTGTCTTCGGTTAGTGTTCCAGGTGTTACAAGGCGCACCACGTCGCGCTTTACAACCGATTTACTGCCCCGCTTTTTTGCCTCGGCAGGGCTTTCCATCTGCTCGCAAACCGCNACACGAAAGCCTTTTCGGATCAGCGTCAGCAAATACCCTTCTGAGGCGTGATGCGGCACCCCGCACATTGGAATATCCGCGTTGAGATGTTTGCCGCGTTTGGTGAGGGCAATATCCAGCGCTTCTGCAGCCGCCACTGCATCTTCAAAAAACAACTCATAAAAATCACCCATGCGATAAAACAGCAGGGCCTCAGGATATTGTGCCTTGATGTCAAGATATTGGGCCATCATCGGCGTCACGGGTTTGTCTCCTTAGGGTTTTACCTTGCCCTCCAGCGTATCTTTAGGCAGCGCGAGGGGAAAGCCGAAAACGATCTTGATGTGTGCTAAAAAACGCATGATAACAGTGGTTCATACGCAAAAGGGTGCAAAATGGCGAAAATGAAAATCACGCGGGAAGAGGCGTTGGCCTTTCATCTCGAACCAACCCCGGGAAAATGGGAGGTATCTGCCACGGTTCCGATGATGACCCAACGTGACTTATCGCTCGCCTATTCACCTGGCGTTGCGGTGCCTTGTGAAGCCATCGCCGAGAACCCTGAGCTTGCCTATGATTATACAAATAAAGGCAATTTGGTTGCGGTTATTTCAAATGGCACGGCGGTTTTGGGGTTGGGTAATCTTGGCGCGCTGGGCAGCAAACCTGTGATGGAAGGTAAATCGGTTCTGTTCAAACGGTTCGCCGATGTGAACAGCATCGATATTGAGCTGGATACAGAGGATCCCGATGCGTTTTGCAAAGCGGTGAAGTTAATGGGCCCTAGTTTTGGCGGTATCAATCTCGAAGATATCAAGGCGCCGGAATGTTTTATCATTGAACAGCGCTTGAAAGAGGAAATGGATATCCCGGTTTTCCATGATGACCAGCATGGAACCGCGGTGATTTGTGCCGCAGGCCTGATCAATGCCCTGCATATCAGCAAGAAGAAGATCGAAGATGTCAAAATTGTTTTAAACGGCGCTGGTGCGGCTGGAATTGCCTGTATCGAATTGCTTAAATCGATGGGTGCAAAGCACCAAAATTGTTTTGTCTGCGATTCCAAAGGTGTGATTTATCAAGGCCGTACCGAGGGGATGAACCAGTGGAAATCGGCCCATGCGGTGAAAACAGAAAGCCGCAGCCTTGATCAGGTGATGCAAAATGCCGATGTGTTTTTGGGGGTTTCGGTGAAAGGCGCAGTCACACCGCAAATGCTGGCATCAATGGCGCCAAACCCGGTGATTTTCGCGATGGCCAATCCGGATCCGGAAATCACACCGGAAGAGGCCCATGCCGTGCGCAAAGACGCGATCGTTGCCACAGGGCGCAGCGATTACCCCAATCAGGTGAATAATGTTTTAGGGTTTCCATATTTATTTCGCGGGGCTTTAGACATCCATGCGCGCGCGATTAATGATGAAATGAAAATAGCCTGCGCGCAGGCTTTGGCCGCGCTGGCCCGCGAGGATGTACCTGATGAAGTGGCGATGGCCTATGGACAAAAATTAACCTTTGGCCGGGAGTATATCATTCCAACTCCGTTTGATCCGCGGCTTATTTATCGCATACCGCCTGCAGTGGCGAAAGCGGGTATTGATACCGGGGCCGCGCGGCGCCCGATTATCGATATGGAAGGTTATGAGCTGTCGCTGAAAACCCGGATGGATCCAACCGCCAGCATTTTGCGCGGAATAACCGAGCGCGCGCGCGTCGCGCAGGCTCGGATGATCTTTGCCGAGGGCGATGATCCGCGGGTGTTGCGCGCCGCGGTGATGTATCAGCGCTCGGGGTTTGGTAAAGCGTTGGTGGTGGGCCGCCAGCATGATGTTGCGGCGAAGCTTGATGCGGCCGGGATGGGTGATGCCGTGCAAGAGCTTGACGTTGTGAATGCCGCTAATACCGAGCATCTTGATGCGTATAAATCCTTCTTGTTCGAGCGTTTGCAACGCAAAGGTTTTGACAATGCCGATATTCACCGCCTGGCAACCCGCGACCGTCATGTTTTCTCTGCTTTGATGCTGGCGCATGGCCATGGCGATGGTTTGGTGACGGGGGTAACGCGCAAATCAGCGCATGTGATGGGGCTGCTCAACCATGTGTTTGACGCAGATGCCGAACATGGGGCGGCGGGGGTGACGGCGCTGTTGCATAAGGGTCGGATCGTTTTGATCGCGGATACTTTGGTGCATGAATGGCCCGAAGCCGAGGATCTGGCAAATATTGCAGAACGCGCCGCTGATGTGGCCCGCGATTTCGGCCTAGAGCCGCGCGTGGCATTTGTGAGCTTTTCCACATTTGGCTATCCCGTATCAGAGCGGGCTGAAAAGCTTGCTTTAGCCCCGAAAGTGCTGGATGCGCGCGGCGTTGATTTCGAATATGAAGGCGAGATGACCGTTGATGTGGCGCTGAATACGCAAGCGCAGGCGCATTATCCGTTTTCGCGGCTGACTGGGCCAGCCAACATCTTGGTGGTGCCAGCACGCCATTCGGCAAGCATATCGGTGAAACTGATGCAGGAAATGGCTGGCGCCACGGTGATCGGACCAATTCTTACGGGCGTGGATCAATCCATACAAATATGCGCGTCGGTTTCCACAGCAACAGATATTCTGAACATGGCTGTTTTGGCAGCTTGCAAAGCAGGCGAGGGGGCATCGCGCCATGGATGACGCACAAACCACGCATCAGGCCGAAGAGGATGCGCGCAATGATCACATTTTGATCTATGTTGACGGCGCTCTTGTGCCAAAATCGCAGGCGGTGGTCAGCGTCTATGATAGCGGATTTATGTTGGGGGATGGTATCTGGGAAGGCTTGCGGCTTTACAATGGCCATTGGGCTTATTTGGATCTGCATCTTGATCGGTTATTTGAAGCGGCCAAAGCCATTGATCTTGACATTGGATTAGATCGCCAAGGCGTAAAAACTGCCTTGTTAGAGACACAATCAGCCAATCACATGCAGTCGGATGCCCATGCGCGGTTGATGGTCACGCGCGGGGTGAAACACCGCCCCTTTCAACATCCGTCTTTGTCGCGCTCGGGGCCGACTTTCGTGATTATTATGGAGCATTCGCGGCCAAAATTGGCGCGCCCCGTGCGCCTTGCCACGGTGCCGCATCTACGCGGCTTGCCGATGACACAGGATCCAAAATTAAACTCGCATTCCAAGTTAAATTGCATTCTTGCTTGTATTGCAGCGGAAAAAGCCGGGGCGGATGAAGCGCTGATGTTGGATGTGCATGGATTCGTAAACACCACCAATGCCTGCAATTTCTTTATCGTGCGCAAGGGCGAAGTTTGGACCAGCACGGGTGATTACTGCATGAATGGTATCACGCGGCAAAAGGTGATTGAGATTTGTCAGCATAACAATATTCCGGTTCATCAGCGCAATTTTTCATTGGTGGATGTTTACGGGGCGGATGAGGCGTTTCTGACGGGTACGTTTGGCGCCCAAACACCGGTGAGCGAAGTGGATAAACGCCAGATAGGAACCGGGAATATCGGGCCGGTCACGCAGAAAATACGAAGCCTTTATAAAGATTTAATATCGAAAGAATTCGCCTGATGCGGCTTGCTGTCTGGTCGGGGCCACGCAACTTATCAACGGCGCTGATGTATGCGTTTGCCAATCGGGTAGATTTTTCGGCGGTGGATGAGCCGTTTTACGCCGCCTATTTGAAGTTGTCGGGTTTAAAGCATCCGATGGTTAAAGAAATTTTGGCCAGCCAGGCCCAAGATCCGGCAGAGGTGGTGAAAGCCTTGTTGGCGCCGATCGGCGCGCCGCATCGCCATATGTATCACAAGCATATGACCCAGCATATGATTCCGGAAATTCCCCGCGATTGGATGCGCGAGGTTGAGAATGTGTTTTTGATCCGGCACCCAATGCGCGTGGTGGCCAGCTTTGCGCGTAAATATGAAAATCCAACGCTGGCGGATCTAGGATTTTTACAACAAGAATCGTTGTTTGAGGGGCTTCGGGCGCAGGGTCAAACCCCTTTGGTGATCGATAGCGCCGATATTTTATTAAACCCAGAGCGCGCCTTGCGCCGCCTTTGCGCCGCGTTGGAGCTTGGCTTTGACCCTGCTATGCTAAGCTGGCCAGCGGGCGGTATGTCATGCGATGGGGTTTGGGCAGCGCATTGGTATGGGGCCGTGCATCGCTCAACTGGATTTAGCGCCGCAGAAGCAGAGCCTCTTCCGGATTTACCGGATCATTTGAAGGCGTTGGCCGATCAGGCCATGCCGGCCTATGATACATTGGCGCAATTTTGCCTTAGGCCATAGCCCGAACCATATCGGGGCTAAAAATCCGATCCGAGTGCTGATCTAGATAGATCCGCAGCCAGGGCGTAAACCGACTGGGCCAGCGCTGAACTTCTGCCAAAAGATCGTGATATTCGACCCAGCGCAGATCCATCACCTCATCTGGGTTTGCGGCCATCGGGGGCGGCGCATCCACATGGGTTATAAACAAATCTACAACCTCATGCTCGATCAAGCCATTGCCCACATCTGCACGATATTCGATGCGATCCCGATAGATCAGTTGAATATTTTCAATGGCCAGTTCTTCTTTCATGCGCCGCATTGCGCAATCTTCTGGGGCCTCATTCCACAAAGGATGCGTGCAGCACGTATTGGCCCATAACCCGGGCGTGTGATATTTTTCCAAAGCCCGCCTTTGGATAAGGATCTTGCCGTTGCAGATCATAAATACCGAAATCGCTTTGTGTTTAAGCCCTTTTTCATGGGCTTCTAGCTTTTCCACGGGGGTTAATACGCCGTTTACCCAGGCCGGGATCATTAAGCTCATATGCGATTTGCTCCTACAAGCCCGGTTAAATGGGCAAGGTTTTTTAGGCCTATTTTCACATGTGCCAGCGGGCGCGCCTGCACAAGCTTCTTATTCATATAGGCTTCAAATGTCAGTTTTTGAACATCAACATCATGGCAAAGCGATACGAATCTTTCGCGCCGTTCATCCGAGCGATAATAGGCGTTTTGCATTGAGGCCAATACGCGAAACACCGTTTTATGTTCGCGCATGAACAAAGAGCGGGCCAGTTTTAAATCCTTTACACGCCCGGTTTTCAAAAAGGCGCTGGCGGCGGTGGCGGCCACTTGCCCCCCGACCATGGCATAATAAATCCCTTCTCCAGAACTGGGCGCCACAACTCCGGCGGCGTCACCTGCCAGCACCACATCGCGGCCATTATCCCATCGATCAAGTGGCTTTAACGGAATGGGCGCCCCTTCTTTTCGAATCGTTTTGCAGCCTTCTAAACCGGCAGCCCGGCGCAATTTAGCGGTGGCATCTTTCAGATCAAACCCGTCAAGCCCGGTGCCCATCCCGACGCTGGCAGAGCCGCCATGGGGAAACACCCAGCCGTAAAAATCGGGTGATATATCGCCATCATAAATCACATCGCAGCGCATAGGGTCATAGGTGGCGTTGGGTTTGGGGGCTTCGATAATTTCGTGATAGGCAATGACATAAGGAATTTTTTCGCCATCGGGCACTTCTGCGCGGGCCACCGAAGAGCGTGCGCCATCCGCGCCAATAACCAGTTTTGTTTCTAAAAGCGTTTCTGCGCCAGTGTCGCGATCACGATATTGAACTTGGGTTTTCTCGCCATCGCGGATGATTTTTTGAAAGACGCCGGTCAGACGCTGCGCGCCCGCCTTTGCTGCACGTTTTCGAAGAAATTCATCAAAAAACTCGCGGTCTACCATACCAACATAGCCGTTTTCTATCGGAATATCGACGGATCTTTGCGTGGGTGACACCATCCGTGCGGTGGTGATTTTAGCCACGATTTGCGAGTCAGGAATGCGAAAATCACTGATCAGGCGCGGGGGTACAGCGCCGCCACAGGGCTTGATCCGGCCCGCGCGATCTAGCAGGGCAACCTTTCGGCCGCTGCGCGCTAAATCCTCTGCGGCTGTTGCACCCGAAGGTCCGCCTCCAATTACCACGACGTCAAACATGATTATTCTCCCGGTACTAAATTCTGTGCGATTGGTTTGTGTTCGATGGTTTTTGCCGCCATAGCCGCAGCCAGAACGAACAGCGCGGCCTCAAATAGAAACACGCTGCCAAATGCGCTGGCGGGTGAGGCCATCCATAACCGCATCGCATCTGCTGCTGCGGCGCCAAACAGCCCGCCAAATCCTGCGGCGATGGCTTGCGCGGCGCCCCAAAGCCCCATCCGCGTGCCTTCGCGCGCCCCGCGCCCTGCGCCGGCAAGCGACATCATCGAGCCGATTGCCGCAACAGCAAACATACCGTTGAAGACGCCAAGCGCGATAACCGCCGCGGTCAATTGCGCGGCACTGCCCTCAAGTCCAAGCGCTGCGATCGCGCTTAAGCTTAACGCTGATCCGAGGCAACCGCCGATCACCCAGCTGCGCAGACTGCCAAGCTTCAAACCCGTACAGGCCAGTCCAACGCAGAGCATGCCCAAGAAGACGCCCCCATTCTGGGCCCCTGATAAGCTGGTAGATTGGCCTGGGCTAAAGCCGAATACCAGCCCAGCATAGGGTTCAAGAATCAACTCCTGCATGAAATAGGCGGTCATTGATAAGAACACAAAAACCGTGAACTTTCGGGCTTTATCTTCGGCCCAAACTTCCTTTAGCCCCTCTAAAAATGGTGTGTGAGAAGCTTCGGCCTGGCGGGTTAATCCGCGCTCGATGCCCCAAATCCCGATTAGGGTTAAAAGAACCGCGCCGGCGCTGACGGTTGCAACGATTTTGAGCAAAAGTAAATGGGAATATGGGTCTAACAGGCTGCCGGCAACGCCGGCTGTGATTGCAATACCGGCGATCATCATCAGCCATGTGATTGTGGCGGCGGCGGCGCGGCGGCGCGGTGCTGTGGCTGTTGCCAATAAAGCCAATAGCGAGGTTCCAGACGCGCCAACACCCAATCCGATAGCGCTGTAGGCGATCACGGATAGAAACAAGCCCCATCCAAAATTTTGCTCGAGCAGAGGTATGGCGGCCGCTGCCGCAAGCCCTCCGAAAGCCAAAATCACCATCCCGCCAATAATCCAACTGCTGCGCTGGCCGCCCTTATCTGAACGAAATCCCCAATTTGGCCGGGTGATTTGAATGCCATAATGCAGCGCAACCAAAAAACCTGGTAAAAGCGCCGGCAACGCCAGTTCAACCACCATTAATCGGTTCAAGGTCGAGGTCATCAGCACCACGATCGCTCCAAGGCACATTTGCACCAATCCCAATCGTAAGATCGATATCCAACTAAGCATTACAAGGCCCCCCCAAGGAAGCGCAGCGCAAAAGCGGTGATTAACATGCCGCTGACATACATCATCACTCCGGTGCCATTATACCAAGGCGCTTTTGCTTTAGGATCGCGCAGCATCACCCGCATCGCCCAAAGCTGGCCCAAGATTAAGGCTGTGATCGCCGCCGGATAGGCATTAGGCACCGCCCAAAGCATCAGCAGAATCACCACCGCTAGCTGCGGAACTAACATGATCCAACAGGCGATATGCGCTGCGCGCTTTGGCCCCAGCGTAACGGGCAAAGAACGTAAACCGGTTTGACGATCGCCCTCAAGCGCTTTGAAATCGTTCAAGGTCATAATGCCATGCGCGCCCAANGCATAAAGCGTGGCCACAAGAATGATTTTTGGATCTGGCAGCGCGGTTGACATCACCGCAGCCCCNGTGAACCAAGGCAGNCCNTCATAGCACAGGCCAACCAGGCCCGGCCCCCACCAGCCCGATTTTTTAAGGCGGATTGGTTCGGCGGAATAAGCCCAAGCCGCCAAAACACCAAGAATTGTGGCGGCAAAGCCCCAGATTCCCAAACACCAGCCAACGAAGAGCGAAAGCGCTGACATTGCCAGCGCAATCCACAAGCCCCATGCGCCGGGAATCCGCCCTGAGGGGATCGGGCGATAGGGTTCATTGATCGCATCGACATGCCGGTCGCACCAATCATTGGCAGCTTGGCTCATCCCGCAGACAATTGGTCCGGATAAAACGATNCCCAATAGGATAAGCCATATATTCTGTAGAAGCGGCATTCCCGAAGAGATCACGCCGCAGCCAAAGGCCCACATAGGCGGAAACCATGTGATGGGTTTGATCAATTCCAGAGCCGCCAGCGGATGTGGTTTTTTCGCCAGCTGTAAACCTTGTGCAACAGTCATATGTCTAGTTTGACTTACAACTTATCGCAACGCAAGAAAAACCCGCCCGCAGAGGCAGGTTGATACCGGCTAGGGGCGCGTTTTTAAATTATGAGGGGCGGTCTTTGGCTAAAAGATCAAACTTGCGCAGTTTTACGTAGAGGCTTTGCCGCGATAATCCCAACATTTCAGCCGCAGCTGCGCGGTTGTTTTGAGTCAGCTCTATCGCTGTTTCAATACAGATTTTTTCGATCATATCGGTTGTTTCACCCACGATTTCGCGCAGGGTGGACGAGCCTACCAATTCTGCCACATTAGATTGGCTGAAATCCTCAGAGGTGATCGCCGGCGCTGGGCTTTCTTCGAAACGGTTGGTGTCTCTGATCACAAACGCCATCGTTTCGCGCGCGTCACTTGGTAATCTTACCACCGACACTTCAACGCCAAGCTTGCTGCCAACCGCATTTTGCAACTTGGTGGCGTAAACGCGTACTTGGCCAGACCGCGTGACATTTTCGAGCATAACAGCCAGATCAATTTGACCGCGGGCCAAAAATTCGCTCAGGCTGCGGCCTTTGATATCACCCAGATTGGCGGTGTTTATCAAATCAAGAAAGCCTTCATTGGCCGCTTCGATAAATCCATTTGCCGAGGTGAATACGATGCCATCGGTTCCCAGGTTATAAAGCGATAAAAGATTCTGAGTTGTTATNTCATCCTTTAAAGACGTGTCATTTTCGCTGATCAGGCGGCAAATCAAAAGCCGCTCGCCCGAGGCCCGGAACAACGAGGCTTTAATTTTGAAGCGCCGGCCCAGCTTCACATCTTCGACGGTCATATCAGAATTTTGATCTTTTGATGAAATGGCCAGCAGGGCGTCTTGGAATTCACCGCGGCGGCGGTTCTTGAACAATTGCGAGAAAACGCTGCCTTCCAGATCATTGGTGTTTTGGCCGAATAAGTTAATCGCGGCTGCGTTTATATCCTTGATCCGCCCATCATTTGCAGAAACAAACACCACTGGTTCTTGCATCGTCGCCAACAGCATGCGGTAGCGGGCATCGAAATCGCGGCGTTCTTCATATCCGCGCTCGATCGCCAATTGGGCCTTAACCAATTGCTGTTGCGTCTCTGCGGTAGAACTAAGGTCGCGGCCAAGCATAAGCAGTGTATCGGCATCTCCTAGCCGGTGAATGCTGTAGGAAACGGGAAATTGCCAAATCGCGTTGTCGCGATGGTTAAGCTCGACAGGATGCAAAACATTCTGCCCGCTCGCGAATTGGGCAAAAACGGCTTCAAGTTTCGGAATGCTTTCAGTGGTAAGGAAATCGTGGATTTTTCGCTGTTCCCAATGCGACAGATTTCCCAAGCTTCGATCATTGTCATTGACAAGCACTGACAATACTTTGCCTTTAAGGGTTACCACCAAAGCAATATCCGAGGCAGCGGCTAAAATACTGCCCAGATATTCCGGCTCGATCATTGGAATAGAGCCAAAATCCCAGAGTTTTGTGCCGCTATTTTTCATCTGGACACCGTAGCTTTTCCGGCATTTACGACTTGCTCGCTTTCGAGCTGTTCCAACGCATCTGTTAAACCTGAAGCAATCACATCTACCGCCACTAACTTTTCAATTTCGGGCGCTTGGCCCAAAACGGCTCCGCCCAGTAATAATATGGGTGGATCGCTTATCTCTTGGCGAAGTGATTTAACAACTTTCGCCACATTATCAAGGGAGACGACGCTTGAACACGAAAACATCACCATGTCGAAAAAGCCAGTTTCGATATTATCATGCACGTCTTTCTCGGTTGCGCCGAGCAGCAGCTTGACCGAATACCCAAGCCGCCGTAGCTGATCGCTCAGTATCAGGGGGCCCAATATATGATCTTCATCGCCACAAATTGCCACCAAAACGCTTTGTTGGTCATGGATAACGGGGGTAAATTTCCACTGTGCGCTCAGCTCTTGCACCAACCCTTGCAGACGGACTGTGCCCAGCGAAACCTGACCAAAGCTGCGCGTGTTGTCATCCCAGCCCGCTCCCAGCGTACGGGCAGCCTCTGGGATACATACATCGATTAATAATTCGTTTGATACACCTTTTTGCATCAAAGCTTTTAGCACCGCCTCATGCGAATAAGATCCAGGAGTGCTGCAAGTAACCGCCAGCCAATGCGCGGTTTTCTGGATTTGCTCACGCGCTTCTGCGGGGGCTTTTTGTCCGAGTTCGCGCAAAACGCGTTGCGCCAAATTAGACACCAGAGCGGATCCTTTTCTTGATCCTGCCTCTTCATGTTTGGACATTTTCGTACCCCCCAGCGCCGCATTTATGGCAGCAAAGGTTTGCTCACTGCATGCGACACATTGCTAGTTTTTTCTAAAACGAAGCAAATGTCAAAGAAAATGGACGTTTGGGATCAACTTGGAAGATGAACACCAGCCGGCTTCACCGGTGTTATGCAGTTTTTGGCTATGTTTATTGGATGTTTGGCGGCATGTAGGCTTGTGCGTGAATTATATCATTATTACGAACTGTAATAAATATTTGTCACCACCCCTTAACCTGTAAGTTTTAATTGACACTTTTCACAATAAGAAAGTAACTTAGTGGGGGAGAGAGCCTATAAGGAGATCCAAATGTCCCTCATGTCGGGGCCAAATACACGCCAGCCGCTTTATACCGCGGCGCAGCGTGCAAGACGCGATGCGACCAAATGGACTTTGGTGCAAGGCGTTCTTGCGCCGATTCAATTCGTAGTGTTTTTGATCTCTTTGGCTTTGGTGCTGCGCTATCTTTCAACCGGCGACGGCTATGGGGCGGCTAATGCTTCGATTCTGCTAAAAACAGCCATTTTATACCTGATAATGGTCACTGGAGCGATTTGGGAAAAAGTTGTGTTTGGCCAGTATTTACTGGCTCCGGCTTTTTTCTGGGAAGATATGGTTAGCTTTGCCGTTATTTTTCTTCACACACTCTATTTATATGGTCTTTTCACCGGGATGATGGGGCCTGAAAGCCTGATGTGGTTGGCGATTGCAGCATATTTTATTTATGTGCTGAACGCCGCGCAATTCTT
>JGI26253J51717_1000041_pt1 | contig 47895 bp, 46 predicted proteins | sample SaaInlV_100m_DNA_6_FD_51717 | JGI IMG/M metagenome (IMG submission 51717)
GTCTTCATAGACCTTGAGTTTAGTGTGTAATTTCCTAAAAGCATCTTGTAAATCAGATGGGTATATCTGACCCAAATTTCTAAGGAAAACAATCATTTCTTTTTGTACGGCATGGAGGTCATTCATCTTTAGTAGAAACTTAAATGTGCTCTTGAGTTGAATCTCCAAATGATAATCCATTCCAGATTCATAATGAGCTACAAGGCTCAACACCCTGGCGAAACACATGAGGTCTTCCCTCATTTTCAAGTGTTTGTTTAGAATTATTTTTTTTAAGTATACGATACAATTCTTATGATCCCCTACCCCAAAATACAAACAGGCTATTTTGTAATACAATAGCATAATATGGTGCTGGTCCAACCTATCTTGGTGCTTTTCTATCCCATAATTAATGGCTTTAACTAAATACAGGCCATGCTTAAAAGTACCTTCTAGAAAGTGAAGGTTCAATTTATTAGAATTTAAATACAAAAAAGACAGCGAACTTATGTTGTCATTTTTAGGAAAAAAGTCACTTTGCAATACCGCTTCCATGTGATCTAGCGTCTCTTTAAACTGAGAGCTATACTTTACGTAAAATAGGGATTCTAACAAATAGTTATTCCCTTTGAGGTAAAAGACAGGATGCAATTGTAACATGTCTTTTTGCTCTGTAAATAACTGCACCCATTTACTGGCATATTTGTAGCTAGAGAGAAAATCTTGGGTAAGGAAGCTATACCAAAGATGTGCTTTATACAACCATAGTTTTTCTCTAAAACCCAATTGCTCAATATGATAATCTGGCAAATTATTGTTAAAGTAAGAAGTTATTTTATTCAGGTCTTCATCGGACCTTGCATATCCCACCTTGAGCATCATGGCATACAATTCCAGCGACAAATTAGACAATTTACTGGCCATATTGTTTTCAAAAGAAAGCTGGCTAGACTGTGTCACTAATTCTTGTGCCCTGTCTGGGATACTTCTGGTAATATATTGGGTTTCAATAACTTTCTCTAACTCAACTATCTCGTATGCAATGTTTTTTTCTTGTTGCTCAATAGCTGTAAACTTAGCTTTCTCTAAAATTTTTAGACTCTGCTTGTACAAGCCTTTTTGGTACAAAATAGTGGCAAAATCTAATTGTTCCCTAAGCTGAACCCTAATATTTTGATTGACTGGGTTGAGTCTAAGTGACACTAATATTTGCTTGTACAAATGTGCTTTTAAATTGGATAATTGGGTCTTTTTAACAATACCACTATCTAAAATTGCTGTTTCTTCATATTGCTTGGCACGATCCAAAAGATTGAACAAAGCCAAAAATTTTGCATCTGTATTCACGCCCAACCGCCCAACATAGAGTTTGAATTGCCTTTTTTCAGATTTTGAGAGCGATTTCACTAAAACAAATAAAGGGTCTTTATGTGGATTTGTCATCGTATTATTAGAGTGCTAATCAATTGAAACAAAGTGATTTAACAAAGGTCTATCTATGCTGTGTATTGTAAAAGAAATACTAAAATTCGATTTACTGCCTAGCAATTATTATCTTCGTTTGTAACACCAAATTACGGAAATATAATGAGTAAAGACAAGGTATTTATTTTTGACACTACTTTAAGAGACGGAGAACAAGTTCCTGGTTGTAAATTAGACACGCCTCAAAAACTAGAAATAGCTGCGAGACTAGATGAATTGGGTGTAGACATTATTGAAGCTGGCTTTCCTGTATCTTCNCCTGGGGATTTTAATTCGGTGAATTTAATTTCAAAACTGGTTAAAAACGCTTCTGTTTGCGGACTTACNAGAGCGGTTAGAAAAGATATTGAAGTAGCAGCNGAAGCGCTTAAATATGCNAAAAGACCTAGAATNCATACGGGTATTGGAACNTCTGATTCTCATATTAAATTTAAATTTAANTCAAATAGAGACGCTATTATNGAAAGGGCTGTAGCTGCTGTGACCTATGCAAAAACCTTTGTTGAGGATGTAGAATTTTATGCTGAAGACGCNGGTAGAACAGACAATGAGTTTTTGGCTAGGGTTTGTGAAGCTGTTGTTAAAGCTGGAGCTACAGTACTTAATATTCCTGACACTACCGGATATTGTTTGCCAGAAGAATACGGCGCAAAAATTAAATATTTAAAAGAGCACGTCACTGGTATTCACAAAGCGATATTGTCTTGTCATTGTCATAATGACCTTGGATTAGCTACTGCCAATGCAATAGCTGGAATACAAAATGGGGCGAGACAAATTGAGTGTACTATTAATGGCATTGGCGAAAGGGCTGGAAATACTGCTTTAGAAGAAGTTGTCATGATCATGAGACAACACCCAAGTTTAATGCTAGACACCAATATAAAAAGCCAACTTCTAAATGACACTAGCTTAATGGTTTCAAGAAATATGGGTATGATGGTTCAGCCCAATAAGGCTATTGTTGGCGCCAATGCTTTTGCCCACAGTTCTGGAATTCACCAAGATGGAGTGATTAAAAATAGAGAGACTTATGAAATCATTGATCCAGCAGAAGTTGGGGTCACTGAATCTTCCATTGTTTTAACTGCCAGAAGTGGAAGGGCTGCTTTGGCTTACAGGTCAAAAAATGTAGGCTATGAACTTACCAAGACACAATTAGATAAAATTTATGAGCTGTTTCTAGATTATGCAGATTCACATAAAGAAGTCACAGATGAAGGCATCCATGAAATCATGGTGCAATCTGGATTTGAATTTTAACCATTTGTTAATCACTAAGGATTTATGAATTTAAAGGTGGTACTTTTAGCACATCACAGAGAAGAAAACACCGCAATACAACAGGTGGTTAAGTGTATTCGTGCTATTGAGGAAAACTACAACCATTTTTTTACGATCAACTCCTTGACCACCGAACTCAGAAATGGTGGGGTTTTATTGGACGAAGCCACTGTGAATGCTTGCAAAAATTCAGATGCTATACTGAGTTCCTTTCCTGTGTCAAGAAATGGGTATCATATATCTAAAGAAGGTATTAAATCAACTATTTTTGAGACTTTTGATTGCTATGCAAGCGTAGTGCCCACACTGCCCTTCCCTAATCAGGTCAATTTTGAAGAATATGCCTCCAATAAAAATGTAGATATAGTGGTGTTTTCTGCACTCAAAGCCGGAAAGTATGCCTCCATAGAAATGGCTACTAAGTCAGGAGTAGACAGCTTTCACTCTAATTTACAAAGTGTTCATCAATTGTTTCATTTGGCTTTTAAAACAGCTAAAAATAGAAAACAAAAACTGTACATAGCAATACCAGAAGGTCCTTACAAAAAGTCTATTTGGGAAAAAACTGTAGCTGAAATTGCCCCCAGCTACCCTATGGTTAAAACGTTTATGTGCGACATTTCTATAATCATTCAAACTATTTTAAAAACCCCTGAAAGCTTGGATTGTATTTTTACTGATCGGGCTCATGGAAAGATCATAAACAGTTTGAACAATAATTTGTTTGGGCTTTCTAATCTATTACCCTGTGGTCATATGGGTATTGGCATAAACCTCTTTGAGCCCTTAGAGGATAGTCAAAGCACACTAAAAGAAAAAGTTAATCCCATACCCTTAATATATTCTTTGGCATTATTGCTCTCTAGATTTGGACTTCAAGAAGAAGCTGGTGCCATACAAATGGCAGTAAATAGTGCTGGTGAGAGAGGTATGTATACAACTTTAGACACTTTACCAAAAGACATTAACTGCGACCAATTAGGTGATTATTTGGCCGCTGCCATAATTGACTCTGAAGACATTGGGGTGGTGAATGATGAGAATATAGATTTAGGAAAATCTACCATTATTTAGATAAGTAGTTTTTCAAAAAAAAATGATTCTCCAAATAGCTAGAGGATTAAAATATTAGGCCAGCAGATTCAATAAATTCTCATATTTTATAGACTTACATAGGACCCCTATTCGTTGCAATGTTTATATTTGTGGCTTTATTACACTACTATGAAAATATCATACAACTGGCTTAAAGAATTTATTGCAACTGATTGGAATGTTGAAAAAACATCACAATTATTGACAGATTTAGGCCTCGAAGTAGAGGGCGTAGCACCTTTTGAATCTATTAAAGGAGGCTTACAAGGTGTTGTGGTGGGACATGTATTAAGTTGTGAAAAACACCCAAATGCAGATAAATTACAATTGACCAAAGTATCTATTGGAAACAACACCACTTTACAGATTGTGTGTGGCGCTCCCAATGTAACTAAAGGCATTAAAGTAGCTGTGGCCACTATTGGAACAACATTATACACCCCAGAGGGAGAAGCATGGGTTATTAAGAAAGGAAAAATTCGGGGAGAAGAAAGCCACGGAATGCTGTGTTCTGAAAATGAATTAGGATTGGGCCAAGGCCATGACGGAATTATGATTTTGGAAGACCACCTCAAAGAAGGTGCCGCATGTAGTAGTGTGTTTAATGTAGTGAGAGATGAAGTTATTGAAATAGGCTTAACACCTAACAGGGCAGACGCCATGAGTCATTTTGGTGTAGCTCGAGACTTAAAAGCTGGCTTAAAACAACAAGGAGTATCTAAAGAGCTCATCACACCCTCAGTAATGCAATTTTCTGTAGACAATAGGATTTCTANGATTCAAGTACAAGTAGACACGCCTGACTTAGCCCCGCGATATTCTGGTATCACTATAAGTGATTTAACGGTAAAAGAAAGTCCTGATTGGATAAAAAACAGGCTTAAAGCTATTGGACTTAGCCCTATCAATAATGTTGTAGATGCAACCAATTATGTGTTACATGAATTAGGTCAACCACTCCATGCATTTGATTTAGCGAAAATTGAAGGTAAAAAAGTAATCGTTAAAACCCTTGAGCAAGGCACTAAATTCACTACATTAGATGGTATTGAACGGGTCTTGTCCTCAGAGGATTTAATGATTTGTGATGCAAAAAAACCCATGTGTTTGGCTGGTGTTTTTGGCGGTCAGGATTCAGGAGTTACAGCCCAAACTACTGCTGTTTTTTTAGAATCTGCCTATTTTAATCCTGTATCTATAAGAAAATCAGCCAAGCGGCACGGATTGAGTACAGATGCTTCTTTTAGGTTTGAACGCGGTATAGATATAAACCTTGTAGAAGAGGCTTTAAAAAGAGCGGCACTACTGATAAAAGAATTGGCTGGCGGACAAATTAGTTCAGACATTATAGACCTTTACCCGAAAAAAGAGGAGAATTACCAAGTGTTTTTAACTTTTAAGCGAATCTATTCTCTCATAGGGGAAGAAATCCCTACTGATACTATAAAGAGTATACTGAGTTCATTAGAAATTCGTGTGAATAATGTAACGGAATCAGGATTGGGACTGACCATTCCATTTTATAGGGTGGACGTTCAAAGAGAAGTAGACGTTATTGAAGAAATTCTGAGGGTATATGGCTATAATAACATTCATTTTTCAAAAAAAATAAATGCCTCCATTGCCTATACTGATCCAAAAGCAGATCATATTATTCAAAACAAAATAGGCGATTCGTTAGCGGCTCAAGGGTTTAATGAAATCCTGACTAATTCCCTCACCTCTCCTCAGCCATTACAACATACACAGGACACTGAGCTACAACAAGCTGTTACTATATTGAATCCTTTGAGCAATGATTTGAGCATTTTAAAAACTTCTATGTTATTTACAGGGCTTGAAACTGTTTCTTATAATATTAATAGAAAAACAAATCGCTTAAAACTCTTTGAATTTGGTAAGACATACCACCAAATTGATGGGAATAGAAGAGAAAATAAGCATTTGAGTATTTTAATGACCGGTAAGAGACATACTGAAAATTGGCTGAGTTCAGATGAAGAGCTAAGTTTCTTTGACCTTAAAACAGTGGTAGAAAACATATTGGAAAGGCTTGGTATTCAAAAATGGAAGATCTCAGAAGCTACCGCTGACTTATTTTCAGAAGGAATAAGCTACAGCAGCAGAAAAGATACCATAGTAACTTTTGGTGTACTCTCCAATAAGCTTCTTAAAAAGTTAGACATAAAACAAGAAGTGCTTTTTGCAGATTTTAATTGGGATGCAATCCTTAAATTACTGACAAAAGAAACCATTAAGTTCCAAGATATCCCAAAGTATCCAGAAGTATCGAGAGATTTTGCCCTACTAATCAAAAACAGTGTGACTTTTGAGCAGCTGGCTCAAACAGCTAAAAATACTGAAAAAAAATACCTCAAAGAGGTGGGTTTATTCGATGTATATACTGGAAAGAATTTACCTGAAGGGACTAAGTCTTATGGTGTTAATTTTGTGCTCCAAGACCAAAATGCCACACTAGAAGAAAAACAGATAGACAAAATTATGCAAAAACTTCAAGCGGCTTTTGAAAGAGACTTCGAAGCAAGCCTTAGATAAAAAAAACGCCTTCTTAAAAAAGGCGTTTTTTTATACTATAACTATACTTGATACATTTTCTCTCGCTGTACCTTTATGTCTTTGTCAGACATATAATCGTCAAAACTAAGGTACCTATCTATAACCCCTTTAGGTGTTATTTCAACTACCCTATTGGCCACTGTTTGGGCAAACTCATGATCATGAGTGGTCATTAATAAAGTCCCCTTGAAAGTTTTTAAAGAGTTATTAAAAGCAGTAATACTCTCTAAATCTAAGTGATTTGTTGGCTCATCTAGCATAAGTACATTAGCACGAAGCATCATCATTCTACTCAGCATACACCTTACTTTTTCTCCTCCTGACAATACCGTCGCTTTTTTTAAAGCTTCTTCTCCACTGAACAACATTTTCCCTAAGAAACCTCTAATGTGTACTTCTTCTCTTTCCTCTTCGGTTTTAGCCCACTGTCTCAACCAATCTACTAAATTACTTTCTGCTTTAAAAAACACAGAATTGTCTGCTGGTAAATAAGATTGATTGGTCGTAACACCCCATTGGTATTCGCCACTTTCCGCCTTTTTATTTCCGCTTATTATTTCATAAAAAACAGAGGTAGCTCTGGCATCTTTTGAAAAAACAACTACCTTATCTCCCTTAGCTAGGTTTAAATCTACCCCTTTAAACAACAAATCGCCATCTTCAGAGAATGCAGTCAAATTTTCCACATTTAAAATCTGGTCTCCTGCCTCCCTTTCTCGTTCAAAAATTATGGCCGGATACCTCCTTGAAGAAGGTTTAATGTCGTCTACTTTTAATTTTGAGAGCATTTTCTTTCTGGAAGTAGCTTGTTTACTTTTGGCTACGTTAGCACTAAACCTCATAATAAATTCTTGAAGTTCTTTGGCTTTTTCCTCTGACTTTTTATTTTGCTGTGCCCTTTGTCTTAAAGCCAACTGACTGCTTTCGTACCAAAAGGTGTAGTTTCCTGAATAAAGATTTAATTTTCCAAAATCAATATCTGCAATATGTGTACATACAGCATCTAAGAAGTGCCTGTCGTGAGATACAACTATGACTGTATTGTCATAATCTGCAAGAAAATTTTCTAACCATGAGATGGTCTCGTAATCTAAGTCGTTTGTAGGCTCATCCATGATCAATACATCTGGATTTCCAAATAAAGCTTGTGCCAACAATACCCTTACTTTTAATTTTGGATCTAAATCTGACATTAAAGTATAATGAAAAGACTCATTAATACCTAAATTAGAGAGCATTGCAGCAGCGTCACTGTCTGCATTCCAACCATTCATCTCCTCAAATTGAACCTGCAACTCCCCTATTCTGTCTGCGTGCTTGTCGTCGTAATCAGCGTATAGGGTGTCTATTTCATTTTTAATGTCGAATAAAGGCTTATTCCCTTTCACCACAGTTTCAAGAACGGTATTACTGTCGTAAGCGTTATGATTTTGTTCTAAAATAGACATGCGTTTACCAGGTTCCAAATGAACATGCCCTGAGGTGGGGTNTAATTGTTTGGATAAAAATTTTAAAAAGGTAGATTTTCCAGCACCATTTGCGCCAATAATTCCGTAGCAATTGCCTTGAAGAAAAGCCACGTTTACCTCGTCAAATAATACACGTTTACCAAATTGAATGGATAAATTAGATACTGATAACATAGGAGTATTTAAAGTTTTTGCAAAAGTATTAATTTAAATTTTGCTAGGCTTTGTTTATGGCTATTAATAAATGAGAATAGTCATAAAGCTGGGTCAGTATATCAAGAAGACATATGGTATTTTAACTTGACCTTAACAATATTGGCTCTGGTCCATTTGTACCTTTGTGACCAAGGATTAATTATGAAAAAAGTACTTCTATTATTATTGTGCGTTTTTGTATATGGCTGCGGTGTTATTGACAAGCTACCTTCTCCCGTTTATTTTGGGGGTGAAATTGTTAATCCTACCAGTCCTTACTTGGTGTTATTTAAAGACGATCAGGTTATTGATTCTGCTAAATTAGACAGAAGCAATCGCTTTAAAATAAATTTTATGGCGGAATCTGAAGGGCTTTATCACTTTGACCACAGCCCTCAGTTCCATTATGTTTATTTAGAAAAAGGAGATAGCCTCAACTTGAGACTAAATACTCTAGAGTTTGATGAATCTATTGTGTTTTCCGGCAAAGGGGAAGAAATAAACAATTTCATTGTAGAATTGTTTCTGGCTAATGAAGAAGACGAACGGATTGTGGACCAATATTTCCAATTAGAACCTGATATTTTTGATGAGAAAATTGAATCTATTAGACAAGAAAAATTAGCACAACTTTCTACGCTTCTCAAAGAAGTATCCTTATCCCCTAGGGCTACAGCATTAATTAATGCGACCATTGATTACAATGCATTCATTTATAAAGAAAAATACCCTTTTTATCACAAGAGAGCTACCCATGAGGAGAACCTACATAATATTCCTTCTAAGTTTTATTCTTACAGAAATAAGCTAAGTCTCAACAACAAGGACCTTATTTATTTTAGACCTTACTACAATTTCATGAAATACCATTTGGGGAATTTAGCCTATATGGAATGTAAAGAATTGTGTCAAACTACTATAGATGCTAAAGGAGCCATTCATTTTAACGAGCATAAGTTAAAGCTGATTGACAGTTTAATTCAAGAAAAAAAATTAAAAGACAATTTGTACAGAAATGTAGTGATGTACTATTTACTAAAAGTAAGGGATACTCCAGAAAATACTTTGAGTTTTATGGAAACATTTAAAAAATATAGCCCTGGAAACACTCATATGGTTGAGATTGACCAATTGTTTAAGGATATTAATAACTTACAACCTAACAATAGCATTCCAAACCTGATGGTGCAAAATTCAGATGGCAGATCTATAGGCTTAAATGATATTACAAAAGATAAAAAAGTAATTTTTTACTTCTGGAGTGCCAAACACGAAAATCATTTTAAGAATATTCAAGCCAGATTAAACAGTATATCACCTCAATATCCTAACCACACTTTTATAGGAATCAACAGAAGTACCGATTATAACCTGTGGCAAAACATGATGGAACGTTACGATCTAAACAAAGAAAACCAATACAGGTCAGAAAATTATGAAATACTCAAAACCAGTTTAGTCATTGACCACATGAACAAAAGCATTATCATTGAAAACGGACGTATCGTAAATGGTTTTGCAGATATTTTAAACTTACAATATTAATTGCCCTTCTTGTAATCTTTCAAAAACTGAGCCAATCCTATATCTGTCAATGGGTGCTTTAAAAGTCCTTCTATAGAAGATAAAGGTCCCGTCATTACGTCTGCACCTAGCTTAGCACAATCAATTATATGCATGGTATGCCTTACAGATGCAGCTAATATTTGGGTGTCAAAAGCATAATTGTCATATACCTGTCTTATTTCTGCTATGAGGTTTAACCCATCTGTAGCAATGTCGTCCAAACGACCAATAAACGGAGACACATAAGTTGCACCAGCCTTAGCGGCTAACAGTGCCTGACCAACAGAAAAAACCAAAGTACAATTGGTTCTTATTCCTTTGTCTGAAAAATATTTAATTGCTTTTATACCTTCCTTAATCATTGGAACTTTCACAACAATTTGGGGATGGAGTGCTGCTAGAGCTTCTCCTTCTTTAACCATGCCTTCAAAATCTGTGGCAATTACTTCTGCTGAAACATCTCCAGTGACAATAGCACAAATAGCCACATAATGCTTTAAAATATTCTCGTGTCCTGTAATGCCTTCTTTGGCCATTAAAGAAGGGTTAGTGGTAACACCATCTAAAATACCTAAGTCTTGGGCTTCTTTAATCTGGTCTAAATTGGCTGTGTCTATAAAAAACTTCATCGAATATAATTTTAAGGTGTGTAAGGTTTATTATTGTTATAGGTATTAAATATAAGCCATTGGCTTTATTCAAAATCTAATTTACAAATTATAATGCTTTGAAAGCATCTTTTCAAATACTTTGCTAGGCAGTACTTTTTTGAGTACCAATGAAAATTTCTGTAATGGACTCCCCACCACATAATGAACTTTAGGATGCTTGGCATTCATTATTTTATATACTGATTTTGCCACTGCTATTGGATCTGAACCCGCAGAAACGTGTGCATTCATTTGATCNAGATTTTGCTGGTATAAAGGATGGTATGGTGATGTTTTTTCAGGGGCTACGTGGTATCGGCCAGCGGCAATATTAGTGGCAAAGTCACCAGGAGCTAAAGTACAACAGTGCACACCAAAATGTTTAAGCTCCATTCTATAAGTCTCTGTAATAATACTCAGAGAGGCTTTAGATGCAGAATAAATACCCCTGTAAGGTAAACCCATCGCTCCAGCTATGGAAGTAATATTAACAATTAATCCGGAATGCTGCTTTCTCATAGTAGGTAAAACAGCTTCAATGACCCGCATTGGTCCTTTAAAATTTGTGTTGTAACAATGATCAATAGCATCGTATGGGGTCTCTTCTAAAGGACCTGTAATACCCACTCCAGCATTGTTTATTAAAACATCTATACGCCCAGAAAGTGCTAAAACTTCGTTTACAGCAGTCTGGATGGTGTCTGGTTTAGAAACATCTAATGCGAGTAAAGGAAAATGATTAAAATCTTTATATTGGGCTGGATTCCTTGCAGTTCCATATACTTTGCAGCCTTTTTCAGTGAGATAAATCCCTATGGATTTTCCTATTCCTGAAGAAGCGCCTGTGATAAAAATTATGGGAAGGGGTTTCATATGTATTTGTGTAAACAAAGAAACAAAAAAAAGGGCAAGCTACCTACATCGCACCGCTACAACCACATACCCTTGCTGTGTTCCCACCCTGGGGGATTCTGCAGGAGCTGGTCGTATAGGACTTGCCCATGCAAATATAATTAAACCTTAAAGCTTTCCGAATTTTTTAGGGATCATTTTAACATCTAATTTATATTAAATACCTTGTGAAATATAAATGAATAGCTATGAATATACCTAAAATATTAAGCATCAGTTTTTTAAGCATTCTAATGTTTGGTTGTGGTGGTACTCAAAAAAAATTACTGCCCTACAGCTTAAAATTGTCTAATAAAGACAAGCGCTATCAGCATGGAGATTGGGCTGGCTTTAAATTAATATCCAATGGATCAGATGTTCCTGAAGCGCTTTCTTTTTTCCTTGATGGAAAAGCTTTAGAAACCAAAGGAGACAGCGTTAAACTCATAGCGAATAGCCTAGGAAACAAAACTTTAGAATTGAGGATTAGCGGAGACAATAATTCCTATAAGCTGTCTGAGAAAATTAAAGTTTTTGCAGAAAAAGGACCGGAACTTTATACCTACACCATTGTAAACACTTATCCTCACGACATAAATGCCTACACCCAAGGTTTAGAGTTTTACAAAGACACTTTATATGAAAGCACTGGGCTTAGAGGGTTCTCTAGCCTTAGAAAAGTAGATTTTAAAACAGGTAAAGTACTCAAAAAATTAGCGCTTCCAGACGCTATTTTTGGAGAGGGCATTACCATTCTAAATAATCGTTTGTATATGCTTTCTTGGCAAAGTGGAAAAGGCTTTGTATTTGATCCTGCAACTTTTAAAGAGTTGTCACAATTCTCCTATGGCCAAAGCAAGGAAGGATGGGGTCTCTGTAATGATGGAAAAAAGCTCTTTAAAAGTGATGGTTCTCAAAAAATTTGGTTTTTGGACCCTCAAAACCTTAGTGAAGTAAGTCATATTGAATTGGCAACCAACAAAAGCTTCTTTAAAAACACCAATGAGTTGGAATATGTTAATGGTCTTATATATGCTAATGTATATCAAAAGGAAAGTGTTATGGTTATTAACGCTACCTCAGGTGCTATTGAAGGTGTGGTTAATTTTGCGGGATTAAAAAAACGCGTCACCCCCCACTCTGAAATAGATGTGCTGAACGGAATTGCGTACCACCCAACAAGAAAAACTTTCTTTGTGACTGGAAAAAAATGGGATAAAATGTTTGAAGTACGTATAGAGAAGAAATAATGTTTGAAAAAAAAATTAGGGTACAACAAAGCGATTTGGACCAATTAGAGCATGTAAACAATGTTAAGTATGTAGATTGGGTTCAAGACATTGCTTTNGAACACTGGAACAAAAAAGCGCCTCTGGAGATNCAAGAAAAATGGGTTTGGGTCATGACAAAACATTGTATAGAGTATAGAAAAGCGAGTTTTTTAGGAAACACTATTAGCGTAAAAACTTATTTAGAATCTTCTAATGGAGCCATGGCTACTAGAATAGTTGAGTTTTACAATGAAAGTGATAATAAAGCTTCAGTTACCTCAACCACTTCCTGGTGTCTCTTAGACGCAAGCACATTTAAACCCAAAAGAATACCAGAAGATGTGTCGGCTGTTTTTATAGAATAGCTGGATAATTTTTATATGAAATGGTTTAACAAGATATCTAAGCATTGTANTAAACCACAAANGGCTGTCGTAAACGACAGCCCTTTGTGGTTTTAAAAGTGTGATGTTTGACTAAGCGTTAAATAACTCCCTATGCCCCATTAATGCATTCACTTCATCTTTCACCTGGGCTATAGCTGCTTCATTATCTATGTCAGATAAAACCCTGTCTATAAGATCTACCACTGTTTTCATATCTGATTCATCTAGTCCCCTTGTAGTTATTGCCGCAGTTCCAAATCTAATTCCAGAAGTAACAAAAGGTGATTTGTCGTCAAAAGGGACCATATTTTTATTGGCCGTAATGTCTGCTTGAACTAAGGCGAATTCTGCTTGCTTACCATTAATACCTTTATTTCTAAGGTCTATTAGCATCATATGATTGTCTGTTCCTCCAGAAATAATATCATAGCCTTTAGCTACAAAAGCTGCTGCCATAGCTGCTGCATTTTTCTTTACCTGCAGCATATAATTTAAAAAAGTATCCGTTAAAGCTTCTCCAAAAGCAATGGCTTTAGCTGCTATAATATGCTCTAAAGGACCACCTTGGTTTCCAGGAAACACCGCCAAATCCAACAAAGAAGACATTTTTCTCAAAGAACCATCTTTTAAAGTAATCCCAAAAGGATTGTCAAAATCATTCCCCATAAGAATTAGACCACCCCTAGGACCTCTCAAAGTTTTATGTGTTGTAGTGGTTACTACGTGGCAATGTGGGATTGGATCATTTAATATGCCTTTTGCAATAAGTCCAGAAGGATGTGAAATGTCTGCTAAAAGTAATGCACCAACTTTATCTGCAATAGCCCTGAACCTTTTAAAATCTATGTCTCTTGAATAAGCAGATGCTCCTGCAATAATTAATTTAGGCTGCTCTTTAATTGCAATAGCCTCAATGTTGTCATAGTTTAATAATCCCGTTTCTTTTTCTACCCCATAAAAAGTTGGATTATATAGACGTCCAGAAAAATTCACAGGAGAACCGTGGGTTAAATGCCCTCCATGGGACAAATCAAAACCTAATATAGTGTCTCCTGGTTTTAAACAAGCGTGAAAAACAGCAGCATTCGCTTGAGAACCTGAATGCGGTTGAACGTTAGCATAAACAGCTCCAAAAAGTTCTTTAGCTCGGTCTATCGCTATTTGCTCTACCACATCTACTATCTCACACCCTCCATAATATCTCTTACCAGGGTACCCCTCAGCATATTTATTGGTTAATACAGATCCCGCAGCTTCCATGACTTGTGGGCTAGTAAAGTTTTCAGAAGCAATCAATTCAATGCCTTCAATCTGTCTGGCTTCTTCTTCTTTTATTAAATCAAAAATTAGGGTGTCGCGTTGCATAATGAGCAGTTTATAATTTAAGCCACAAAAATACGAATAGAAGGGCTATAAATGGTTTACTTGGCGTAAAAAATAAGTGTTTTTATTAAATGATATTAACAATCTAAAAACCCCTTAAAGATACTTTTCAATGGGTAATTGCAATAAATCGTAATGTGAATCGTGGGCTACAACAGTATCATTTTTTAATAAAATTAATTGAGGTGATTGGTGCAGTACCTGAAACCTACTGGCCACCTCATTGGAAACCGACCTGAAAGACAATAGGTCTAAGAAGTAAAAATCTGCCCTACCATTAAATTCTATTAGGGATTTTTCTAGTTGTCTGAGTACCATACTACTGATTCCACAGCTAGAAGAGTGTTTGTAAATAATCTGTAACCTCACATTTGATTGCGCTTTAATATCTTCCAATTGTGCTTCACTTTGCAATGGTTTCCAAGACAAAGCAGGTACATTTTTGATCTCTTTATCTGAATCGTTTGTTTTAAAAAATTTTTTAAACATAGGGGCATATTTTTCAATGGGTGATTTACAAGACAAAATTACAGTAAAAATTGAAATTAAACTGACTAAATGTCTTGTTTTTAGTGGGCTTAAGTGACGTTTTGTCTATATTATAGCTTTGGACCTAACATTGCAGTATTTGTATTAATTAACCCTTAAAACAATATTATATGCAACTTAATAACTTTACCATCAAAGCCCAAGAGGCACTTGGGGAAGCCCAACAAATTGCTATGGGATATTCACATGCAGAAATTGATGTAGCGCATTTATTTAAGGCCTTATTTAAAGCAGACCAACACCTCATGCCGTTTCTATTAAAGAAAATGGAGGTCAATGTNCCCATGCTACAGCAGATATTGGATCAAATGTTGGTTCAAAAAGCCACTGTACAAGGAGCGGAAATTGGTTGGTCAAGAGAAGCGAGCACAGTATTACAACAAGCCATTCAGGAATCAAAAAAAATGAATGACGACTATGTGACCCTGGAACATATATTTTTAGCCATTTTCAATACAAAAAATCAAATGGCTCAAGTATTAAAAGACCAAGGAGGGAACTCAAAAAATTTAGAAGCAGCCATTCAAGAATTGAGAAAAGGGAATAAAGTAGCTTCCAATGACGCAGAAGCCACTTATAATGCCCTTGAAAAATATGCAAAGAATTTAAATGCACTCGCAGAAAGTGGGAAATTAGACCCTGTCATTGGAAGAGATGAAGAGATTAGAAGGGTTTTACAAATTTTATCTAGAAGAACAAAAAACAACCCCATGCTTGTAGGGGAGCCTGGAGTAGGTAAAACAGCTATTGCAGAGGGCTTGGCCCATAGAATTGTACAAGGCGACGTTCCAGAGAATTTAAAAGGAAAAACCTTATATGCCTTAGATATGGGTTCTCTAATTGCTGGAGCCAAATACAAAGGAGAATTTGAAGAGCGACTTAAATCAGTTATAAAAGAGGTTACAGACGCCAATGGAGAGGCGCTATTGTTTATAGATGAAATTCACACCCTAGTTGGTGCAGGAGGCGGAGAAGGTGCCATGGATGCAGCCAACATTTTAAAGCCTGCATTGGCGAGAGGGGAGCTCAGGGCTATAGGCGCCACTACTTTAGATGAATTTCAGAAATACTTTGAAAAAGACAAAGCCCTAGAACGAAGGTTCCAAAAAGTACTCGTAGACGAGCCTAATACAGAAAGTGCTATCTCTATCCTAAGAGGTATAAAAGACAAGTATGAAGCCCACCACAAAGTTCAGATAAAAGATGAAGCCATTATTAGTGCGGTTCAGTTGTCTCAACGCTATATTACCAATAGATTTTTACCAGATAAGGCCATAGATTTAATGGACGAAGCGGCCTCAAAACTCAGGATGGAAATTAATTCTAAACCAGAAGAATTAGATCAATTGGACCGAAAAGTGCTTCAATTAGAGATTGAATTAGCCGCCATCAGAAGAGAAAAAAGTAAAGAGGCTGTAAAGTCTTTAGAAATGGATCTGGCCAATTTAAAAGAGAAAAGAAATGAGATATTCACTAAATGGGAAGGAGAGAAAAATGAGATTGAAGCGATCCAAAAAATTAAAAAGTCACTAGAAGATTTAAAACTAGAAGCAGAACGTGCAGAGCGAAATGGAGATTTTGCCAAAGTAGCAGAAATTAGGTATGGTCAAACCAAAACTTTAGAAGACCAACTGGGCGTACTTCAAGAAAAATTGAGTAGTCAAAACAATGAGGACAATCTGATTAAAGAAGAAGTCACCAGTGAGGACATTGCAGAAGTAGTTTCTAAATGGACCGGTATACCTGTGACTAAAATGTTACAGACAGAGGTAGAAAAGCTATTGAATTTAGAGAAGGTGCTTCACAAAAATGTAGTGGGACAGGAAGAAGCAATTATAGCAGTATCTGACGCTATTAGAAGAAGCAAAGCAGGGCTCCAAGACACAGACAAGCCACTAGGATCATTTTTATTTCTAGGAACTACTGGGGTAGGAAAAACAGAATTGGCCAAAACATTGGCCCAGTTTTTATTCAATGATCCCAACGCCATGACCCGAATAGACATGAGTGAGTACCAAGAAAAGCATGCCGTTAGTAGGTTGGTGGGTGCACCTCCAGGTTATGTAGGATATGAAGAAGGCGGGCAATTAACAGAAGCCATTAGAAGAAAACCTTACTCGGTTGTTTTATTAGATGAAATTGAAAAAGCCCATCCAGACACTTTTAATATACTTCTTCAGGTGTTGGATGAAGGTAGATTAACAGACAATAAAGGGAGGGTAGCAGATTTTAAAAATGCGATCATAATAATGACTAGCAATATTGGAAGTAGTATTATTCAAGATGCTTTTGATCATGAAACAAACATTGAAAAGGCTACAGAACTTGCTAAAGAAGGCGTTTTAAATGCTTTAAAGCAACAAGTTAAGCCTGAATTTCTTAATAGAATAGACGACATTGTCATGTTTAGTCCTCTCACAAAAGAACACATTAAGGAGATTGTTAAAATTCAAATGAAACAATTGCAAAAACAGTTAAACGAAAAGCAAATTACCATAGACATTAGTCCCCAGGGTATAGCAACACTTGCTTTAAAGGGTTATGATCCTCAGTACGGCGCTAGACCGCTTAAAAGAGTGATCCAAAAAGAAGTCTTAAACAAACTGTCTAAAGCCATATTGGGTGGTGATATACATACCGATAGTGTGGTATTAATAGATAGTTTTGAAGGAGAAATTATTTTTAGGTCCCCTGAAAAAATCAGCATATAATCCAGTTTATTTCTGCTATTATTAGAAAAAAAGGCCATCTTGATGGCCTTTTTTTTATATTTATAAAAAAATAAGCATGCCCACAAAAGCAGACAGGACCAAGCAGTTTATTATAGAAAAGGTAGCCCCTCTATTTAATAAACACGGATACGCAGCAACAAGTCTTTTCCATATCACAGAGGCTACAGGACTCACTAAAGGGGCTATTTACGGAAATTTCACCAACAAAGAGTCTTTGGCGCTAGCAGCTTACCAATTCAATAGTCAAAATTTAATCAATCAACTGGAAAAGGTCATTCAAGCAAAGACCCATCCATNTGAAAAACTAAGTGCTTTTACCAACTTTTACAAAAATTACCGTCAATTCACAACGCCTATTGGCGGATGCCCTATCCTAAATATAGGTGTAGACGCCTTAGAAAATAACGATGCTTTATCCGATTCAGTGAAAGAGACCATTAAATCGCTAGAGAAAATGGTCACTAAGGTACTCACCAATGGAATTGAAAGTGAAATTATTCATGTTAGGGTGCTACCAGCGCAATTTTCAAAACAATTAATCACTATGCTACAAGGCGCTGTAAGTATGTCTAGCATCACTGGAGATTATAAGTACCTTACCAATACCGTAATGTATTTGGATCAATTAATTATCAGAGAAATTAAACTCGTTAAAAACTTTTAGAATGAAAAAATACATCACCCTACTTTCCCTATTGTTCATTTCGCTATTCAATGTTACACCAATTAATGCGCAAGAAAAAAACGAACGTACCACCAGTGTGTATTTTATTAGACATGCAGAGAAAGACAGGTCTAATCCAGACGAGAGAAACCCTCACTTAACAGACCAAGGAATACAAAGGGCTGAAAAATGGGCCCATTTTTTTAAAGACATACCCCTAGATGCTGTTTACAGTACAAATTACCACAGAACCATAGAGACCGCCTACCCCACTGCCCAACAAAAAGGTCTGGAGGTTATTAACTATGACCCTAGAATATTAGACCCATCTCCATTTGTTAACAAGCACAAAGGGAGGACTATATTAATTGTAGGTCATAGCAATACAACGCCTGCATTTGTAAATGCATTTTTAGGAGAAAAAAAATATGAAGACCTATCAGACACAGATAATGGAAGCGTATTTTTGGTTCGTTATAGCGATTTAGAGAAAAACGCAGTACAATACCATGTAGATTAAGCTACTTAAATGTATTTTTGCACCTATGCAACCTAAAATAAACATTAGAAACAAAAGGGCTAGATTTGAGTATGAACTCCTTGACCAATTCAATGCTGGAATTGTACTTGGAGGTACTGAAATTAAATCTATTCGATTGGGAAAAGCCAATATAACGGAGAGCTTTTGCGAGTTTAATGAACGTGGAGAATTGTTTATAGTTAATATGCAAGTAGAAGAGTACAGTCATGGTTCGCATTACAACCATAAACCAAAAGCATTAAGAAAACTACTCCTTCAAAAAAGAGAGTTATCCAAGTTATTTAAGGAAGTAAAGAACACTGGACTAACCATTGTCCCTTTACAATTATACCTCACAGATAAAGGCTTGGCAAAACTGAATATTGCCTTGGCTAAAGGAAAGAAATTATACGACAAAAGAGAAGCAATCAAAGAGAGGGATACGAAAAAAGACCTGGCTAGAATCAAGAAAAGTTTCAATGCTTAAATTCCTGTCTAAAATTTATTTTACCTCATTTAAACGTTCTTTTTTTTGTTTTTTCTTTTGTGCCGTTGTGCTAAACGGCTACGGCCAAAAACTAGCCAAAACATTAGCCCCACAATACCAATGGGAGTATAGTTATAGTGCAGCTCCACCTTCCACCCCATTTGATAGTTTACGCCCTAGAACACCATTTCAAAACTGGGCTTTAGGGTATGCTTGGGAAAAGCCATTTCCGGATAGAAGCGTTCACAACTTCTACTTAAATCCAATATTGCCACAAATAAATATAAACCGCGTTCAAGGATTTGAGGCCAGCCTTATGGCTCATTATAAGGTAGCCCCTCATACTATTTTTAAGGCAAAATTAAATTATGGATTTTCTGACCGTATTTTCAGACCAATATTAGCCCTGAGCAGGGACCTTAATTCACAGCACACTTTGAGCATAATAGCTGGGAATGAATTGCGTCAATTCAACCAATCTCCAGCAATTGTTCCAAGGGCTAACAGCATTAATAACTTATTTTTTAGAAATAATTATGCCAAACTTTACGCCGTCAATTTTTTAGCTATTTCACATTATTTCAATAGTGAAAACGCTCATGCCTTTATGCTAAAAAACAAACTCAGTATAATTGAAAATTCTGCCGTCTATAATAATCAAAACACCTATTTATTCAATAGAAATGAAATAGTAGCGCAGGAGAATAACACCATCTCGCCCATAGGCATTGCCAGTGGATCATTTGAATCTTTCAGTCAAATTGTACATGAGCTAGTAGTTCAATTTGGAAGAGAAAATGAATCTAAAACCTATTTTAGCCACCTTGGTATAGCAATTAAAAATAGCGTACCTCTGAATGATCCAGAATTATTTCAACCAAATAAAAATAGTCCGGATATGCCTGTAGAAATTTACAAGCCCCATGTAAATTGGTCTTTTCAGCACAAACAAATGATAGAAACAATTGCTTTAGGTAGCTTTAAAAGTTTTGTGCAAGTGGGTGGTTTCATCAGAAGCTCTGAACTTCCATTTACAGATCTAAAACATTTTAACGGCAATGAAACATCCGTAATGAGGGGGTCTTACTTAGAGGTGTTTGGCCTCTTGCCCTATTATAAGTTTAGTACAAATGGACACTACTTTCAAGGACATTTTGAACAGAATTTCAAGGGTTTTTTATGGCAAAAATTGCCCTTCATAAAAAAACTGAATCTCCATACTATAGTGTCCTTCAAGACACTTCACACTCAAGGTAGGAACCCTTACCAAGAATTCGCTATTGGGCTTGGAAATATTGGTGTAGGAAGGACCAAAATATTGAGGGTAGACTTTTTTAAATCACTACACAAGCAAGAGATGAATGCTGCTGTTAGGGTTGGATTGGTCTACTAATTCTTATTTTCTAATAAAGGGACAAATTTAAAAGATCCATAAGTCTGACGTTCAAATTTTAGCTCACTTACTCTTGTGTATCGTGTCATTTCCTGCTCTTTATCTCCTACAGGTATGACTAAATACCCGCCAATTTTCAACTGCTCTAAAAGTGGTTTTGGAACAAATGGTGCTCCAGCAGTCACAATAATACCATCAAAAGGGGCCGCTGTTTCAAGTCCAATATAGCCATCTCCAAAAAGATGTTGTTTTGGCCTGTACCCTGCTTTATTGAAAAATATTTGGGTCTTTTTAAATAGTTCAAGTTGTCTTTCTATAGTGTATACTTGAACCCCTAATGCAAGTAAAATAGCTGTTTGGTAACCACTACCTGTACCTATTTCTAAAATCTTATCTCCTTTTTTAAGCTGGAGTAATTCTGTCTGAAAAGCCACTGTATATGGGTGAGATATGGTCTGGTCTGCCCCTATGGGAAACGCCTTGTTTAAATAGGCATGGGATTCAAAGCTTGAATCTAAGAACAAATGCCTAGGCACTTGCCTAATCGCATCTAAGACATTGGTATCTACTATGCCTTTTTCTTGAAGTGTCTTGGCTAAAATATTTCTTAAACCCTGATGTTTAGGTGAGTTGAGCAAGTCTTTATAATTTAGTTTCGAAGATAGGAAATATACAAAAATGATTAATTACAAAAACTACAAAAAGAATGGGTACATATCCTTATTTTTGTAATTAAAACATAAACAATATGCTCAAAATTGGCGTTCTTGGTGCAGGACATCTTGGTAAAATACACTTAAAATTAGCACAAGAATCTTCTAAATACCTTTTGGTAGGTTTTTATGATCCTGATATTAAAGCAAGTGAACTACTCAGCAAAGAAATGGGATACCATTATTTCAATTCCATTGAATCACTTATAGATGCTGTAGACGTTATAGATATAGTAACGCCTACCCTGTCACATTTTGACGTAGCACAAAAAGCGATTACCAAAGGAAAACATGTATTTATTGAGAAGCCAATCACGACAACCATAGAAGAAGCCAATGCATTAATTGCCTTGGCTGAAAAACATGGGGTAAAAGGACAGGTAGGACATGTAGAACGTTTTAATCCTGCATTTAAAGCCGCAAAAGAGCATATAGTTAATCCAATGTTTATTGAAACACATCGGTTGGCTGAATTTAATCCAAGGGGCACAGATGTTCCCGTTGTATTAGATTTAATGATACATGACATTGATATAATACTCAGTGTAGTTCCGTCTGCAGTAAAAGAAATTCACGCTAGCGGTATTGCTGTTATTAGTCAATCTCCNGATATTGCCAATGCAAGAATTCTTTTTGAGAATGGATGTGTGGCAAACCTTACAGCGAGTAGAATTTCTATGAAGAATATGAGAAAATCTAGGTTCTTTCAAAAAGACGCTTACATCTCTGTAGATTTTCTTGAAAAAACTTCTGAAATAGTTAGAATGAAAGATGCACCTAAAAATATTGGCCCTTTTGATATGGTACTTCAAAATGCAGAGGGAGATCAAAAACAAATTTATTTCGAAAAACCCACTGTAGCACCTAATAATGCAATACTAGAAGAATTAGATTCTTTTGCTTTAGCCATTTCTAACCAGACAACGCCTGTAGTTTCTTTACAACAAGGTGGAAAAGCCCTTGAAATTGCGCAACGAATTATAAATTGCTTTTAATGGATACAATTAAAAATATAGCAGTGATTGGTGCTGGAACAATGGGAAATGGAATTGCCCATGTTTTCGCACAGCACGGTTTTAAAGTTTCGCTCATAGACAGAGAAATATCTATCTTAAAAAAAGCATTAGAGACCATTGAAAAAAATCTAAACAGACAAGCTGATAAAGGCCAAATCAACAGCACTGAAATACCTGAAATATTATCCAGCATCAGCTTGCATAGCAAGCTAGAAGAAGGTCTTGCTCATGCTGATCTAGTGATTGAAGCTATTGTTGAAGATTTANAANTTAAAAAGATTTTGTTCAAAAATTTATCCAATATAACAGCTGCCAATACTATTCTTGCATCCAATACTTCTTCTATCAGTATTACCCAATTAGCACAGGCCACTTCTAAACCTGAAAAAGTAATTGGAATGCATTTTATGAATCCAGTTCCACTAATGACTTTGGTAGAGGTTATTTCTGGTCAAAATAGCAGTCAGGCTACCATTGACGCTATTGAGTCACTGACACAAAAAATTGGCAAAAAAGCTGTTCACGCCAAGGACTATCCCGGATTTATAGCCAATAGAATTTTAATGCCCATGATTAATGAAGCCATTGAAACGCTCTTTCAAGGTATTGGAAGTATTGAAGGAATTGACGCTATTATGAAAGGTGGCATGCGGCATCCGATGGGACCATTACAACTGGCAGATTTTATTGGTTTAGATGTCTGTTTGTCTATTCTGAATGTATTATACGACGGTTTTAAAAACCCCAAATATGCCCCTTGCCCATTATTAATTAATATGGTAAACTCAGGACTATTAGGCGTGAAATCTAAAGCAGGTTTCTATCTTTACACAGACCTAAAAAATCCAATTGTAAATCCAAGTATTAAAATATAAGTATGTCTATTTCAGAAAACTTGAAGTTTTTTAAAAATGATCTCCCGGAAAAAGTTAGCCTAGTCGCGGTATCTAAAACAAAGCCATTAGAAAACTTGCAAGAGGCGTACACCTTTGGACAGCGAATTTTTGGAGAAAACAAGATTCAGGAAATGACAGAGAAGTGGCAGCTTTTGCCTAAAGACATTGAATGGCATATGATAGGTCATGTTCAGACAAATAAGGTGAAATACATGGCGCCATATGTCTCCTTGATTCATGGAGTTGACAGGCTTAAAGTATGGAGTGAAATACACAAACAAGCACTAAAAAATGACAGAATAATTCCCTGCTTACTTCAAGTTCATATTGCAGATGAAGAAACCAAGTTTGGGTTTTCAGCAGATGAGATAAAAGATATTATTACCCATAACACNCTTTTAGAATTTCCTAATGCCAAAGTAGTNGGATTAATGGGAATGGCCAGCAATTCTAATGACCAAGATAAGGTAAGGGCTGAATTTAAGGGACTTCGAAAATTATTTGACTCAGCCAATGAAATGGGCTGTGATTTTGAGGTGCTTTCTATGGGTATGAGTGGAGACTATACTATTGGGATTGAAGAAGGAAGTAATATGGTCAGAGTAGGGAGTAAAATTTTTGGCAGTAGAAATTATTAATATGAAATATGCAATTCTCGATATAGAAACAACTGGTGGAAAATACAATGAGGAAGGAATCACTGAGGTTGCCATTTATCAATTTGACGGAAATCAAATAACAGACCAATTTATCAGCCTTGTAAATCCAGAAAAAAGCATTCAAGCGTTTGTAGTAAAACTGACTGGTATTACCGATAAAATGGTCATAGGTGCTCCAAAATTTCATGAAATAGCCAAAAGAATTATTGAAATAACGGAAGATTGCATACTCATAGCGCACAATGCACAGTTTGACTATAGAATTTTAAAAACGGAATACAGTAGGTTGGGCTATGAGTACCAGAGAAAAACACTTTGTACTGTAGACCTATCAAAAAAACTAATTCCCGACATGGAATCATACAGTTTAGGAAAATTAGTAAGGGCATTGGGAATACCTGTATCTGACAGGCACAGGGCAAATGGAGACGCCCTTGCTACACTTAAGTTGTTCAAACTACTGTTGTCAAAAGAAGCAGACCACCAAACTATATCAGAACTTACCCGTTCAGAGAATACGGGTATATTGACTCACAAACAAGTAGATTTGTTGGATCAAATACCTAATGAGACTGGTTTAGTCAGTTTTTTAGACAAAGAAGATCAAGTCATTTATGTCTTGGCCAGTGACCAGTTAAAAAAAGACATTACCCAATTATTCACCAAACAATCTAGTGTAGCCAAGAGTGTGAATAAAAAAATGAGACAAGTAAAAGTAACCCTAACAGGCAGTCTTTTAATGGCTCAAATGAAATACCAATTGACATTGACAAAATTTAGGCCCAAATACAATAGAATGCCTACAAAAAAATCCCTACAGACTTCTATAGACATGAACTATCCTTTTCAAGACGGTTTAATGATTGACAAGGGGAGAAATGAAGGAGAAAAAAGTGTTTACAGGATAAAAAGTAACCAATTGCACTCACTTGGGTATATTGAATTGAATTACCAGATAAACAATGAAGCTATTTTAGACCAATTGCTCAATACAGTAAAGGAAAACAATCCATTGAAAAAGACACTGCTCAGTAGTCATTTAAAAAAACCACTAAAACTGCACTCCTTAGAGGTCAAATAATTAGGTTATCTTAGGACACCGCTTAGGCCAATCATTTATTGAATAATAATCAAATAGCGTCCACAATAAAACAAACAGACTTTGCAAGCCAATAGATTAAAAAAAATCAAAATAAAAGTTCACGAAATCATCTACGAAGCAGACACCCCTATGGGGAAAGCTTTTGATGTGCTATTGGCAGCTTTAATTCTTTTTAGTGTACTTATTGTTATGCTAGAAAGTGTGGCGAGTATAGATGCAAAATACCACAAACTACTCTTGGGATTTGAGTGGGGAATTACCCTCTTTTTTACTTTGGAATACTTTGCTAGGGTTTTCTCCATTGAGAAGCCTAAAAAATACATATTTAGTTTCTATGGCATNATTGACCTTTTAGCTACAATACCGCTGTATCTATCCTATATTTTGGCAGGATCACAAGTCTTATTAGCTTTAAGAGCATTTAGGCTATTAAGAATATTTAGAATTCTAAAGCTAGTGAGTTTTTTAGGAGAAGCTTCTGTATTAAAGCAAGCGCTTAAAGACTCTAGGAATAAGATTTTAGTATTTATTTACGCGGTGCTCATACTTTGTGTGATTATGGGTACTTTCATGTATTTGATTGAAGGCAGTGAAAGTGGCTTCACTAGTATACCCAGAAGTATTTATTGGACCATTGTAACCCTTACAACGGTTGGCTATGGAGACATAGCGCCACAAACACCACTAGGACAATTTGTAGCTTCCATGATTATGATTCTCGGTTATGGAATTATAGCAGTGCCTACGGGTATAGTTACGGTAGCATTTAATAAGAATAAAAATGCTGCTGTAATAACAAACACGCAATCATGTCAGCAATGTGGTACAGAGGATCATAAAGATGGGGCAAAATTCTGCTTTAATTGTGGGGCAAAATTATGAGTAATACCAAGCATTTAATTTCAATTATTGGACCTACTGCTATTGGAAAAACCAATTTAGCCATTGCGCTTTCTAAAAAGTACAGTGCACCTATTTTATCGTCAGATTCTCGCCAATTTTATAGAGAAATGTGTATTGGCACTGCTGTACCTTCTAAAGAAGAGCTTGCTGCTGCACCACATTTTTTTATACAACACAAAAGCATACAAGATTCTTACAGCGTTGGTGATTTTGAAAGGGAAGCCATGGGCTTTTTAAAGAATCATTACTTGTCAAATGACATAGCAATTATGGTTGGTGGCAGTGGCTTATATACTGATGCTGTTTGCAAGGGTTTAGATAAATTTCCAGAGGTTCCCGATCAAATTAGAAATGATTTAAATGAGGCTTTAATTAATCATGGGCTTGAAACGCTCACGAATAAACTTAAAAAATTGGACCCAAAAGCATTTGAACAAATTGCTATTGACAACCCAGTTAGGGTCATACGAGCTCTTGAAGTATGTTTGGCATCCGGAAAACCCTATAGTAGTTATTTAAATCAGCACAAAGACAAGAGACCGTTTAAGGTTCACTACCTAAATATCACAGCACCAAGAGAAACAATATACGAGCGAATTAATCTAAGGGTGGACCTTATGATTAAAAACGGGCTTGAAGAAGAAGTAAGGGACTTATTAGATCACAAGAATTTGAATGCCCTCAATACAGTAGGCTACAAAGAGTTCTTTAGGTATATTGAAGGGGAAATCACGCTATTAGCTGCTATTGAAGAAATCAAGAAAAATAGCAGGCGTTTTGCGAAAAGACAAATGACTTGGAATCGAAAAAATACTGAAGCCGTAGCGGTAAACTATAATAAAGCCTTAGAAGACAGTATGACTTTTTTAGATAAAGCCATACCAACTTCCAAAGATGTAGATAGTTAAATTGTTTTAGGCCTCTTTATTGATGACCAATCTAAAACCCTCTCCGTGTATATTGATAATTTCTACATTAGGATCTTGTTTTAAATACTTGCGCAACTTGGCAATATACACATCCATACTTCTAGAAGTGAAGTAGTTGTCATCTCTCCAGATTTTAGTCAAGGCCAATTCTCTTGGCATTAAATCATTTTCGTGAAGCGCCAACATTCTCAGTAACTCATTTTCTTTTGGGGAGAGCTTTATGGGTTCCTCTAGGTTAAATTTTAAAAACCTCAGTTTAGAATTTAAATGAAAATTACCAATAGTAAATTCAAACTGTTTGCTGTCTGCAGACGTAGCAACAGATTTTCTCTGCAGGATTGCTTTTAATTTAAGCAGCAGTACCTCAGAATCAAAGGGTTTATTTAAATAATCATCTGCTCCAGCTTTATAACCCGCTAAAACATCTTCTTTCATGGTCTTAGCAGTCAAGAATACAATTGGAACTTGTTCGTTTTTTTCTCTAATCTCTCTCGCTAAAGTAAATCCATCTTTGTAAGGCATCATGACGTCTAAAATACAGACATCAAAATCTTCTTTTTTGAATTTTTCAAAACCTTCCATCCCATTTTTAGCAAGAACTACCTCAAAATCATTCATTACAAGATAATCTTTAAGAATGCTGCCAAAATTTGGATCATCTTCTACCAATAAAATCTTTTTATTTACTATTTCCATAAGTCACTATTTTATTTATTATCAATTGGAAGTTCAACAAAGAAAGAACTGCCCTTCCCTATGTCACTTTTTGCGTATACTTTGCCACCGTGGTTGTCAACTATTTTTTTAACATAGGCCAAACCCAAACCATGGCCTTTTACATTGTGAATGTTTCCAGTGTGTTCTCTATAAAATTTCTCAAAAACTTGCTTTAAAACGGATGGACTCATCCCAGCACCTTTGTCCTGGATTTCAACAACAACAAACGAGCCTTTCATTGTGGTAAACACATCTAATTCAAGTGCTTGAGGAGAATATTTAATCGCATTGTCAAGTATATTGACAAATACATTTGTCAAATGCATTTCATTGGCCATGATACTGGCAGAAACATTGTCAAAATGAGTATTTACGTAGCCATTTTTGTCAGAAACAATGAGACTAATATGTGTAATTGCGTCTTCTAAAATATCATGAAGTGAATGAGGTGTTTTTTGTATTTCCAGCTGATTCTTATCTAGCTTAGAGATACGTAACACATTCTCAACTTGTGCGTGCATTCGTTTATTTTCTTCTTTGATCATTGTAGCGTAACGAATTACTTTTTCATGATCATTAATGATTTTTGGATTTTTTATAGCCTCTACCGCTAAATTAATTGTGGCTATAGGGGTCTTGAATTCATGGGTCATATTATTATGAAGTCAGACTTAATCTCTGAGATTTTCTTCTGCTTAATCAATTGGTACATTACAGAAATAAATGCAACGATAATGACTAGTGTAAATACAACCGAGAGCAAAGCCATACTAATAATAGAACCTAATAAAAAAGTGTTTTTCTTTGGAAAACTTAGGTATAAGGAAAAATTACTATTTCCTAATCCGTCTTCAAAAAGTGGTGCTTTGTATGGAGAATTAGGATGTATTTAAATCTATTGGATTTAATCCTTGTGGGCAAATCCTGACTATAAACACCGTACTCAAATGGTATATCTAATCCCCTATTTCTTAACTCTTTATCTAATTGCAAAGCAATTTCCTGCTTGGTAACCCTATTGTGGATTGGAATTTTACTGGCACTTTCTTTATATACATTATCAAACACAGCCCGATCTGTTTCAGAAAGGCCTTCATTAATAATGAGTTTTTCTATTGGAGTTATGGTGTAAGTACTACCGTCTAATCCATAATTTTCTTTAAATGTAATTCTAGACCTTTGGCTAGCATAAGCTGTTAATACGGTGCTATCCATACCCATTACATTGTCAAAAAAACTTGAGGCAATATTGTAATCTTCTTCTAAAATACCATGAGAATAAACCATGGTCTCATTGGTATTTAAGTTCCTATCAAAAAAGAAAAAATTCTTTAAATGTGAACTCTTGGGGGTGCCCAAGCTATCTTTTAATTTTAAAAAATTATCGTAATAAGATGAAATTTCCCTTTTGGCAATTTTATCAGTCACTTTTACAAGAACCTCTACAACAATAGTTTTAAACTCTTCCTCTTTAAAATCTACAGACTTTTTAATCCAGTACCCCTGAATGAAAATAATGCCCAGTAGGGCAATACTCATAAACACCATCAAGGAAACTAGAATACGTTTTTTCATCTTAACTAAATATGTTAACAAAATTAATTATTATCACTTAATTAAGACATTTAATANGCATAATATTAACATTTAAGTTAATATTTATTATTATAACTGTTATTTTATTAAAATATTGTGTATTTCTTTGATTTTTAACAATGTTTTTGTCAAGTCTTGATTATCAATCAAAAAATCTGCTTTTTTCGCATTTTTATCATCTGAAAATTGTGCTTTTATAACAGCAGAAACTTGCGACTNAGACTTTGCATCCCTTCCAACTACCCTTTTAATTCTCTCATCTAAAGGNGCAGTCACCAAAATCAATACATCAAAAGCATCCTCTTTTTTGTTTTCAAAAACTAAAGCGGATTCATAAATCACATAGTTTAGTCTATGAGNCTTTAATGACTCTACTGACAACCACTTTTCAAAGTCATTATTAACCGCAGGATGCACGAGTNTATTTAAAGCTTTTCTTTTTTCTGGATCACCAAATATCTCAGAAGCGATATATGATTTATTTAAACTACCCTCTTTTAAATAGGCGTCTTTCCCTAAAAGGGTTTCAATAGCATTTTTTAAAACTAAATCAGACACCATTATTTCTTTAGCAGCTAAATCTGAATGATAGACTGACGCTCCAAAAGATTTAAAAAAATTACATACAGTTGTTTTGCCTACTCCTATACCTCCAGTAATAGCCACTATTTTCATGCTAATTATTTTTGGTTAAAATATATTCAACCCCAGTTGATTTTGCTAGATAAGCCTTAAAAATACCTTCATTCTTTATACTTATTTTAGGCCTCAAAATATTTAAATCATCCTTATTTTCAAAGGGATATTCAACATATAAAACAACATCCGTTTCACTAATACTTTTAAGCACTTCTAATGGAGCAGCAACTACAACAGATAATTGACTCGGGAAAAATTTAATTCCGTAATGGGCTGGAAGTCCTATTGTCTCAATGTTTAACTCAAAAGAAAGTTCTGAAAAAGAGGCTACTTCAACAGAGACTTTTGCATGGCTAGGGAAGAAATTTAATAACCCACTTTCTGAAGTATCTTTAAACGACATTACAGTGTCTAAAGACTTATTTAATTCACTCATGACCAATGTTTCTGTGGCAACAATATTCAGACTTGAAATATCTCTCAAAGCTCCGCGTACTAGAACACTATCTGTGTCTAGCGAAACCGCTTTAAGATAATGATTTGGCGCTGTTTTAATCTCGCTCTCTAAGTTTATCGCTATTTTTTTTTCAGCCAATTTTAAAAAATTGGCTGCTATAGGGGTTCCAGTTCCAAAACCAATTACCTCTATTCCTTCCTCAATTTGTGATTTAAATTGAGCCAATTGCATAGATTCATTTAAAATATAAGTCCCCTCAGCAGTCAAAACTGCATCATTGACATTTAATACCAAAAACGGCTTAAATAGTTTCAACGACAAAAGCCTAAACCCACTTGAGCGAACCAACAAGCTTACCTCTTTTGACAATTCATTTGACAATTGAAAATTTTGATTTGAATTCTCGAAATTTAAATTGAATGGAACAGCTTTCTGATAGGTTTCGTTTAAATTCTTTAAAAACCAAACAAAAGATGCTGCAAGCAGAAATAAGACAAAACGCCTGGATTGATTTTTATTTAAAAAAACAAAGTTAAATTTACTCATCTCCCTTTTTAAAGTACAAGTTAGGAAACATTTCCTCAAAAGGCTTATTCGATTGCAGTAGGCGGATTTTAGTTTTCAAAAAGCCCCATCCGTATGCAAACATTTGAATAAAGAATGCTGGTACAACACTTAAGGCCACAAAAAAACTAACTTCTTTTATTAAGGCAGAGACAAACAATAAACCAAAATACCCCCCTAGGAGTATTAAAGGCCATTTAAAGCCTAGTAATCCTATAATGACACCCAGCAATATAAACAACACAAATAAGGTTGGAAGCCAAAAAATAGGCTTAGCGTATTTAGGGTATTGCTTCATTAAAATAGGACGTACACTACCAAATGCATGTACTTGCTTAAAAAACAAACGCCAACTAATTCTTCTCTTATGAAACACAAAGGCCTTTTCAATAAAAGATGAAACATAGCCTAATTCCCACAACCTAATAGATAAATCTGGGTCTTCTCCAGGATGAATTCTTCCAAAACCGCCACTACTCAAAAAAGCTTCTTTAGAAATACCCATATTGAAACTTCTGGGTTCAAATTTTTGCATGGCCTTAGCACTGCCTCTTATGCCAGCAGTAGTTAAAAAAGAAGTCATGGTGAAATTAATTGCTTTTTGTAAAATAGAAAAAGAATTGTCAGCCGCATCAGGACCGCCAAAAAAATCTACTTTATGGTGGGCTAAATAAGACTCAACCGCACTCAGGTATCCAGAAGGCAACACACAATCAGAATCTAAAATTATAAAATAATTTCCTTTTGCCCTTTTCATTCCAAAATTTCTAGAAGCACCAGGACCAGAATTGGCTTTAAAAAAATAAGAAATAGACAATCGGTCTTTAAAAGACGCTACAACCTTTTCACTAGTATTGGTTGAACCGTCTTCTACAACTACCACCTCAAAAACATCCGTATCCTGATTACAAAGGCTATCCAGAAGCTCTTTCATCTCTTCAGGTCGGTTGTAAATAGGGATAATAAAACTAAATGTTTTATTCATAGTCATTAGTTTAAACAAAGAAGCCATCTATATAGATGGCTTCTTTGAAATATACTTGTGTTTATTTAGAAAAGTACTCTATCACTTCCTGGCTAACTCCTGTATTAGAAAATCCACCATCATGAAACAGGTTTTGCATGGTTACTTTTCTGGTTAGGTCAGAAAACAAACTCACTGTATAATCTGCACAATCTGCTGCTGTTGCATTTCCTAAGGGAGACATTTTTTCTGCATAAGAAATAAAACCATCAAACCCTTTAACCCCTTGACCTGCTGTGGTTGGTGTTGGAGATTGAGAAATTGTATTTACACGTACTTTCTTTTCTTTCCCGAAAAAATATCCAAAACTTCTCCCTACAGATTCCAAATAAGCCTTATTATCTGCCATATCGTTATAATCTGGGAAAGTACGCTGCGCTGCCATATAGGTCAAAGCAATAATACTACCCCACTCATTCATTGCATCTGCATGGTATAAGGATTTCATTACTTTATGAAATGATAAGGCAGAAACATCCCAGCCTTTAGCAGTAAAGTCATAATTCTCATCTGTATAAGCCTTTCCTTTTCTCACATTTACAGACATACCAATAGAATGCAATACAAAATCTAGTTTTCCACCTAGTATTTCAGTGGCCTGAGCAACTAAATTGGCTAAATCTTCCTCATTTGTGGCATCTGCAGGAATAATCTGAGCACCAGTTTTTTCTGCAAGATCTTTGATCTGACCCATTCTCATTGCTATAGGTGCGTTTGTTAAAACAAAAGAACCTCCTTCTTCATGTACCCGTTCTGCTGTTTTCCAAGCAATTGAATTTGGGTCTAAAGCACCAAAAATAATTCCTCTTTTTCCTTTAAGTAAATTGTAAGCCATATGTATCTATTTGGTTAATGCGCGTAAAGATATTAAAAATAGTTATGCCAATAACTGCTTTGCGTGTGCAATAGCAGAGTCACTTAAGGCCTTCCCTCCAAGCATTTCAGCAATAGCCACTACCCTTTGTTCTTTATTTAATAAAGTCAATTGGGTTTCAGTTTTTGAACCATCGTCTTTTTTAGAAACCATTAAATGATGGTCTCCCTTAGCAGCAACTTGAGGCAAATGGGTAATAGAAATTAGCTGTATATCTCTTCCCATTTCTTTCATAATGACTGCAATTTTAGTTGCTACTTCTCCAGAAACACCGGTGTCAATTTCATCAAATATGATCGTTGGCAATGAAACGTGAACAGATAACAATGCTTTAATACTCATCATAATTCGCGATAATTCACCTCCAGAGGCCACTTTTTTAAGTGGACCAAAGTCCTGTCCTGAATTGGCAGAAAACAAGAAGGAAGCCTGATCCAAACCAGATGGCGAAAAGTCTTCTCTCTCTTCCAAAGAAACCTTAAAAACGGCTTTAGGCATTTCTAACAAATGAAGTTTCTCTGTTATTTTTGCAATAAAATCTGGAATGGCTTTTTGCCTATTTGATCTAATTTCAAGTGCCTTATTTAATAAACTATTCTTTAATTCAAGTAACTTCTCTTTTTGACGCTCCACTTCTTCTTCTCCAAAAACTACTTGATCTACTTTAATTTTTAAATCAGCACGAATTTTCAATAAATCTGCTACACCGTCTACTTGGTGTTTTCTAAACAAATCATAAATTTTTTGCAATTTCGAATTCACCTCTTCTAATAAGTGCGGATCTTCTTGAGGAGATTCTGAGGCATTAGACTGTAATTCCTCTGAAAAATCCAATACTTCAATTTGAATGGCTTTAAGCCTGGTTACTAAATCACTATAATTATTGCCGTAACCGCCTAGTTTTTGAATATATTGATTGAGGGACTGTAACTGATCCACAATCCCTGTATTTTCAACGGTTAAAAGATGTACTGATTTAGAAAGATAATCAATAATATCCGACGCGTTTTCTAGCTGTAGTTGTTGGCTCTCTAAATCTGCTAAAACACCCTCTTTCCAAGAAATAGTCTCAATTTCCTCTAACAAAAAGGCATTGTAATCTAACTGTTTAAGTGCTTGAGCATGCTGTTCTTGTAAATTTGTAAGCGCGTCTATTGCTTGTTGGTATTCAACAAAGTTTTTTTTATAATCATCCAACAGATCGAAATGACCTGCTAAACCATCTATGACGCCTAATTGGTATTGGGCGTTAAAAATATCTAAAGTCTGGTGTTGGGAATGTATGTCTATTAAAAAAGACGATACTTTTGAAAGAACCTCAAGGGTTACTGGGGAATCATTCACAAAAGCCCGAGATTTCCCGCTGGGCAACAACTCTCTCCTGAGAATACAATGATCGGTATAATCTAAATCATTTTCTGCAAAAAATTGTTTTAAAGCAGGGTATTTAACAACGTCAAAAACAGCTTCAATAATACATTTTTTATTTGAATCTCTTAACAAAGCAGCCTCTGCCCTTTTTCCCAAAACAAGAGATAAAGCACCTAGTAAAATTGACTTACCTGCACCTGTCTCACCAGTAATTACTGAGAAACCTGGTCTTAAATCCATCTCTAAATAATCTATTAGAGTAAAATTATGTATGTGAAGTGATTGTAACAAAGATCAATGCGGTCTTAGTGAAGTGTATTAAATAACGTAAAGTAAATATACGCTTAAATCAAAAGGTGGAAAAGCGTTTATTTAATATCTGACCAATAATTTCCAAACAATGGCGCAAGTGCTTGCAAGGATTTCACCAAGCCATTGGTATCTATATTCGGTCCAGCAACAAAGAGCTCTTGAATTTCTTTTGCCTTGGCATCAAAGAAACCCTGAACCAATGTCCTGTGCGTGCCATTATTGCCAAAAGACTGAATGTAAGCGATTGATTTGATCACTTCTTTTTTCGCACTTAAAGGATCTAAAGTCATTTTATCTAGACCATTCATATGGTACTCATACAGTGCTTTTTTAAATAATAATGATTCATTAGACACCAATAAGTTCAAAAACATAGGTTTATTGAATGATTTGTTATTAATGGCCCAACCTGAAAAGCCATTTGCTTGTGCCATTCCTAAAACATTCTGAGCCCTTCTGTAATAATTGTCCCCTCCATTAAAAGCATAAGTATCTGCATCTAGCGCAATTAAAACCCAAGCGTAATAAGAGAAGATAGCGACTAAATTACTATCCACTCTGTTTTCATTGAGAACCAATGGAGTAAATTCTTGATAATTAAACACTACAGCCGGGTCTTTTAAAAGCACTAAAGGAGACTCATAATTGGTCTGATAGATAGGTCTTGAACTCTGGATTTGTAAAGAGGCCTCAAAACTATTGTCTTGATAATTACTAATATTGAGAAATATGCTTATTGAAATACGCTCTGAAACAGCCATTTTTCTTCCTGAAAAGGAAGTGTTATTCATGAACTCAGTTAACTGCTTTTGAAGGTTTTGAAAAATTTCAGTATTGGATTGATTAACCCTACTAGCGTCTACAGTAATATTTGCTTTAAAATCCTGGGAAAAACAAACAGATAAACTACTAAGAGACAATATATTAATTAGAAAAAATATTTTTTTCACTTGTCTCATAATTCCTTTAAAATTTCGTTCCAAAGATCTATTGCTACAGCTTTCTTTGACTTTAAAGGAAAAGACTTTAGCCCATTCTTATGAGACAAAAACTGGACTTTGTTGGTTTTATGCCCAAAACCAGCCCCAGGATCTTCTAAAGAATTTAACACTATGGCGTCTAGGTTTTTAGCATGAAGTTTTTTGGTGCCGTTGTCTAAAACATCTTGGGTTTCTAAAGCAAAACCTACGAGATATTGATGCTTTTTAATTTTACCTAAACCAGCAATAATATCAGGGTTTTTAATTAACTCAATGTTGGGGTTAGCCAAAGATTCTTTTTTAATCTTTTGATCATATACCTGAGCTGGTCTATAATCTGCTACTGCAGCGGCCCCTATAAAAATATCTGAAGTCTCAAAATGCGCCAACACAACCTTATTCATTTCAATAGCTGTAGCAACAGCAAACTTCTTTATAGTTTTATCTGAAACCAAAAGAGAAGTTGGGCCACTGACCAACACCACCTCAGCACCTAATTTAGCAGCATAATCTGCCAATTCATAGCCCATTAAGCCACTAGAATGATTTCCTATAAAACGAACTGGATCTATGGGCTCGTATGTAGGACCTGCAGTCACAATTACGCGCTTTCCTGACAAAGGCTGCAGGCCTTTGAGGTGCTTTACAATAAAAGCTACTATNTGCTCAGGTTCAGCCATTCTCCCAGCGCCACTTAAGCCACTGGCAAGCAAGCCTTCTTCTGCAGGAATGATCGCATNACCAAATGTCGCTAATTTATCTAAACTATCTTTTGTGCTTTTATGCTTATACATATCCAAATCCATAGCAGGAGCTATAAATACAGGACATTTAGCAGATAAATAGGTAACTAGCAATAAATTGTCTGATTGACCATGCGCCATTTTAGAAAGCGTATTGGCTGTTGCTGGAGCCACTACCATCAAATCTGCCCAAAGTGCCAGAGCCACATGATTGTTCCAGCTAATATCACCTTGCTCATCTTCTTTTATAAATGAAGACGGCACTGGGTTTTCACTGAGCGTAGCTAGTGTAAGGGGGGAAACAAATTGGCTGGCGCTGTCCGTTAAAATTACTTTAACGTCTGCGCCAGCCAGTTTAAAAAGCCTCACTAAATAAGGGGTTTTATAAGCAGCTATTCCACCGCTAATCCCAATCAGGATATTTTTCCCCTTAAGCATAATGCTTATATTTCTTTAGAAGTATCTCTATAGTAAATTTTACCTTCCAACCACTCTAAAACAGCCATAGCATGTGCTTTAGGTAATTTTTCGTAGAATTTAGACACTTCAATTTGTTCTTTATTTTCAAATACCTCTTCTAAACTATCACTGTAAGTAGCAAACTCCTCTAATTTTTCTAGGAGCTCCTTCTTAATTTCAGCATTAATTTGAATGGCACGCTTAGCAGTAATAGAAATAGCTTCGTAGATATTTCCTGTAGGTGCGTCAAACTTGTCACGGTTAACGGTCACTGTAGATGCTGCTGCTTTTGAATTTTTTAAATCATTCATGGTGTTTGTCTAATAAATTATTTGGTGATCTCTGAGAGTTCTTTTTCTAGTTTCTCTGAAACTTGATTCGCTTCTTCGAGGTATTTTGAGTTAGGATAATATTTTATTAAAGTAGCATAAGCTTCTTTTGCATTCTTAATACGGTCTTTCTTTTTATCAGCTACACTGTAAAAAGCAATGCTGTTTGCTGTAGCAAATTGATAATACAAAACGTCTTCTCTAAATGGGGAACCTGGAAAATCTACTAAAAAATTATTTAATGCTTCTTCTGCTGCAAACAAAATAGTGTAGTCAAAACCAACGGCAATTTTATAGTATTGCTTGGCTATTTCGTAAGCTTTTTGCTCTTTTTTAACCCTGAGCTCTTTCGCTAATATATTGGCCTCTTCTACATAAGGAGACTCCCCGTATGCATTGATGAAGTTTTGAAGTTTCGCAAGGGCTTTGTCAGTGTCTGTCTGATCTAAAGAATACTTTGGGGACAACTCATAGTAACTTTTAGCGCTAAAAAAAGCGGCCTCTATAGATTTATCACTATTGGGATAAGATTTTAAGAACCTTTCAAATTGATACCCAGCCGTATTGTAATCTTTGATCTTAAAATAACTGTCTGCGAAAAAAAATAATACACGCTCTCCTTGAGGCTTTCCAATATACTTTGGCGCTATTTGCTCAAAAAGACGGTTTGCCTGCCTGTAATTACCCGCTTTATAAAAACTTTCCGCAGCGTCATACTTAACCTTTGTATCTGTAGACTTCAAAGCTTTTTGATATTCATTACATGAAACCAAGCTAAGGCTAGTACAGAGGGCCAATAAGGCTAATTTTTTATTTAAAAACATCTTGCAAAATTAAGGAATCCAATTGGATATAAAAAACTATTTTTAACAAGGATACTGAGGGCTTAAAGCGCTAATACACTTGATGGGTAAAATTGCAAAATTATACTTGATTTTAAAGCTGGGTTTGGCTTAAACTTAAGTTAAAATTAGGACACTAAGGAACCCAACGCCACAAGGGAGTTTTTTAACTTATCTTGTAAACAAGCCGATGCTGGTAACAAAGGTAGCCTTACCTGCAAGGGATAGGAATCTATGATATTCATTAACGCTTTTACTCCAGCAGGATTACCTTCTTCAAATATAGCCTCAATCAGAACTTGCAACTGCTCATTTAAACGATTCGCTTCAGAAGAATGTCCCCTAAGGGCACTATGTATTAAATCTGAGAATTGGGCAGGTATGGCTTGTCCAACGACTGAAATTACCCCAGAACCTCCAGCAAGAGTAGTCTGATAAGCTGTGGCATCGTCTCCTGAGACTACTAAAAACCCTTCTGGCTTACGCGCCAACAATTGTGCTATCTGCTCCATATCACCTTTGGCCTCTTTAATACCTATAACGTTTGGATGTGAATGGGCAATTTCTAAAGTAGTTTTTGGCAACATATTTACGCCTGTTCTAGAAGGAACATTATAAAGTATAACTGGGATTGGAGCTGCTTTAGCAACTTCTGAAAAATGTGCTTTTAATCCCTCCTGCGTGGGTTTATTGTAATACGGCGTGACAGATAAAATAGCATCAAAATGAGAAAAGTCTGTAGCGTTAATTTTTTGAACCAAAGCATGGGTATTGCTCCCTCCCATTCCTAAAACCAGCGGAACTCTTGAATTGTTCTCTGCAACTACCGTATCAATAACCAATTGCTGCTCTGCATCGCTTAGTGTAATGGTCTCTGCTGTAGTACCTAGCACCACTAAATAATTAATACCTGAATTGATATTGTGGTTTACTAATTTTTTTAACGCAATTACATCTACCTCATTTTGGGCATTAAAAGGGGTCACTAAAGCGGTTCCAATTCCAACAAATTTAGTCATTATCTACAGTTAACTTTTGAATATAATTATGGAGTGCTTTGAACAATGATGGCGTATTCTCTGGCAATTGATTTATAATTAAATCTGCTGTCTTATCTTCTTGAAAACCAATTCTAATCAATGCTGCAGCTTTTAAGCTCACATAGGAAACACAAGGATCCATATGGTCATGAAAGTTAATTAAATAGGTATATTGAGATGTATTAAAAGCGGCTATAGAAGGATCTATTACACCTTCAAACCAACTTAAGTTTTGATTGATTACGAAATAAGGAAAATTGTTTGCAGCATTGAACTTTGAATAGCCCAATACGTTAATCTGATGCTGTAAAAGCCCAAAACTTGTTTTGAAGTTTTGGACTAAGGCGTCTGCATCATGACTGTCTAAATCAACAATCAGACCAAAAGATATTTGACTTTTACCATCAATGGGCCTAGATGGATTTTGAAGCAACAATCTTGAACTCTTCCGTTTCAATAACAAAAGCTTAAGAGATACTACCAGTTGATCAAAGAACATATACTACTGTTTGAACGAGTACACTACAAAGGTAATTATAAGCAGTCTTATTTTTTTGCAACATTTTGTTGTATTTGTAACAATTACTGTATCATTTTTAAAAAGTCCTCTTCTGATATAAGCGTAATATTAAGGGAAGTCGCTTTTGCCTTTTTACTGGGTCCCATTTGATCTCCAGCCAATAAATAGCTTGTTTTTGAAGACAAAGAACCAACTACTTTCCCTCCGTTTATCTCTATGAGTTGTTTTAATTCTGGTCTAGAATGTTTTTCAAAAACACCAGATATTACAAAGTTAAGCCCACTGAGTTTACTGCCCTGAGCCATGAGCTCATTAGAGACTTCCATTTGCAAACCGTAAGTCGCTAGCCTATTGACCAAATCCAAATAAAAAGGATCCTCAAAAAATAACAACACACTTTTAGCTATAACCGCGCCTATTTCATCTACTGCAATGAGTGATTCATAGTCCGCATTCTTTAAGGCAGAGATAGAACCAAAGCTTCGCGCTAGTTTTTTTGCAACGGTTTCACCAACAAATCTTATGCCCAATCCAAAAAGGACTTTTTCAAAAGGTATCTGCTTTGAAGCTTCTATTCCCTGTAACATATTGTCTACAGATTTTTGAGCCATACGATCCAACTGAATTAATAAGATAGGGTTAAGCGTATATAAATCTGCATAGGATTCAATGAGCTTATTTTCATAAAGAAGTGAGACCGTTTCTTCTCCTAGCCCATCTATATCTAATGCTTTTCTAGATATAAAATGACTAATTTTACCTATAATTTGTGGGGGACATTCTCGCTCATTAAGGCAAAAATGTTTGGCATCTCCAGCTACTCTGTGGAGTGGACTATTACACTTGGGACATTGCGTTATATATTTAAGGGGCATAGCATCTATGGGTCTTTTTGATAAATCTATTCCTGTTATTTTCGGAATAATTTCCCCTCCTTTTTCAACAAACACCCTGTCTCCAATTCTAATGTCTAGTTTTTCAATTTGATCTGCATTGTGCAGTGAGGCCCTTTTAACTATTGTCCCCGCAAGCAATACTGGACTGAGATTTGCCACAGGAGTAATTGCACCTGTTCTACCAACCTGATAATCAATAGATTCTAATACACTTTCAACAGAAACTGCTTTAAATTTATATGCCATGGCCCACCTTGGGCTTTTTGCAGTATATCCTAATTCCGCTTGAAAGTCTAAGGAATTTACTTTTACCACTACCCCATCAGTTTCATAAGGCATGTCGTGTCTGGCGGTGTCATAAAATGAGATGAATTCTAATACTTCCTCTATGTTACTGCATTTTTTAGCTGTATTTGGCACCTTAAAACCCCAGGATTTTGCTTTTTCCAAAAATTCGAATTGGGTATTAATTCCCTGAAATTCTCCTGCCAATTGATACAATAAACAATCTAAACCCCTTTGAGAGACTATGGCGGGGTCTTGAATTTTTAAACTCCCAGAAGCAGTATTTCTGGGATTCATGAAAGGTTCTTCTCCCTTTAAAACCCTTATCTCATTTAATTTTTTGAAATTTTCAAAAGGCAATACAACTTCTCCCCTTATTTCAAAAAAAGGAGGATAATCTCCCTTTAAAGACAATGGAATTGATTTTATAGTTCTAATATTTGTAGTAACATTATCTCCTTGGTTTCCGTCTCCCCTAGTAAGCGCCTTTGTTAATTGACCGTTTTCATAGGTGAGGCTAATGGAAGCTCCGTCATATTTAAGTTCGCAGGTATATTCGATTGGTGTTTCCCCGAGGACTTTTTTTAATCTAGACTCCCATTCGAATAAATCTTCTTTATTATAGGAATTGTCTAAAGAATACATCCTTTGTGAATGAAGCTCTGTGTCAAATCCTTTCACAACACTCCCTACTCGTTGGGTTGGAGAATTAGGGGTTTTTTCATCTGGATAACTAAGTTCTAATTGCTCTAATTCCTTGTAGAGCATATCGTATTCATAGTCAGATATATCCGGAGTGTTCAACACATAATACGAATGATTGTGTTGTTCAATAATACGGATGAGCTCATGTATTCTTTCCCTTGGATTCATGCGATTGCTTTTGCCATGATCATTCTATTTTTCAAGTACATATCCTGCTTCAGGACAATTTTTTTAAAGCCAATATTTTTAATTAACGCAGTGGTTTCTTCTCCAAGATATTCATTTATCTCAAAAAACAAAAGTCCATCTTGAGATAAAAAATCAAAGGCAAGTTCACTGATTTTTTTGTAAAAAATAAGTGGGTCTTTGTCTGTTACAAATAAAGCAAGCTCAGGCTCATATGCCAATACATTTTTTGACATCTCTACTTTTTCGAGCGCTCTGACATAAGGCGGATTAGACACTATTAAATCATATTTCTGATCCAATGATTTTTCAGAAAGTATGTTTTTTAATTTCCAATTTATGGTGCTTTTATATTTATTTGCGTTTTCACGGGCTACAGCTAAAGCCTTTTCACTAACATCTATAGCTGTTATACTAGCGTGAGGAAACGCTTGGGATAGCGCAATTGGTATACAACCGCTTCCTGTTCCAATATCTAAAATCGTTTTAGGCGGTGCATGCTTAAAACTGTCTTTTATGTAGTTGATTAGTTCTAATGTTTCTGGTCTGGGAATAAGCACAGATTCGTTAACCTTTAGCGTTAAATTCCCAAAATGAGCTAAACCAGTAATGTACTGAATAGGTGCCTTTTTCTTCAATCCTTTTAAGGCGTTTTCAAAGGTATTTAAATGATGGGCTGAAAGCGTGTAATCTGGATTAACAGCTAAAAGAAATCTATTTTCGTTTAATAAATCTTCAATGAGTATATAAAAAAAGTGGCGCACTTCCGCTAAATTAAATAAATCACTTAACTCCCTCTCAAAATATATTTTAAAGTCTTTTAACAGCACTATAAATCTAAAATCATGTGAACTGGACAAGAAAAATGCCCTGTATTACCCATAGGGCCTTCTAGGTATTTAAAGCCCATTTTGTTATATAATTTCTGTGCCGCTTCCATATATGGCATAGTCTCCAAATAACATTGTTCAAAGCCAAAAATCCTGGCTTGTCCAACACATTTTTCAATCATCTTTTGCCCAAAGCCTTTACCTCTTATCTCAGATAAAAAATACATTTTCTGAAGCTCGCAAACTGGTCCTTTAAAATCCTGTAACGGCGCTACACCAGCTCCACCTAAAATAACGCCCTGATCTTCAACCACAAAATAAGCATGCTTTTCAGATTGATAATTTTCATACATTGAATCCAATGCTTTGTCTGCGTATGCGGTACCTACTTTAGGGACGCCTAAATCTACCAAAACTGTTCTAATTACCTGAGCCAGAGCGGCATTATCTGAGGGCTTAATAAATCTAATTTCCATTGAACAAATGTCCTAAAATAATCTATTTTAAATATAGTATTTTTGCTTGGTGAAGATACACGAAAAATACATGTCTAGGGCCATTTTAGCAGCCAAAAATGGATTGAAATCTCATTTTCCAAACCCAATGGTTGGCTGTGTAATTGTTCACCAAAACAAAGTAATCGCCCAAGGGATTACAAGCCCTTACACCGGTCCACACGCCGAGGTAAATGCCATTAATCAAGTAAAAGATAAAAGTATTTTATCCCAGTGCTCACTATATGTTACCTTGGAACCCTGTGCACATTATGGGAATACGCCTCCTTGTGCCAATTTAATTACTTCCTATAGCATTCCACTGGTTATAATTGGTGTATTAGACCCTAATCCTAAAGTGGCAGGCAAAGGGATTGAAATTCTTGAAAAAGCAGGAACAAAAGTAATTACTCAAGTTCTAGAAAAAGAATGTACGGTACTTCACAAAAGGTTCTTGATTAATCAAATACACAAACGCCCTTATTTTATTTTAAAATGGGCACAAACCACAAGTGGTTTTATTGCTCCACCCATTAAAAACAGAAACCCCTATTGGATTTCCTCTTTACTAGCCAAACAAAGGTCCCATCAGTGGAGAAGCGAAGAACATGCTATTTTAATTGGTGCCAATACGCTTTTGCACGACAACCCTAAGTTAAACACCAGACTTTGGAAAGGAGAGGCACCTATACCCATATACATAGATAGAGATTTGAGTCTTCCAACAGACAAAAGTTTGTTTGGCATTCATAAAAAAATTTATTGCGTTGTAGACCACAAACATGCTCCATCCAATCTAAAGCGTAAAAATATTCACTACCTACCTATTGATTTCAATAAGGAATTATCCAAACAAATAGCTTTAACCCTTTTTGAGCAAAAAATTAGTAGCGTCATTGTAGAAGGGGGTACAAAAACTTTGGCGCTTTTTTTAGGTGCTGGACTTTGGGATGAAATTAGGCTGTTTGAAACCAAAGGAAATATAAATGAAGGGATAAAAGCACCCAGTTTCAATGCAATTTTGAACAGTGAAGAGTATTTAGGCAACACCTTATTAAAAGTTTACAAAAAGAATCATCTCAAAGATGCAATCATTTGAGTCAATATTTTAAAACCATATCTGAACCTAATGAAGCTTATCTCTATAAAGAGAAGAAAAGTAAATTTTACGGCCATGCATTTCCATTGTCCAGTAAAGAAGCACTGGTAGAAAAAATCAACTTATTAAAAGAGCGCTATTCAAATGCAAATCATTTCTGCTACGCATGGCAAATAGGGGTAAACGAACCTATTTTTAAATTAAATGATGATGGGGAACCAAACAATACAGCTGGCGCACCTATTTATGGACAGATTCAATCTTTTGAGCTCACCAATATTGTCATTGTAGTTGTCCGAGTTTTCGGAGGGGTGAAATTAGGCCCTGGAGGTCTTGTAACCGCCTACAAAGCTGCTGCAAAAGGCGCTTTAGAACAAGCTAAAATAATTACCACTGAAATTAAAGATCATTACACACTTGAATTCCCTTATTCAAAAATGCATAGCGTCATTAGAATTGTACAATCCGAAAAGGGAACTATTCTAGAGCAAGTCATTGAAAATAATTGCAAAATGAAAATTTCACTGTCTCAATCTAAAAGCAAAAGTTTTGAAGAAAAGGTCGCAGAATCAAGAATATGTCATTTTAAAAAAATTGCAGATATAGATTAAACGCTTGATTGATAAACGCTTTGATCTAAATCATTAAACATAACCCCTAAAGATTGGCTTGAATCACTTTCAAAAGATTTACAGGACAAGCTATTGGCTTATTACTTTGCTTGTCTAAAAAAGCCAATGTTGTAGCTGCAGATCCAACAAGTAAGTCTTGATCGTTATAAAGCATATACTCAAAACTAATTTTAACTTTAGGCTCAGCCGTCAAACTAGTTTCTAGTTTTAAAACTTCTCCAAAGAAAAGCGATCTTTTAAAATTTATGTTTAGAGAAATAACTGGCAATATATAACCCTCTTTTTCCATCTTTGCGTAAGAAAATCCCATCTGTTTTAACCAATCAATCCTCCCTATTTCAAGAAAAGCCGGATAACTCCCGTGATAGACCACACCCATCTGGTCTGTTTCTCCATATCTAATTTCAATATTTTTTTTTGTGGTAATTGCCATGGTTTTTTAAAATTTAATTCTATATTTAACTCCCTAATTTTTTAGTTGGCATTATGAACAAAAAAAACTGAATAATCAACCCCCATTCGTTTTTTTTTTAAGTTTTTTGTTCACATATTTGTCTTACTAAATTCTTGGTAGTGATTGCTTCCCAATAGCTGCTATTAAGTTCAATAAATAACCTAAATACCTAAACAAAATAATGAGTACTGATGCTAACGCTATATGGAATGAATGTCTTTCCTTTATAAAGGATAACATACAACCTCAGGCGTTCAAAACTTGGTTTGAACCTATTAAACCAGTAAAACTAGCAGACAACTCGTTAAGTGTTCAAGTGCCTAGCAAATTCTTTTACGAGTGGCTAGAAGAACATTATGTAAAGCTACTTAAGGTGGCTCTAACCAAATCTTTAGGCGAAGGGGCTAAGTTGGTTTACATCATCAGGATGGAAAACACTTATGGTAACAGGGAGCCTTTCACTGAGAAGATTCCAAGTTCAAATAGGTCTTACCATGCGCCTCAGGAAATTGACGTCCCTATTAAATCTAAGAATCCTGAACTCAAAAATCCTTTTGTAATTCCAGGTATTAGGAATATAAAAATTGAATCTCAATTAAATCCTAATTACAGTTTTGATAATTTCTTAGAAGGAGATTCTAATAGGTTAGCTAGATCTGCGGGTATGGCTGTTGCCAACAAACCCGGAGGAACATCTTTTAACCCACTCTTAATTTTTGGAGGTGTTGGATTAGGAAAAACACATTTAGCACATGCTATTGGAGTTGAAATAAAAGACAAGTATCCTGAAAGAACAGTCCTTTATATTTCTGCAGAAAAGTTCACGCAACAATATATTGAATCCGTTAAGAAAAACACTAGAAATGATTTTATTCATTTTTATCAGTTAATTGACGTATTAATCATAGACGACGTTCAGTTCCTTTCTGGAAAATCTGGTACCCAAGATGTATTCTTTCACATCTTTAACCATTTGCACCAAAACGGGAAACAGGTGATACTCACCTCTGACAAAGCTCCTGTAGACATGCAAGACATTGAACAGCGTTTGCTGTCTAGATTCAAATGGGGCCTCTCTGCTGAATTACAAACACCAGACTTTGAGACTAGGGTTTCTATATTAAAAAACAAACTTTATAAAGATGGTGTGGAGATGTCTGAAGACATCATTGATTATGTAGCTAAAAACATCAAAACAAATGTGAGGGAGTTAGAAGGAGCTATTATATCCCTGATCGCTCAATCTTCTTTTAACAAAAAGGAAGTTAACATAGATTTAGCGCAACAAATTGTTGAAAAATTTGTTAAGAATACAAAACGAGAAGTTTCAATAGATTACATACAAAAAGTAGTATCTGATTATTTTGAAATGGATGTGACTACCTTACAATCTAAAACTAGGAAGAGACATATTGTTCAAGCTAGACAATTGGCTATGTTTTTTGCAAAGAAATTCACAAAAGCATCTTTAGCCAGCATTGGTACTCAAATTGGAAAAAGGGACCATGCAACTGTACTTCACGCATGTAAGACCGTTGACAATTTAGCAGAAACAGACAAGCAGTTCAAGAAATACATTGAAGACTTGACTAAGAAATTTTCTTAATTTCCTTTTTTAATTTAAGCCTAATTTCATAAAATGGTTGCATCTAACGACACTCCAAACAAAGGGGCTTTATATTTAATTCCTACCACTTTAGGAGACAATGAACCTTTGGAAGTACTTCCTTTATCAGTAAAAAAAATCATAGAAGAAACGACTTATTTTATAGTAGAAAACGAAAAAACTGCCCGTCGGTTTATTAAGAAAATTTGNCCTAAAAAAGCCCAAGGGAGTCTAAAAATAGAAACCCTTAATAAATTTACAGATTTCTCTCTACTTCCGTCTTATTTAGATCCTTGCCTTGAGGGGGAGAATGTAGGTATTATCTCAGAAGCAGGTTGTCCTGGTATTGCAGATCCAGGAGCAGATATAGTTGCTATAGCTCATGAAAAAGGAATTTCAGTCATTCCTTTAGTAGGACCTTCTTCCATTTTATTGTCTCTAATGGCTAGTGGATTTAATGGACAAAGTTTTGCTTTTAACGGGTACCTACCTATAGATAATCAAGAGCGAGCTAAGTCTATTAAACAACTTGAGCAGTTGGCCCTGCAAAAAGACCAAACCCAACTTTTTATTGAAACACCCTATAGAAACAATGCTATGTTTGACAGCTTGTGTAAGCAACTTCAAAGTAGTACAAATTTATGCATCGCTTGTGACATCAGTTTGGCCAACGCTTTTATTAAAACTGCCCCTATTTCTTATTGGAAAAAGAACAATCCCGAACTACACAAGAGACCTTGTATTTTTATTATTGGAAAATAATTAGACCAATTTGGCAAAGTAAATCCTATTGGAACTGGACTTTTTTTCTAGCGGTAACTTCTGCAAGATCAAAACCAGAAAATTTGGTTAAATAATCTTCAATATCTGTTCCATAGGCATCTGAAAAGTTCAAATCACCCCAAGAACGAAGGTATTTTTTTACATTTCCTGCACCAGCTAAGTGAGCAGCAGCAAGTATTCCGGATTCCGTTATGACTATATCATTCATTTTTGAACCAACGTAGCGCTTTATATCTCTTCTTAGAATCCATTTATTTCTTGCAGTATTGTGATAAAAAATCTTTTCCTGTAGCGCTGCATCCTGCATAAAACACTGGGTATTAAATTGACCAAAAAAAGCTAAGGTGCTTTTTCCAAACTGGTATTTTCCAAGATAACCAAGGGTATTTATAGAATGATATTTACCTTGAGATTCTTTAAAAGCCAATGCTTCCTTAAATCCCACATAATTATTACCAGTAAAGGGAATCATAAANCTTGAGGATTCAAAAGAAGGGGCAGCGGCTTTGTAATCCAAAACATCAATGACCAAATTAGATTTTGGGATGGGTTTAACTATTGGAGCTACATTTCTAAACCCTGAAAGAACTAGGACAATCAAAAATGAAATAAACGTTCTAAAACTTTTTTGCATAAAATAAATTAAAACAACTGATGTTGC
>JGI26253J51717_1000058_pt1 | contig 39221 bp, 36 predicted proteins | sample SaaInlV_100m_DNA_6_FD_51717 | JGI IMG/M metagenome (IMG submission 51717)
CTGTTCGGATAAGGGAATATTGGGGCGTATACCCGCATGCACAAAAAACCAATTCGCATGCTGGAAGGTAAGGGGTAAAGCGCGCAAAAACGCGATCTGCGCTGGGGGAATTGCGTCAAACGCTTCGCGCTGTACTTCGTATAACCGCCGCCCCTCGCTTGCATCTATGCCATAAGAGGCGAGTGTTTTATCGCCGCCCAATCTGGGATGAAGCCACGAATGGCCAATTTGCAAATGCGGATCCTGTCGCAAAGGCGTTTGCATAAACCAGTCGAACATGCGGTCATGATTGCCTTTTAGAACTGTCCAATTGCGGCCCGCTGCCAGCCCGTCCATGATCAGCTCGATCACGCGGCGGCTGTCTTGGCCGCGATCCACGAGATCCCCCACAAACACCGTTTTTGCCTCAGCGCCGCCGTCTTTTTCAATAAGCATCAATGCAGTTTCAAGCTGNGCCAATTGGCCGTGCACATCGCCGATGGCATAAAGTGTATCACTCATCATTTGGTCCTTTTGATTTCAGCGTTTCACGGCATAAAGCGAGAGGTTTGTTTGGCCGTGACAGGCGCAGGTTTGCCGCGCCTGTCATATAGCGGATCAGCTTTGTGTAGCCTCAAAGCTCAGAGGTTTGATCTGCTGGAACAATCCGGTTTCTTTCAGCTGTTTGACCACGGGTGCGGGCACGCGGCTATCCACCGATAAAAGCGCAATGGCTTCACCACCCGACGCAGCACGCCCCAGCGTAAAGTTGGCAATATTCACGCCATTGGTCCCCAAGGTCAGGCCCAAAGCCCCGATNATGCCGGGCACGTCCTTATTGGTGGTGTAGAGCATATTAGACGCAATCTCGGCATCAATATTGATGCCTTTGATTTGGATAAACCGTGGTTTCTTATCGCTGAAAACGGTGCCCGCAATCGAGCGCTCGCGCGTATCCGTCACCACGGTGACTTTGATATATCCCTCAAAAGCGCCCGATTTATCCTGATTGGTCGTACTGATTTGTATGCCCCGCTCTTTGGCAATCACTGGCGCGCTGACCATATTCACATCAGGATTGACCCTTTTCATGATTCCCGAAATCGCTGCGCAATTTAACGCGTCTAGATTCATTTTTGACACAGAGCCGTCATAAAGAATATTCACCGCTTTGATCGGCTCATCCGTCAATTGGCCGATGAAATTGCCAAGATGCCCCGCCAAAAGCAGCCAAGGCCCCATCACTTTGGCCTCTTCTGCGGTGACCGATGGCATGTTGAGCGCGTTGCTGACCGCGCCCGTTAAAAGGTAATCCGACATTTGCTCAGCCACTTGCAGCGCCACGTTTTCTTGCGCTTCAGTGGTGGCGGCGCCCAAATGCGGCGTACAAACCACATTTGGCAGGTTAAAGAGCGGATTTTCAATCGCCGGCTCTACCGCAAAAACATCAAAGGCGGCGCCCGCGATATGGCCCGATTGCAACAGCTCAGATAGCGCGGTTTCATCCACCAAACCGCCNCGCGCACAATTGATAATGCGCACGCCTTTCTTGGTTTTCAACAGATTTTCACGGCTGAGAATATTGCGGGTTTGATCCGTGAGGGGCACGTGCAATGTGATAAAGTCGGACCGGGTTAACAGCGCCTCTAGATCAACTTTTTCAACCCCCATTTTATCAGCTTTTTCTTGGCCTAAATACGGATCATAGGCGATCACTTTCATCTTCAGGCCCAGTGCGCGATCGCAGACGATGCCCCCAATATTGCCGGCACCAATCACGCCAAGCGTTTTGCCGGTTAATTCGACCCCCATAAACTTGGACTTTTCCCATTTTCCGACCTGTGTCGAGGCATTGGCTTCGGGGATTTGCCGGGCGACAGCGAACATCATTGCCATGGCGTGTTCGGCGGTGGTGATCATATTGCCAAAGGGNGTATTCATCACAATTACGCCTTTTTTGCTGGCCGCTTCTTTATCCACATTGTCAACGCCAATCCCGGCACGGCCAACCACTTTTAAGTTTTTGGCAGCCTTGATGATTTTTTCGGTAACTTTGGTGGCCGAGCGGATGGCAAGCCCGTCATATTGATCGATCACCGCAAGCAGGCGGTCTTTATCTTTGCCCAAATCGGGTTGAAAATCGACATCAATGCCGCGGTCGCGGAAAATTTGAACGGCGGTTTCAGAGAGTTTGTCAGAAACAAGTACTTTAGGGGCCATTGTGGCAGTCCTTTGTATAAAAAATAATATGGCAGCAGATCAAATCCTGCACCAGAAAGGGGGGTTTAAACCGGCTTATGCGGCTTGCATGAGAGAGGTGATTTCCAGCTGGAAGGCCCAGTCTAGCCAAGGCAGCATGGNCTGGATATCATTGGTTTCCACCGTCGCACCGCACCATATGCGCANCCCAGCAGGGGCATCGCGATAGGCGCCAATGTCAAACGCGATCGCCTCATCCGTCAAACGTTTGGCAATTGCTTTGGCGAAGGCACTGCCATCTTGAATGCGCGTATCGGTGAATTTCAAACATACAGAAGTGGTTGAGCGNGTGGATGGATCCTGCGCCAGAAAATCAATCCAATCATGCTGCGCAACAAATTCAGCAATGGCATTTGCATTGTTATTCGAACGGGCGATCAAACCGGTCAATCCTCCAACCGAGCGTGCCCAATCCAATGCCACCAGATAATCCTCAACCGCCAACATTGAAGGCGTGTTGATGGTTGCGCCGTTGAAAATTCCTTCAATCAGCTTGCCGGCTTTGGTCAGGCGAAAAATCTTTGGAAGCGGCCAAGGGGGCGTATAGCTTTCCAGGCGTGCNACCGCGCGCGGNCTTAGAATCAGCATGCCATGCGCGGCTTCCCCGCCCATTACTTTTTGCCAGCTAAAGGTTGTGACATCCAGCTTATCCCAAGGCAGATCCATGGCAAAAGCGGCTGAAGTGGCATCGCATAGGGTTAGNCCCTCGCGCGTTGCCGGGATCATATCTCCATTGGGCAAACAGACGCCAGATGTGGTGCCATTCCAAGTAAAGCAAACATCTTTGTCAAAATCGACTGCGCTGAAATCAACGATATCGCCATAATCGGCGATGCTCACGCGCGCGTCTAGCTTCAGCTGTTTCACCGCATCGGTGACCCAGCCGGCCCCAAAGCTTTCCCAAGCCAGCATTTCAACTGCGCGTTCGCCCAGCAAAGACCACATTGCCATTTCGTAAGCGCCCGTATCCGAGGCCGGTACGATGCCAATGCGATACTCATCCGGAATGCCAAGAATGTCGCGTGTACCGTCAATCGCGGCTTTTAACTTTGCCTTACCAATTGCGGCGCGGTGGCTGCGCCCCAAAGGCGCATCAGCTAGGTTTTTTAAATCAAAAGTGGGGATTTTGGCGCAAGGGCCAGATGAAAAACGCGGATTGGCCGGCCGCGATGCCGGTTGTTTAATAGCCATTAATGCTACCCTTTCAGATAATCGCCCCTCGTTGGGGAGGGGTGTCCCACTGACGTCTTTATAGCGCTGGCTAAGCGCTCACAAGGGCGAAAAGGTATTTTTGCTGCTGCGTGTCACATGCGGGGCGTGCATGCTGGCCGCAACAGCATCCCTGAAACTGCATCCTTTGGGGCGCGTGACAGCGTGGCCGCGGGGTGACAAGCCGGCGCCATTCGGGCATGAGGGGCGCAAAGACGAAACGGCAGCGTCAAGGCCGGTGGCCCGGCGCTTAAAAAAGGAGAGCAAATGTTGATCTGTAGTTTGATCGCCCCCCCCGGTGGCTTAAGCGTTGATATGGCTGGAAATTTATTCAGCGCTTGGGGCGGGCGAGAGCTCACATGGCTGCATCCGCGTGAAGCGGCGGAATTTGAAATTGCTGCCATGCCTGAAAACCGGTGGCAGGTTTGGCAAGATCTTCAGGAGATGCACGTTGATCTGGTTGTGCAACCAAAGGCGGGCCGGCGCAAAAAGCTGCTTTTGGCCGATATGGACAGCACGATGATCCAGCAGGAATGTATTGATGAGCTGGCCGATTTGGCGGGTGTAGGCACGCAGGTTAAAGGCATAACGGCAAAAGCGATGAATGGTGAGCTGGATTTTGAACAGGCTTTGCGCGCGCGCGTTGCGTTGCTGGAGGGGCAGCCAGCATCTATCATTGATCAGGCGCTCAAAACCCGCATTTTCTTTACAGCAGGTGGGGCCGAGCTGCTGGCTACGATGAAAGCCAATGGGGCTTATACGGCGCTGGTATCGGGTGGATTTACCGCTTTTACGCAGCCAGTTTCGCAGCATTTGGGTTTTCATGAACATCACGCCAACCAGCTTTTGGTGGATCACGGCGTGGTAACAGGGCAGGTCAGCGATCCGATTTTAGGCCAGCAAGCCAAAGTTGAGGCATTAGAGCGTTTAACCGCGCAGCTTTCAATCACTGCGCAGGATGTTTTGGCGGTTGGTGATGGGGCCAATGATCTGGGCATGTTGAAACGCGCTGGCAGCGGCGTTGCGCTTCATGCCAAGCCCAGCGTTGCCGCGCAATGCGATATCAGGATCAATCACGGCGATCTGACGGCGCTGTTGTTTCTTCAGGGGTACCCGCGCAGCGCATTTCGCACAGCGGTTTAACCCGCAAGCCTTTATTTTTGGAAATTTGATCCCATATTATGACTTAGAAAAAAATGGGGATGAGATGGCAGAGTATCAGCGCAATCCGGATGTGATCGCCGCTTTAAGTGAAGAGCAATATTGGGTCACGCAGGAAAATGGCACCGAGCGTCCGGGCACGGGCGCTTTATTGAACAACAAACAGCCTGGGCTTTACGTTGATATCGTCTCGGGTGAGCCGCTTTTCACCTCGGGTGCAAAATTTGACAGCGGTTGCGGTTGGCCCAGTTTCACCAAGCCGGTGGAAACTCAGCATGTGAAAGAATTACGTGATAGCAGCCTTGGAATGGTGCGTGTAGAAGTGCGCAGCTTGCACGGGGATAGCCATTTGGGCCATGTATTTCCAGACGGGCCGCAAGCACGTGGGGGGCTACGCTATTGCATCAACTCGGCTTCGTTACGGTTTATTCATCGTGATGATTTGGAGGCTGAGGGCTATGGCGCCTATCGCGATCAAGTGGAGGATGTGGTATGAGTGAGCGTGCGGTTCTAGCGGGGGGATGTTTTTGGGGCATGCAGGATTTAATCCGCCGCCTGCCGGGCGTAATCTCGACGCGTTGCGGATATTCCGGGGGCGATGTGCCCAATGCCACCTATCGCAATCATGGCACCCATGCCGAGGCGCTGGAAGTGATTTACGATCCCCAAAAGCTGCGTTTCAGCCAGCTTTTGGACGTATTTTTTCAAATTCATGATCCAAGCACGCTGAACCGGCAAGGCAATGATCGCGGACTGTCTTATCGATCTGCCATTTATTATGTAACTGAAGAGCAAAAACTAACGTCAGAGCAAAGAATTGCCGCTATGAATGCCAGTGGCATTTGGCCAGGCCCTGTGGTGACTGAGCTGGAACCGGTTGGCCCGTTCTGGGAGGCAGAACCAGAACATCAGGATTATTTAATGCGCGTTCCCAATGGCTATACCTGCCATTTTCCGCGCGCCGATTGGGTCTTGCCAAACTCAGCTTAAAGCCGCAGAGAGGCTCGGCGATGCATCGATNATAAAAAAGGAGGCGTGCCGTGCAACCTCTTCGAGGTATTGCCCTTAAACTGTGTGCGGTGATGCTCTTTATTATCATGCTCTCGCTGGTGAAAGCGGTATCGGCGGATGTTCCTGCCGGTCAATCGGTGTTTTTCCGCTCGTTCTTTGCGATTCCGGTGATCGTGGTTTGGTTGCTCTTGCGGGGGGAATTATCTATCGGCTTGCGCGTGCGCTCGCGGATGGGGCATTTTTGGCGCGGCGTTATTGGCACCATAGCAATGGGGTTGAACTTTGCGGCGGTTGGGTTTTTGCCCCTGCCCGAAGTGACCGCAATTAGCTTTACAGCTCCGCTGCTCACCGTCCTGCTGGCGGCGCTGTTGCTGGGCGAGACAGTGCGCATGTTTCGCCTTTGCGCGGTGGCGCTGGGGTTGATCGGCGTGTTGGTTGTGATCGAGCCGCGTTTGACCGTCTTTTCCAGTGGTCCATTTGAACCACGCGCCGCTTTTGGGGTGGGTTTGGTGCTTTTGGGCGCGGCGTTCATCGCGCTTGCACATGTGCATATTCGCAAGTTGACCCTTAGCGAACACCCTGCTGCGATCGTGTTTTATTTTAGTTTAACCTCGACCAGCGTGGCGCTGTGTACGCTGCCCTTTGGCTGGGTGCTGCCCAGTATCATGCAAACGGTTTTGTTGGTTTTGATCGGGCTGATCGGCGGCGTTGCACAAATATTTTTAACCCTATCTTATCGCTTTGCGCCTGCCTCGGTGGTGGCACCGTTTGAATATACCGCCATGTTGTTTTCGCTGATGATCGGATATGTGTTTTTCAACGAATTGCCGACATTGCAAATGCTGATTGGCGCTGGAATCATCATAATGGCGGGTTTGGTGATCATTTTGCGCGAGGCGCAACTGGGATTAAAGCGCGGAGCGTCCAAAGCTGTCAAACCGCCCGCTTAAAGGTCTTGTAAATATTTCAAAGCATAGGCCGGGGCCAGAAGGTGGCGCCGATACCGCCCCAAGGGGAATTTTGGCGGCTGCGTTCCCAGCAGTTTTGGACGCTCAAAATTCGGTGCGCCGCCAATCACCAAATCGCTGAGCACCGCCCCTGCATAGCTGGCCATCGCCACGCCATTGCCATGATAGCCAAACCCCGCATAGGCCCCGCTGAGGTTGGGAATGGCCCCGATAAAGGGAATTTGATGCCGCGTCATGCAGACCATCCCCGTCCAGAAATGCCGGATTTTGACGCGTTTCCAAGCTGGAAACATCGTATGAAAATCGCGCGTAATCAGCTTTTGTATCGCAGCTTCTGAGCGGTCGGTTGAGAACAGACCGCCGCGCATTCCGAATAAAAACTGTCGGTTCGGCATCAGGCGAAAATAATGCAAAAGCTGGCGGGTGTCATAGGCCATTTGCGCGCTGCTCCAGCCTTGCGCTTCTATCTGCTTGGGCGTTAGCGGTTCGGTGACAATCACGGAAGAATGCAGCGGCATAAAGCGCCCTGCCATCCAATCGGGCAGGTCTTCAGCGGCATATGCGTTGGTTGCAATAATAACCCGATCGGCCGTTATCGAGCCTTGCGGCGTGGTCAATCGAAATGTCTCGCCCGCTTTTTTGAGATCAATTACCGGGCTGTTTACAAACACTTTACCGCCGTTTTTGACCGCAGAGCTCAGCAAACCATAGGCATATTTACGCGGGTTTAAACCAAAGCCGATGGGGATCGTTAACGCGCCGTGAAACGGCCCTTGCATTCCCAATTGACGCAGCTCACTTTTGCTGTGAAACAGCGCCTCAACGCCATAATCTTCTTTGATCTGAGCGCGGCTGTTTTTTAAGCTGTCGCAATCTGAGGCGCGATGGGCCAATAGGGTTTCACCGCTTGAATGCGTATCAGCCTGAAGGTTAAGCTCGGCCAATAGGGTTTTGACCAAGCCCACCGCGGCAACTTCGCTGCGCCGATAGGCGAGGCGTTGCACTTTGCCATAGCGCTTATCCAGTTGGGCGTTTTTAGCCTGCGCGCCGCCCAGGCAACAAAACCCGCCATTGCGCCCAGTTGCCCCAAAAGCGGGAAATTCGGCTTCGATCACCGTGACATCGGCGCCGCGCTTTGCCAGATGATGCGCCGCCGATAGGCCGGTAAAGCCAGCGCCTATAATGGCAATCTCTGTGTTGATATCTTGCGTCAGGTTCGCCAGCTCTGGCGTATCGGTTGTACTGGCCCAATAGCAGGCGGCAACGGGTTTTGCGCTATAAGCGCGGGCTTCACATAAGCGCTTCATCCCTGATTGCGTTTTGCCATTGCGTTGTCATCTTGGAGCTTGCGCGCGGCGCGCTTTGAAATCAACGAGGCGCTGATCACACCAATGGTGACGATTGCGATCATAATCGTGGATAAGGCGTTGATTTCTGGGCTTACGCCAAGCCTGACGGCGGAAAATATTTTAATTGGCAATGTGGTGGCCGAAGGGCCGGCAGTGAAAGAGGCAATCACCAGATCATCCAATGACAGGGTGAAGGCCAATAACCACCCTGAAATCACCGCAGGTGCAATGATTGGCAAAGTGACCAAACGGAAGGCTTGCAGCGGGCTGCACCCCAAATCAAGCGCGGCTTCTTCGAGCGCGCGATCAAAGCTGGCAAGGCGCGAGGACACGACCACCGATACATAGCACATTGAAAACGTGGTATGCGCCAAGATAATTGTAAACACACCGCGATCTAGACCGATCCCGATAAACAGCAATAAAAGCGAGAGGCCGGTGATCACTTCTGGCATCACCAAAGGCGCGTAAATCATGCCGGAAAATAACGTGCGCCCCCAAAACCTGCCGGCGCGGATCAACACATAGGCGGCCAAAGTGCCAAGAACAGTCGCCAAAGTTGAAGAAATAAAGCCCACTTTCAGCGTAACCCAGGCCGCGTCTAAAAACGCTTCATTTTCAAGCAACCGCCCATACCATTTGGTAGAAAACCCCGCCCAAACCGTGACCAGCTTTGAGGCGTTGAAAGAATAAATCACCAATATCACCATCGGCAAATATAAAAATGCAAAACCGAAGGTTAAAGCCGTGGCGTTGAACCAAGTGAACTTTTTCATTGCTCACCCTCGCGCTGTTTCTGCTCATTGCGTTGAAACAGAATAATCGGGATGATTAAAATAAGCAGCAGGATGATCGCCACGGCCGAGGCCACGGGCCAATCTCGATTTGAGAAAAATTCCTCCCATAAGACCTTGCCAATCATCAAGGTGCGCGAGCCGCCAAGTAAAGAAGGGATAACAAATTCACCAAGCGCGGGGATAAACACCAAAAAACATCCCGCAACAACGCCGTTTTTAGATAGCGGCATAGTGATCAGCCAGAAGGCGCGCAGGCGTGAACATCCCAAATCAATCGCCGCCTCGAGCAAAGAATTGTCTAATTTCTCCAAACTGGCGTAAATGGGCAGGATCATGAAGGGCAAGTAAGTATAGACGATCCCGATATATACCGCCCAATTGGTATTCAGAATGGTCAGCGGGGTTTCGATTAATCCGAGCGCCAATAACAGCTGGTTAAGCAGGCCTTCAGTACCCAAAATGCCCATCCAAGCATAAACGCGGATCAAAAAGCTGGTCCAGAAGGGCAGGATAACCAACATCAGTAAAGTGGCGCGCCATTCGGTGTTGGCGCGGGCGATTCCATAGGCGATTGGATATCCAATCAACAGCGTCAGCGTGGTTGATATGAAGGCGATGCGCAGGCTTGACAGATAGGCTTTCCAATAGAGATCATCCGAGGTTAAAAACACATAGTTTTCAAAATCTAGCGCCGCCCAAAAGCGCAGAAAACCCTGCCAGCCGGCGTTGAAATCTAGGCGCGGTGTATAGGGGGGGATGGCCAGATCTATATCTGATAGTGATATTTTGAAAACGATCAAAAACGGCACGAGGAACAGCGCCACCAGCCATAAATACGGCAGGCAAATCATCGCGAAGCGGCGCATCTCTCTACCTTTTCAGCAGCACGCCAGCGCTGCCTTGAAAGTAAACCCAGACCGTATCTTCCCAGGTGAGCCCGCGCTCCGACAGGCGCTGGGTATTCGCGGTTTGGGCCTTGATAATATGGCCTGAAGGCAGCTCGACGTGATAGGTGGAAATATTACCCAAATAGGCAATATCCAGAATTTTACCCTGGTAGCTGTTTTCAGAAGCGGCGGGCTTTTCTGCTGAAATCCCCACTTTTTCGGGCCGGATCGCAAAATGAATGGTATCATCTGTGCCGAAGCTGGCATCTGAGGGGGCGATGATCGGTGCGTGCTCGGCATCCCAAACAATTGAAATCTGGCGGCTTTCAGGCTTGGCTGTGCCGCTAATGATATTCACATCGCCAATAAAATCAGCGGTATAAATCGAATTTGGCGCTTCGTATATTTGCGAAGGCGTGGCCACTTGAACCATTTTGCCTTCATCCATCAGCGCCACGCGCGAGGAGACGGTCATCGCTTCTTCTTGATCATGGGTCACGATCACAAAGGTCGTACCGGTGCGCTCTTGAATATCCATCAATTCAAATTGCGTTTCGCTGCGCAGCTTTTTATCCAGTGCGCCGAGCGGTTCATCGAGCAAAAGCAATTTTGGCGCTTTTGCCAAAGCGCGTGCCAAGGCCACCCTTTGGCGTTGGCCCCCCGAAATTTGATGCGGTTTCCGATTGGCAAATTTGGCCAGACGCGTCAGCCTCAGCATTTCCGCAACCCGCTGCGATATCACCTCTTTATCGCGCGTCTCGCGCCGCAAGCCAAACGCAATATTCTCCCAAACAGACAGATGCGGAAACAGCGCATAAGATTGGAACATCATGTTTACAGCGCGTAAATTTGGTGGAATCGGTGAGATATCTTGACCATCTAGAAGAATGGTGCCGGCGCTGAGCGGCTCAAAGCCTGCAAGCAGCCGCATCAATGTTGTTTTTCCGCATCCTGACGGGCCCAAAAGCGCAAAAAACTCGCGCTCATAAATGCTGAGGTTCAAATTATCGATGGCCGTAAAATTGCCAAAGCGCTTGCTGACGTTTCGAAACTCGATCAGCGGCTTTGCAGCTGGATCTGCCCATGGTGCAAATATTTGCGTTTGGCCATTTGGCGCCATTTAAAAGCCCTTTTGGTTTGGTTTGGCCCGCGCGCAGATCAGCGCGGGCCAAATCGGCGTGGTCTTAGGTGCCCGATTTAATTTTGGTCCACATCCGCGTCACTTGGCGCTGTATTTTTGGCGGATAGGGCCGCGTGGTAAACAGGTTTTCCAAAGTGGCTGCATCAGGATAAATCGCCGGATCACCGATCACATCTTCTTCCAGCATGGGCTGTGAGGCGAGATTGCCATTCGCATAATATACATAGTTAGACGCATCCGCCATATTCTGCGCATCCATGATAAAGTTCAGGAATAAATGCGCGCCCTCTACATTTGGGGCATCGACTGGAATGGCCATTTGATCGAACCACATTTGCGCGCCTTCTTTGGCCGCATTATACGCGATTTCTACGCCATTTTCGGCCTCGTCTGCACGATCCCGGGCTTGTAGAATATCGCCAGACCAGCCGACGGCCACGCAAATATCACCATTTGCAAGCGCGTTGATATATTCAGAGCTGTGGAATTTTTTGATATGCGGGCGCACGGCCATAAACACCGCTTCGGCCTGTGCGATGACATCTGGGTCATGGCTGTCAGGGTTTTCGCCCAAATATTGCAGCGCCGCCGGGATCATTTCGGAAGGGGCATCCAAGAAATATACCCCGCAAGCCGCCAATTTGGCCATATTATCGGCGTTGAACACCAGCTCTAAAGAATCAAGTGGTGCATCCGCGCCTAAAATTTCCTGCACTTTGCCCACATTCACGCCAAGCCCCGTGGTGCCCCACATGTAGTTGATTGAATAGGCGTTATCGGGATCATATTGCTCGGTGCGCGAAGAGACCACATCCCACATATTGCTGTGGTTTGACAGTTTTGACATATCCAGCTTCTGGAAGGCACCCGCCACGATCTGGCGCTGCAAAAATGTTCCAGAGGGCACAACTACATCATATCCCGAGCCGCCGGCCAGCATTTTTGTTTCCAGCACTTCATTGCTGTCAAACACATCGTAAACCAGTTTTAAGCCTGTTTCGGCCTCAAATTTACTAAGCAGGTTCTCGTCGATATAATCCGACCAGTTATAGACGCGCACTTCGTCTGCAAAAGCTGCGCTGGCTGTTAGCGTCAGGCCGGCAGCGGCCGCGATAAGATTGAGTTTCATTCTGTGTCTCTCCTGTATAAGGAATGGGATAAGAGCATCCGCTCTGCATAGGTAATCTGATCAAATATTGCCAGACTTGGCAATATGTTTATGATTTCATGCGTGCAATGAACTGACAAGCTCTGTTGATTCATTTGTATTTTTTTGGCGATCGTTTTGGACTATATCGATGATGAACCTAGATAAAACCCTTTCTGCTGCTGCTTTGCCGGTGCATGAAATTGTCTATCAGGATTTGCGCGCGCTGATTTTATTCGGTGAATTTATTCCCGGTGAAGCGGTGACCATACAAGGGTTGGCCACGCGGCTTTCCGCGGGTCTCACGCCCGTGCGCGAAGCGATCAGAAGGCTGACCGCTGAAGGTGCGTTGAGCTTCAATGACAATCGGCGGGTCTGCGTGCCAACTTTAAGCCTCAAAGATCTAGAAGATGTATCTTTTGCGCGTCAATTTCTTGAACCAAAGCTTATTTTTATGGCGGCACAGCAGGTTACGGCGCAGGATATCGCTGCGCTTATCACGCTGGATAGCGCGCTTGATCAGGCCATTTTCCGCGGCGATGCGCCAATGTATCTGCGGTTAAATTATCAATTTCATCATCAGCTTTATCAATTGGCGCGGGCTCCGATTTTGAGCGCCTTAACCGATGGTTTATGGCTGCGCTTCGGGCCGTCATTGCGCATCGTCTGTGGGCGGCTTGGAACGCTTCACCTCGTGGATCAACATAAAGAAACATTGCTCGCGCTGAAAGCGGGTGATCCGCAGGCGGCCTCGGATGCGATTTTACAAGATGTTTTGCAGGGGATGGAGCAAATTCGCCTCGGCATTGCGTAAAGGCCGTGGGCGGTGATTCGATTGACAATAAATAATTTGATCATATTCTGTGCAAGCGCGCGATATTGCGCGCGCTCTGCCCCCGCAAAATCAAAGGTACCACGATGAATCAATTGACCAATTATTTGCCCACAGATGAATTGCAGCGGCGCAATGCGGCCCATCATATGCAACCGTTTTCTGCGCAAGATGAGCTGTCGGCCCAAGGCGCGCGGGTGATAACCAGCGCCAAAGGCGTNTATATCACTGATTCAGATGGCAACCAGTATTTGGATGCAATGGCGGGGTTATGGTGCGTGAATATTGGTTATGGGCGCAGCGAATTGGCCGATGTGGCGGCGCGTCAGATGCGCGAATTACCCTATTATAACACATTTTTTCAAACCACGCATGTGCCAGTGATCGAACTGTCAGAGCGCTTGGCCCAATTGGCTCCTGACAATTTGAACCACGTATTTTATGCCGGCTCAGGATCCGAGGCCAATGACACCAATATTCGGATGGTGAGGCAATATTGGGCGCTCAAAGGCCATCCTGNGCGCAAGGTTATCATTAGCCGGAAAAACGCCTATCACGGGTCAAGTCTGGGCAGCGCCTCGCTGGGTGGAATGAGCGCGATGCACGCCCAAGGTGGCATGCCAATTCCCGATATTCATCATATTAACCAGCCCAATTGGTGGTCAGAAGGGGGCGATTTGGACCCGGAAGAATTTGGGTTGGCCCGCGCCCGCGAGCTTGAACAAGCGATTTTAGATATTGGTCAAGAGCATGTTGCGGCCTTTATCGGCGAACCGGTGCAAGGCGCAGGTGGGGTGATCGTGCCGCCGCAGAGTTATTGGCCCGAAATTCAACGCATCTGCCATAAATATGGCGTCTTGCTGATCGCTGACGAGGTGATCTGCGGCTTTGGGCGCACGGGCAATTGGTTTGGCAGCCAAACCTTGGATATCCAGCCCGATATCATGACCATCGCAAAAGGCCTTAGTTCGGGCTATCAGCCGATTGGGGGCTCAATCGTCAGCGACGAAATTGCCGCTGTTATGGCAACTGCGGAATTCACTCATGGCTATACCTATTCCAGCCATCCCGTGGCCGCGGCGGTGGCTTTGGAAAATATCCGGATTCTTGATGAAGAAAACATCGTTACGAATGTACGCACGCATACGGCCCCCTATTTAAAAACCCAATGGGAAAGCCTGAGCGATCATCCAATGGTGGGGGAGGCCAAGATTGTTGGGATGATGGGCTCAATCGCTTTGACGCCGGATAAGCAGAGCCGGGCAAAATTTGAAGCCGATGCGGGAACTGTGGGCTATATCTGCCGCGAGCGCTGCTTTGCCAATAATTTGGTGATGCGCCATGTCGGCGATCGGATGATTATTTCGCCGCCCTTGATTATTTCCACCGATGAGATTGATATATTGATCAGCCGGGCGCGCAAAGCTTTGGATGAAACCCATGCGGCGCTGATTGAAAAAGGCCTTTGGAAAGCGGCTTAGCCGGGCGTTTCTAGGCTGCGGGTCTGATTGCTAAAACGCAGATTTGCCTGCGAGCTTGCGGGGGGGGTGCTTAACGCAGCTTGGGCGTATTTTCCGAGTAAAGCGGTGCAATTTCACGCTGGATTTTTTGGAAAATTGCACGCGGGAAATCATCATAGCCATCGGCAATTTCCACGAAGGATAGCGGCCCGCGTTGGATATCATTTACATAAAACTCAAGCGGGTCTGGGTGATCTCCGCGGATCACCAGCCCGTTAATCGTGACGCCCAAGCCAGCAATCAGGCTGGCCATTTGACCCGTGCTTTCGCCTTGATTGGCCCTGCCATCGCCGGAAAGATCGATCACTTTGCGCTCACATTGCGTGGGGTTTTGGGCAAACATTGAAAACGCGTGGCTCAGGCCCTGCGCGGGGGCAGTAAATTCAAAGCGAAAGGCACGTTTCATCTGATCGATCTCAGTTGCAAAGCGCGCGATTGAAGATTTATCTTGCAAATGCCGCCAAGGTAGCATGACGCGTTGTTTGTCTAGACCGCTCCATTGGGTGAGGCTGACCGCAATCCCCCCGTCCATCCAATTGATCATGTCGATAATTTCGGGATGGCGGAACGCATTGGCCGTGCCGCTGCGCATCAGGTCGAATTCATATTGATCCACCGAGCGCGATACATCCATCGCGATCACCAGTTCTATCTCGCAGGCAAGGGCTGGGTGAAACCCAAGAAACAGGCTGCAGATGAAGCTTTTTAATGGTGTGAAACGCATCTTCATTCTGGCCTAATCTAACGCAAGAGGTCGGTTATTTTAACCCTGTTTGCAGCATATGTTGGCGATATTGTGAACATCCATAGATCGCGCCGCACACCTCTACCAATTCCGCAACGGAGGCATCCTTTTNCATCAGTTTCTGGCGCTGTATCACCAGATGCCCCTGTTCATTGGTAAACACCATTTCAGGATGAAGGGCTTTAACATCCTGCGCGATAATCCCGAAACTAGGCAGATCGGCCATGCCAAGCGCTTTGGCCTCTGGCGTCCAGCGCCATCTGCGCACAATCAAGCCATTGCGCAAGATCACCCGATCCACAACATAGCTTACCAGCCGCGCATCTGTGGAATAATCATCCGTGCNGTCAGCCGCATTATCGGTTTGCAAAGCAGAGCCCTTGGCCTGTGGAATGATCTTGATCGATGATCCGGCTTGCGCGCCCTGCGCTGCGATCTGCCCCGCAATCAGTAGGGCGCTCATCACGGCCCGTTTGAAAATAGACCGCACCNTCATCGTGTTCTTTGTTTCCATTTGATGCGCATCACGCTGCTTTCCAATCTGTTATGACATAAATAAACCTTGGCCATCTTTGTCAAGTTTGGGCTTGGAAGGGCAGGTTTAGGCGTTAAAGCGCGCTGTTTTGGGCGTTTCGTTTTGCTTCGGGTTTGGCGCTGACTCGTGCAAATAGGGCGACCGACGCCAAAATTGTAAGCCCTCCGATCAGTTCGGTGGNGCTCATCGCTTCGCCCAAGAAAATCCACGGCCAGACGGGGCCTAGAACGCTTTCGATCAAAACCAAAAGGCTGACTTCGGCGGCCGGAACATAGCTGGCCCCCCATGTAACGAAGGCAATGCCGATGCCGATACCAAAAGCGCCCATGATCAAAATGATGGCTAAATCCTGCGGCAATACAGCAAAACTTGCCCCTGAAAAAAGGGTTGCGCCCGCGCCGATCAGCGCGCAGATCGCGCCACCGGTAAAGGTTCCACCCAGCACATCTTGTTTGCCGCTTTTGCGCGCCAGAACCAACATTAAGGCAAAACAGGCGGCGGAAATTAAGGCCATCACATTGCCAAAGCTTTGGCCAAGCTGGACCCCTTCGCGCACCATAAGATATACCCCGCAGGAGGCAAAAATCATNGCAACCCAGGTAATATTCTGCGGCTTTTCATTGATCCANACCCAGCCGATTACCGCCGCCATAAAGGGCGCGGCCGAAAGGATAAACAGAGTTGAGGCAACGGTGGTATAAAGCATGGCGAAGACATAGCAGGTAAAAGCCAGTGCCAGCGCCGAGCCCATTTTGAAATCTGCTTGATCCAAGCGCTGTAAAAACTGGACCGGTCCAATGCGGCGGCGCAAACAGCTGACAAGGCCCACGATTGCGCAGAGGCTCAGCGAGCGGTAAAATAAGATCTGAAAGCCATTCGCATCGGTGAGAAGGCGCATGTAAAGCCCCACAAAGCTCATAAATGTGCCCCCAAGAAGGATCAGCATTACCGCGTTTTTCTTGCTCATTCGAACCTCTTGAATTGGGGCTGCTTAGATATGCCCCAGATATTATTGCCTGCTCTAATACTGAAAAATTGGGGAAACAAAAAATGTTTTACCCCAGTACCTCAATGATCGCATCGCGCAATTTGGCGATGATTTCATCAGCTTCGCTTTGCGTTAGGCAGAAAGGNGGCGCAAATCCTAAGATATCGCCTTCGGGCATCGCGCGGCTAATCACACCGCGGTTGAGCAAAGCCGCGTTTACTTTTGCGCCAATCATCGCGCTGGGTTCAAAGAACACCCGATCGTTGCGATCTGCCACCAATTCAACCGCGCCCAGTAATCCTTCCCCGCGAATATCTCCAACATGTTTGTGCGCCCCAAGCGCATCGCGCAAGCCGGCGGTAAAATAGCGCCCCATTGAGCGGACATTTTCGATTAAGTTTAAATCATCCAGTAAGCTTAGATTCGCCACGCCGGCGGCCGCACCAATTGGATGCGCCGAATAGGTCCACCCATGTCCAAAGGGGCCAAATTCATCCGTGCCTTGTTCTAACACGCGCCACATGCGATCGCTGACGATTGAGCCTGATAAGGGCGCATAAGCCGAGGTTAGGCCTTTGGCAATCGTGATCAAATCGGGTTTTAGCTCATAATGCTCGCTGCCAAACATGCTGCCCAAGCGGCCAAAGCCAGTGACCACTTCATCGGCAATCAGCAAAATATCATGCTTTTTCAAAACCGCTTGAATGGCGGCCCAATAGCCTTTTGGCGGCGGCACAAGCCCCCCTGTGCCCAAGGCCGGTTCACCAATGAAGGCGGCAATCGTATCCGCGCCCTCTGTTTCAATCATCGCCTCCAGATCCGCCACGCATTTTGCCACGAAGCCTTCTTCGCTTTGGGTTAGATCATCGCGGCGGTAATAATAAGGCGCGGTGGTGTGCAGGATCCGATCTAAGGGTAGATCAAATTTTTCATGAAATATTTTCAACCCGGTTAAAGATCCATTCACCAAGCCCGAGCCGTGATATCCCCGCCAGCGTGAGATGATCTTTTTCTTTTCAGGGCGCCCCAGAATATTGTTGTAATACCAAACCAGCTTCACATTCGTGGTATTGGCATCCGACCCCCCCAACCCAAAATAGACTTTGGACATGTGTTCGGGCGCGCGCTCTAGCACCATTTTTGACAGGGTGATTGAGGCTTCGGTGCCATGGCCGACATAGGCGTGATAATAGGCCAATTCATGCGCTTGTTTTGAAATCGCTTCGGCGATTTCTGATCGGCCATAGCCGACATTCACGCAGTAAAGACCGGCAAATGCATCCAGCAGGCGGTTGCCATCACGATCTGTGATGTGGCAACCCGACGCTGTTTTGATCACGCGCTGGGCTAAATTACCGCGGGAAAACTCTGCCAGATGGGTGGAGGGATGAAAGAAGTTTTCGCGATCCCAGCTTTCCAATTGGTCATTTTTCAACATGTTTTATCCTTACAAATGCCCTGTATAATCGTCCTGTGTTTCCGGGGTGGGTGCGCGATGGGTTTGGGCTGTGCAATCTGCTTAAGTTGGATCAGGCAAATCCACGTCGCCGATTATTTCTGCGATCACAGTGGCGCAATCGCCCATGGCGATCAAGCCAGGGAAATGCCGTCCAACCAGAATACCAGAGCGGCGTGCATAGCAATGTTCGGGCGCGCGTCCGGTATGATCTTTGGGCCAGATACGGGCGGTGATATCTCCTTTTTCCACAGGATCCCCCAAATCGACCATTGGTTCAAACAGGCCCTCGCCTGCAGCAAAGGTAAAGCAATCGCCATCGGGCATATCGATTTCAACAGAAGGTTCTAACGCTAAGGGCGCGTTCAGTATTTCAGCATGGATAAGCAGATTGCGCAGGCCTTTTTTTGCAATGGCAATCGATTTAGCAGTGGCGGATCCGCCGCCGCCCAGCTCGGTTGACACAAAGATCTTTCCCATATCTTCTGCGGCTGTGTCATACAGGCCCGTCTTGTCAATTTCGAGCTGCATCATTGAAAATGGCGCATTAAAGGCATTGCGCGCCGCCACGCAAGCGGCTTGCTGGGCCGGGTTTTCCAAAATATGGGCTGCCGCAAAGGGAAGAAAATCCAGCGTGCGCCCACCGGAATGAAAATCTAGCACAACATCTGCCATGGGCAGTAAATAGCGTTGAAAGTAATCTGCGATTTTCTCGGTGATACTGCCATCTGGGCGCCCGGGAAACAGCCGGTTCAGGTTGCCTTGGTCGATAGGAGAGGTGCGGGTGCCAGCTTTAAACGCTGGAAAGTTAAACGCTGGCACGATAATCACGCGGCCCGTGATCGCGCTTTCGTCTAGCGTTAAAGCCAGCTCCTGCAGCGCAACGGGGCCTTCATATTCATCGCCGTGATTAGCCCCGGTGATCAGCGCCGTGGGTCCGACGCCGTTGCGGATCACGGTGATGGGGATCATAATCTTTCCCCAAGCGCTGAAATCATGGCTATGGGGCAGCGTAAGATGGCCATGTTGCACGCCCTCTGCGTCAAAGGAAACGCTGGCGCTTATCGGAGAGGCTCTCATATCTTATTCCTTTACGAACAATTCACGGGGTACATCCGCCAAGCACTCATAGCCGGTCTGTGTGATGCGGATACTTTCGGTGATCTCAAAGCCCCAATCCTGCATCCACAGCCCAGTCATGAAATGGAAGGTCATATTTTCCTGCAGCACGGTTTTGTCCCCGGGGCGTAAAGACATGGTGCGCTCTCCCCAATCGGGGGGGTAGCTGGCACCGATGGAATAACCGGTACGGTTGTCTTTTTCGATGCCATATTTTTTCAAAACACCAAAAAATGCAGTGGCAATATCTTCACAAAGATTGCCGGCGCGCGCCTGTTCAAGCCCCGCGTCCATGCCTTCCAAAACGGCTTTCTCAGCGTTCAGAAACGTATCGGTTGGTTTGCCTAGAAACATCGTGCGCGAAAGCGGGCAGTGATAGCGATGCACCACACCGGCAATCTCGAAAAATGTGCCTTCGCCGCGTTTCAAGGGCTGATCATCCCATGTGAGATGCGGCGCGGCGGCATCCGGCCCCGAGGGCAATAAAGGCACCAGAGCGGGATAATCGCCACCCGTGCCAATATCGGCATCATAGCGCAAAGCGGCATCGTAAATCTCGGCCACAAGATCGCATTTGCGCATTCCAACCTCTGCGCGTTGCCGGATCCGCTCATGCATCCGGCCAACGATTTTGCCGGCTTGTCGCATATAGGCCAGCTCGGCCTCTGATTTGACCGCGCGCTGCCAATTCACCAGCGCTGTTGCATCTTGGAATTTACTATTTGGCAAATGTCTCTGAAGCGCTTGGTAGGCGGCGGCTGAAAACCAATAATTGTCCATTTCAACGCCAATACGCGCGCCATCTAGCCCTAGGGTGGTTATTTGCGCGGCAAGATAATCCATCGGGTGACGCTCGGTGGATTGCACATAGTGATCCGGATAGCCGATAATATTGCTCTCGGGCATGAACACTGTGCGCAAAGCGCCGCGGCCATCTTGCGCGCGGCCAAACCAAATCGGATCGCCATGCAAGCCTAAAACCACGCATTGATGCACGTAAAATGACCAGCCATCATAGCCTGTCAGCCAGTTCATGTTGCTGGGGTCCGAAAGGATCAGCAAAGAGAGGCCACGCANCTCCATTTCCTGCCGGGTGATTTTGATGCGCTGTTCAAATTCGGCGCGGCTAAAATGTAAAACCGGGGCGATCATTGGTTCAACTCCTAAAAACGGATCCCTGCTTGAGTTCTTGGGCGCGTTGGCGCGCAAAAGCAGCGATTACTGTATCTTGAAGCCCGGTGCCGGTAAGATCGGCAATTGTAATTTGTTCTGCGGATTGCCGGCCGGGGGCTTTACCGGCAATGATATCACCCAGTTCGGGAAAGATTTCGGTATCTGCGACATGATTTGCCGCAATTGCACTGCGCAATTCACCCAATTTGCTGGTTTGTGATTGTCGATCCGGCACATACAGATCCGCGCGCGCCAAACAGGCCGGCTCTAATTCACATTTATGATCCTGATCTGAGCCCATGGCCGTAATATGTTGGCCCGGTTGCAGCCAATTGGCTTGGATGAGCGGTGACGCGGATGGGGTTGTGGTGACGATAATATCAGCCCCTTGCACNGCATGTTTGGCCGTTTCTGCAATCGTAATAGGGATATTTAACTCCAAGCTCAGGCTTTTGGCGCAGGTGGCTGCTTTTGCGGTATCGCGGGCCCAGATTTTAGCCTGCTGGATCTCGCGCACCAAGCATAGGGCTTTCAGCTGCAGCTTGGCTTGCGTGCCCGCGCCGATGATACAGGCGGTTTCTGATTCTGGGCGCGCTAAACAGTTTGCGGCCACGGCGCCCGCTGCTGCGGTGCGGATATCGGTGAGATACCCGTTGTCTAAAAGCAGCGCTTCCAGCATGCCGGTCTTTGCGCTGAACACCACCATCAACCCTGAGGTGCTGGGAAGGCCCAAGCTGGGATTGTCAAAAAACCCAGGTGACATTTTGATCGCGAATGAAGGAATGCCGGGCACATAAGCGGTTTTCACATCGACTTCGCCATTATGCGCGGCAATCGCCATTGACAGGATTGGCGGCATTACAACCTGCCCACCCGCCAACGCTTTAAAACCCTGTTCCACGCAGTTGATCGCTGCCAGATCCAGCGGCACAATCTGCGCAATTCATCTTGGGTTAACAACGTGACTTCCGGCATAGAATGCTCCTATAGATTTGATATATCTACGTTTTCGCCTGAAATAATGCGGTGATGCACAGAGAGGTCAATATTGCCACCGGTCACGCAGGCAATGGTGTTGCCTTCTGGCTTGACCTTTTGGCTGAGCAAGGCNGCCAAACAAACGGCGCCAGAGCCTTCGATGATTTGCCGTTCTTGCCAATAGGCATGGCGGATGGCCTGCGCGATTTCTATTTCACTGACCAAGATAAACTCATCTACAAGGTTTTGGGTAATATTGAAGGTGATTTGATTATCAAGGCCAATACCGCCCCCCAGAGAATCCGCCAACGTGGCTTCTTCTTTCACCAATATGGGTTTACCGGCTTGTAAACAGGCATGCATTGCGGCGCCGCGTTCCATGCTGACAGCAATGATTTTCACGTCTTTTTTCAACGCTTTCAATGCGCTGGCGACGCCTGAAATAAGACCACCGCCTGATACGGGCACCAAAACGGTTTGAAGCCCGGGCAGTGCTTCAAACAGCTCAAGGCCAAGGCTGGCTTGCCCGGTCACAATATCGGGGTGGTCAAAAGGCGGGATCATCGTCATGCCCTGCTCTGCTACCAGATGGTCTACTTCGATTTGTGCGTCATCTTGCGACTGACCGATAATCCGCACTTCTGCNCCCAGCGCTTTAATGCCATCAATCTTATTTTGTGGAACCAATTGCGACATGCAGATGATGCAGCGCACGCCGTTTTCTTGCGCGGCATGGGCCAGGCCGCGGCCATGATTGCCGGTCGAAACGCCGACAACGCCGCGCTGCTTTGCCGCCTCGGGCAAGGCCATGACCGCGTTGCTGGCACCGCGCAATTTGAAGCTATTGGTGATCTGATGATGTTCAAGCTTGAGGTAAACGGGGGTTTTGCTCAGCCTGCTTAAGCTTTCTGAGGTGACCAGAGGGGTTGTTCGAATGCAGGGCGCGATGCGTTGCGCCGCAGTTTTGATATCGCTCAGTTCGATGGGGCTTTGAAAGGCCATTTGGGGGCTCCTATCGCAGGGCATGCTTGAACAAGCGGCCCCATTTACCGGCATCAACCCGTAAATTTGCATGATGCGCCAATTCCCAAGCACAGGCTTGATTTGAGGTCACAACCGGTTTGCCGGTTTGGCGTTCCAACTCGGCGACCACATCCGCAGCTTGCAGCGCGGTGCAGGATAAAAAGAAGGCATCGGTTTGGTTGGTTTGGCTGGCCAGCGCCGCTTTGATGATGCTTGCAGGATCAACGCGTGCCATATCCAAATCGCTTTCAAGCCCCAAGCAAAGAAATTTCGCCAATGACAATCCTTGGGCTTGGAAATAGGCGGCCATGGGCTGGCTGGTTTCCACCAAATAGGGCGTCACCACCGAAATATGCTTTGCGCCCAGGGTTTTTAGAGCCCGGANAGCTGCCCCGCTGGGGGTCACCACGGGCAAATTTGGGCGCGCGGCATGCACCAAAGCTTTGATCGCATCATCCCCAATCACCACCGAGGCGGCCGTGCAACTATAGCAAATTGCGTCAAGCCGTTCCTCGGGCAGAATGAGCCGCGCCGCTTGGGTGATAAGCGGTGCCATTTTACGCAGATTTTCAGGCGTTGTTGGATTTTCAAACGCTACCCGTGTTACGTAAACACCCAGCCTTTCCATCGGCAGGATACGCGCAAAATCGCGCTCTGCCGTCACATCTGTTGACAGGGCGATAACACCAATTTTTTTGTTTTTATCAGGCGGATCATAGGTCAAATCCCCGGCATAAAGGCCAATATTTACATCATCCATGGGTCAGCTCCCGGCGCTGCAATCGTCGCGCTAAAACGTCCAATTTTAAACGTAAACATATTGGGTAATGAGGTGGATGCGGCGCTTTACAGCGCCGCCTAAGGTCAAAATCTTTGTAAGGATCACCAGCCCCGTTCAATCAGGTTACCCCGGGCTGACGCCGCGCAACCGCTCGGAACGGCGGCGCAACAATTCCACCACAGTCAACAGAACGATTGAGATGATGACTAAGATTGTAGCCGCCGCCAGAATGGTGGGCGAGATTTCTTGGCGGATACCGGCCCACATTTGGCGCGGCAGCGTCAGCTGGTCGGCGCCGGCCAGAAAAATCACCACAACCACTTCATCAAATGAGGTGATGAAGGCAAACAGCGCGCCTGAGATTACACCCGGTAAGATCAAGGGCATTTGAATTTTAAAAAATGTCCGCGTTGGGCCGGCGCCAAGATTGGCCGCAGCTTTGCGCAGATTGTCATCAAAGCCAACCAATGTGGCCGTCACTGTGATCACCACGAAGGGCAAGCCCAAGATCGCATGCGCGATGACCAATCCAACATGCGAGGCGACAAGGTCGAAGCGCGCACCAAATATCGTGATTGAAAACAAGGCAAATCCAGCCGCAGTGATGATCAAAGGCACGATCATCGGTGAAATCAGCAACGCCATGAAAAGCTTACGCCCCGGCATATGAGAGCGGCTTAAGCCCAAAGCGGCGAGCGTACCCAAGACGGTGGACAATAGGGTTGCGAAAATACCGATGATGATCGAGTTTTTGAACCCGATCATCCATTTGTCGCTGCACACCGTGGTTTTGATATCCTCGCACATTCCAAACAGGTTTTGGTACCAGCGTACAGAAAAACCTTCGGCTTTCAGCGCCAACATTTCTGGTGTGAAGCTCAGGAAGGGGCTTGATGTGAAAGAAAGGGGGATCACGATAATCAGCGGGGCCACAAGGAAGAACAACACCAATCCGCAGATTGTTAAATAGGTATAATGCCAGATACGCTGACCGGTGGTTGCATAAATAGGAAGCGCCATGTTGTTATCCCAACCTCATATTGTCGATACCGACGATCTTATCATAAACCCAATATAGGATTAGAATTGCTGACAGCAGGATTACGCCCATTGCGGATGCCAGTCCCCAGTTTAGCGATTTTCGCAAATGATAGGCGATTTGGTTGCCGATCATTTGACCATCTTTTCCGCCGACCAATTCGGGCGTAATGAAATAACCGATTGCCACGATAAACACCAAAATCACACCTGCCCCAATACCGGGAATGGTTTGAGGCATGTAGACTCGGATAAAGGCGCGCGCCGGGGTTGCCCCTAAATTCTGCGCAGCTTTCATATAGGTTGGGGGAATACCGCGCATTACCGAATAGAGCGGAAGGATCATAAAGGGCAGCAAAACTTGCGTCATTACGATCAGCGTCCCGTTGAAATTATACATTAAGGGCAGGCGGTTTTCATCGCTTATAATCCCCAAACCAACAAGCGAATCGTTCAATACCCCCTGCTGTTGTAGCATAATCATCCAAGCCACGATCCGCACCAAAAGCGATGTCCAAAACGGCATAAGAACGCAGATCATCAGCAGGTTTGAGATCCGCAGGGGCAACGTGGCCAGCAGATAGGCAACAGGAAAGGCCAAGACAAGGCAGGCGATCGTAACGATGGTCGAGACCAGCAGCGTGCGTTTCCAAAACATGACGTAGACGCGGCGGTTTTCCGGCTGCATGATTACGTTTTTTTTATCATCATAGGTGCGGTCAATCGCGTTCCAATAATACCCCGCTGTGGTTCTGTCTTTCATAATTCCAAGATCTCCAGAACTCGACATCTCCCCAGCGCTTATCAGCCTTTATCATTTGCGCTTGAAGCGGTTGTTCGGCATCTATTTTCTTGAACTTGCGATTTGATTTTTTGATCAGACTTTTCCAGCCTGATTTTGCATAGTTCATTCGGGTTGAGACTTTGCCGATTTGAAGTTTTGCGGCCGATGTAAGATCCAAATACATCGCCTCGAAATGCGGCTCGCCGGGCAGGTCAACGCCATCCCACTGCTCATAAATGGCCATCGTTCGGGGCAAGACGTCATTGACAAAACTGTCATCAATACTTTTTTGAAAGAGCGCGTAAATCGGCCATACAAATAGAATTAAAATGAATAAAGCCGGTCCAGCCACTAGGCCAAAGGCGCGAAGCTTTTCCCGCCTCAAAGAGGCTTTTAAGCTTTTTTTCAGCGGAATACCATCCGCCGTCATCATTTGTCCGGCTTGCGCGTTGGCTGCGACATCACTCATGCGAAAGAACTTTCGAAATAGTCGGAAATTAAAAAAGGGCGCACGCTCGCGCGCCCTTTGTAAAAGCTTACGTCAAAGGCTTATTGGCCCATCCACGCTTGGTAACGCTCTTGCAATTCATCACCGTTATCCGCCCACCAATCAGGGTCANCAANGATTGAATCTGCCATCACGTCGGCGCGGTTTGGCATATGCTCAAGGATATTCACACCCGTGTTGAACCAAGGCTCACCGGCGGCGATGATATCCAAAGCAGATGTCCGCATTGGGCCATAATTGATCCAGCGTGCTTGTTCTGCTTGCGCAGTTGGAGAAGAGGCAAAGCCAGCGAAATCAAGAGCTGCGTCCATGTTTGGAGCGCCGGTCAAGATGCCAATCCATTCTTCTTCCAGAACCTGACCATGCCAAATAGACACAAAGTTTGTGCCGTCATTCAGGTTTGCACCACCCACACGGCCGTTATAGGCCAATGACATTGAGACTTCACCCGAAGAAACCAGCTCAAGCGGTTTTGCACCAGCAGACCAGAACACAACGTCATCTTTGATTGTGTCAAGCTTTGCAAAGGCACGATCTGCGCCCGCTTCGGTTTCAAGCGTTGAATAGATATCTTCTTTGGCAACACCATCGGCAAATAGGGCCATTTCTAGGATCGCGTTTGCCCATGTGTGAACGCCGCGCTTGCCAGGGAAGGCTGCAGTGTCAAAGAAATCCATGATTGTGTCTGGCTGCTCACCAGAAAAAGTACCTTCATTATAGAACGCTTGATATGTCCACCAGATTTGTGGGATCGCGCATTTATTCGGACGCGGTACCATCAGGTCCTCATCCATGGATTTGCCGTCAGCAGTTTTCACAAAAATATCATCTGGTACTTCGATGAACAGGCCTTCGTCACAGCCGGTACGGATTTGGTCGGGAAGAACGTCAACGATATCCCAAGTTACATTGCCGCTTTCAACCTGTGTTCTGACTTCGCCCAAACCACCATTGTAGTTTTCCCAATGGATTGATTTGCCGGTTTTGGCTTCCCATGGCTCACCATAGGCTTTTTGCTGCGACGCCGTGTAACCACCACCCCATGATGTTACGGTCAGGTCGGATGCTAGCGCGCCGGTCGCTGTCAATGCGATCGTTGCAGCAGCCATTTTAAACGTATTTGATAGCTTCATTCATACTCTCCTTGTTGGTTCCCCGGTTCGCCGGGGTTTCTAATGTGAACGGCAAAAGCCTACTCACAAATCTTCATCATGCATCAAGCGCACGACAATCACTGACATCCCAGCTGACGGTGGTTTTTTCACCCACATTCAAATGCATATGGCCGGCTGAGTTGGCAACTTTTACAACGAAATCTTCGTTGCCCATAACGTTCATGCGGCAGCGGATATGGTCTCCAAGGTAAATGAGTTCTTTAACCTCTGCATCAATCGCGTTTGAACCACTTTTTTGCCCCAATTGCACCCGCTCGGGGCGGATCGACAAAACCGTTTTTGTGCCCACGCCACCACAATTAATCGCCAGCGCTTCGCCTTTTGAACCATTGCCATAATCAACGATGGCGGTGTCGCCTTTCAGCTCGGAAACGGTGGCTTCAATGCGATTATTTTCACCGATAAATTGCGCCACAAAGGCGTTGTCAGGCCGTTCATATAGGTCGCTTGGCGGCGCCAGCTGCTGGATAATACCATCGTCAAACACGGCGATACGGTCTGACATGGTGAGCGCTTCGGATTGATCATGCGTCACATAAACAACGGTAACGCCAAGCCTGTCATGCAAATGCTTGATTTCAAATTGCATATGTTCGCGCAACTGTTTGTCAAGCGCCCCCAAGGGCTCATCCATTAAGACCAGATCGGGTTCAAATACTAAGGAACGCGCCAGAGCAATCCGTTGCTGCTGCCCGCCAGAAAGCTGCGCGGGGCGGCGATTGCCAAAGGCGCTCATTTGCACCATGTCCAGCGCTTTTTTAACGTTGGCTTCCCGCTCTGATTTGCTTTGTCCGCGCACTTCTAAAGGAAAGGCTAGGTTTTCGTTCACCGTCATATGCGGAAATAGCGCATAGTTTTGAAACACCATGCCGATTCCACGCTTGTGAGGGGGAATATTATTGATCGGTTTGCCTCCCAATAAAATCTCACCATGGGTGGCTGTTTCAAAACCGGCCAACATCATAAGGCAGGTTGTTTTACCCGATCCAGAGGGCCCGAGCATCGTTAAAAATTCACCTTTGCCAACACTCAGGTTTAAATCTTTAACAACTAAATTTTCGCCATCATAACTTTTTTGTACTTTTGTGAATTCTACGAATCCCATTTCGCCAGAGTCAGTTGTCAAAAGGCACCTACCAGTGTGAATTGTTTCTCAGTTGGAATAATTCAAACATATGGTCGTAGATATGGCAATAGGCAGCGCTTTTTAGTTTAAAAACGACATAGCCGTTTCGCGTTTGCGTGTTTGCAGTTGATTGCCGAGCTTAATTCAATCGAAATGTTAGAATGATTCTGCCTTGCTGTTGGTAGTTTTTTTTCAATAAAATGTCTCACATGCGATAAATTTTAGAAGCGATTAAAATTATGTCTTCAAGCACTGTTCTGATCACGCACCCTGATTGCCTCGGCCATGAAACACCGCAAGGCCATCCGGAACAAATCGCCCGGCTAGAAGTTTTGTTAAAAGCGCTTGAGCGCTTGCCTGTAGAGGTTTTGTCAGCGCCTTTGGCGCAAGAGGCCGATCTTTTAAGCGTGCATCCACAGCATTATCTTGACGCGCTGCGCGCAGCGTCCCCAGCGCATGGCAGCGCCGCGCTGGATGCAGATACGCATCTGTCTGCGGGCTCGTTGAAGGCAGCTTATCGGGCGGCTGGCGGCGTTTTATTGGCTGTAGATCAGGTTCTTTCGGGCGCTGCGCAAAATGCTTTTGTGGCCACGCGCCCGCCTGGACATCACGCTGAAACCGCCAAAGCGATGGGGTTTTGCCTTTTTGGAAATGCTGCTTTGGGGGCAAAATATGCGCTAGATCGATATGGATTGCAGCGCGTGGCTGTGGTGGATTTTGATGTNCATCACGGCAATGGCACGCAGGATCTGCTTTGGGAAGAGCCGCGCGCTTTGTTTGTCAGCACGCATCAGATGCCACTTTGGCCAGGTAGCGGTGCGCCGGACGAGAAAGGCGCGTTTGACAATATTATAAANCTGCCGCTTGCGCCTGAAACCGATGGGCAAGCGATGCGGACGCTGTATCGGGAAACCGTCCTGCCACATTTACGGGCGTTCCGGCCGGATTTGCTGATTATTTCAGCTGGGTTTGACGCGCATTCCTCGGATCCTTTGGCGCAATTAAACTGGCGCGTTGAAGATTTTGCTTGGCTCACGCAGGAATTATGCGCTTTGGCAGCAGAACTCTGCCAAGGACGGGTGGTCTCGGTGCTCGAAGGCGGCTATGATTTGCCTGCTTTGGCTGCATCGGCCAAAGCCCATGTTGAAAAATTATTGGAGGCGACAAAATGAGCCAAACCCCTGTAGATCAAATGAGTTTTGAACAAGCAATGGCCGAACTTGAGCAGGTGGTTGGTCAGCTTGAGCGNGGGGATGTTGCTTTAGAGCAATCAATTCAGCTTTATGAACGTGGGGCTGAGTTGAAAAAACGCTGCGCGGATAAATTGAAAGAAGCCGAAGAAAAAGTGAATGCAATCACTTTAGACGCCAATGGCGCCGCCAGCGGCACCACTTCCGTTCCCGATCTTTGATGTTTCGCGCCGCACTTGAGGCCAATGCTGCGCATGTGCAAGCGCATTTGGATCAGCAATTGGCCTTGCTTGAAACCTCAGAAGTGGCCAAAGCGATGGCCTATAGTCTGCAAGGGGGAAAGCGTCTGCGGGCGTTTTTGGTCATGCAGAGCGCGGCGCTGTTCGATATCGGCCCCAGCCAGGCTATTTGGCCTGCTTGCGCGATTGAAGCGGTGCATGCCTATTCCTTAGTGCATGACGATCTGCCTTGCATGGATGATGATGATCTGCGCCGCGGCAAGCCAACCGTGCATAAGGCCTGGGATCAGGCCACGGCCGTTTTGGCGGGTGATGCGCTGCACGCTTTTGGGTTCGAGCTCAGTTTAAACCCGCAGGCCAGCCCTGATCCGGCGATTCGTGCAGATCTGGCGCTGTCATTGGCGCAAGCCGGGGGCGCAGGTGGTATGGTTTTGGGGCAGGCTTTGGATATCGCGGCCGAAACCGCGGCCCAGCCTTTAACGCTTGAAGAAATTATTACGCTGCAACAGGGAAAAACCGGCGCGTTGATTGCCTGGTCGGCAGAAGCGGGCGCGCGCTTGGCAGCTGCAGATATCGCGCCCTTGACGGCCTATGCGCGCGCGATCGGTTTGGCCTTTCAAATTGCTGATGACATTCTAGATATTGAGGGAGATCCGGAAAAAGCTGGCAAACGGTTGCAAAAAGATGAGGCGGCCGGCAAAGCGACATTCGTAACATTGCTTGGCTTAGACGGTGCAAAGCGGCGTGCCAAAGCGCTGGTGGCCAACGCCTGCGACGCATTGGCACCCTTTGGATCTGAGGCAAACAGCTTGCAGCGCTGCGCCGAGTTCATTATTGCCCGCGACAATTAACAAAGCGATAAGGCCAGATGACTGAGCGCCCCTATACCCCTTTGCTGGATCAAGTGCATGAGCCGGCGGATCTTAATTCGTTGAGCGATGCTGAGTTGCATCAATTGGCCGAGGAATTGCGCGCTGAAACCATTTCAGTTGTTTCTGAGACGGGGGGGCATTTGGGCGCTGGCTTGGGCGTGATTGAATTAACGGTGGCGCTGCACGCGGTGTTTCAGGCGCCCAAAGATAAGCTCATCTGGGATGTCAGCCATCAAAGCTATCCGCATAAAATCTTAACCGGGCGGCGCGCTAAGATGCGCAGTTTGCGCCAGAAAGATGGAATCAGCGGTTTCACCAAACGCAGCGAAAGCCCCTATGATCCTTTTGGCGCAGCCCATTCCAGCACGTCGATCAGCGCTGCGTTGGGCTTCGCGGTTGCTGGGGATTTGGGCGGGCAAAGCGAGACTGGCCATGGGGATGCGATCGCGGTAATCGGCGATGGTGCGATGAGCGCGGGCATGGCTTATGAGGCGATGAACAATGCGGGCCATTTGAAGAAGCGCCTGATCGTGATTTTGAACGATAATGAAATGTCNATCGCGCCGCCTGTCGGTGCGCTTTCCACCTATTTGTCACAGCTTTATGCCGGGGCGCCCTTTCAAGATCTTAAAGATGTGGCAAAAGGGGCGATCAGCTTTCTACCCGAGCCTTTTCGCGAAGGTGCCAAACGCGCAAAAGATATGCTCAAGGGCATGGCCGTCGGGGGCACTTTGTTTGAAGCTTTGGGGTTTTCTTATTTGGGGCCTATAGATGGCCATGATCTGGATCAGTTGTTGCCAATTTTGCGCACTGTCCAGCAGCGGGCCGATGGGCCAATTTTACTGCATGTGATCACCAAAAAAGGCCGCGGCTACGGCCCTGCAGAACAGGCGCGCGATAAAGGTCATGCAACGGCAAAATTCGATGTGATGACGGGCGCGCAGCAAAAGGCAGCGTCAAACGCGCCCAGCTACACCAAAGTTTTCGCCGATAGCCTGTTGCGCGAAGCCGGTGAAGACCCCCGCATCTGCGCCGTCACAGCTGCGATGCCCGATGGAACTGGATTAAACCTGTTTGCGCAGCGTTACCCGTCGCGCTGTTTTGATGTGGGCATTGCCGAACAGCATGGGGTNACTTTTGCCGCTGGATTGGCGGCTGGCGGCATGAGGCCGTTTTGCGCGATGTATTCTACCTTTTTGCAACGCGGATATGATCAGATCGTGCATGATGTGGCGATCCAAAATCTGCCTGTGCGTTTCGCGATTGATCGCGCCGGTCTGGTGGGGGCAGATGGCGCCACGCATGCTGGCAGTTTTGATGTGGCCTATCTGAGCAATTTGCCTGGAATGGTGGTGATGGCGGCCGCGGATGAGGCTGAACTGGTGCATATGGTGGCCACGGCCGCCGCGTATGATGCGGGGCCGATTGCCTTTCGTTATCCGCGTGGAGATGGCGAAGGCGTTGAGTTGCCCGAACGCGGAACTGTGTTGGAAATCGGTAAAGGCNGGCATATTCAAGCGGGCAGCCGCGTAGCGATTTTGTCTTTTGGCACGCGGTTGGGTGAAGTGATCAAGGCGGCCGAACTTTTAAACGCGCAGGGCATCACCCCCACTATCGCCGATGCGCGCTTTGCCAAACCGCTGGATCAGGCGCTTATTCTATCTTTGGCAGAAGGCCATGAAGCGTTTATCACCGTTGAGGAAGGCGCTATTGGTGGTTTTGGCTCGCATGTTATGCAGTTACTTGCCGATCACGGCGTTTTTGATGCGGGCTTAAAATTCCGCTCAATGGTGTTTCCTGATGAGTTTATTGACCAAGCAAGCCCGACGGATATGTATAACACGGCCGGTTTAAACGCGCAGCATATTGCCGAAAAAGTTATGAGTTTGTTGCAACAGAGAAAAGCAATTGCGCAGGGCTAAGCCGACGCTTCTTGCCTGTTTGTACTGAAACGAAAAAACCGTTTGCGGGCCTAACGCGGTGGCCGCATCTGGTTTGAGAGAATTGCAAAATCTCTTCAATGTCTGCTTGGGGCGGATGGCGCTGACTTAAAACGGCTTAACCTTTGTAAAGAGGGCCTGCGCCGGTTTGGGTGAAAGGGTTTCAGCTTTTTTCAAAGATTTTCTGACGGGCACTTAAAAGGAAGTGATGCGCCATTTTGATCCGCCGTGCTGAAGAATGGCGGCCTGGACGTAAAAGCCACGTTGATAAGCCGCTATTTTCTATAGCGCCTTTGCGAGCGCCGTTCAGTTACGATTGGTTTTTGGTTTCTTCTTCCAACAAGGCGGGCAGACCGTCACGATAGCTGGGATAAAGCAGGTTTACACCAAGCTCGGTTTTAATGCGCTGGTTGCGAACTTTTTTGCTTTCGGCGTAAAAACTGCGCGCCATCGGGCTTAGATCGGCCTTTTCAAACGCGATTTCTGCTGGCAAAGGCGTGTTCAGCAAGGCGGCCGCATGTCCGATCACGTCTTGTGGAGGGGCCGGATCATCATCGCATACGTTATAGATCGCGCCAGGATTGGGCGAGTGCAGCGAGGCTTTTAACACTTGTGCAATATCGGCCACATGGATGCGGCTGAAAATTTGATTGGGTTTTATAATGCGCTGGGCTGTGCCTTGGCGCACCTTTGAAAACGGGCCTCGGCCAGAGCCATAAATTCCGGCCAAACGAAAAATATGCAAAGGCAAATCTGGTATTGCCTGCCAGGCCTGCTCGGCGTTTAAACGCAGCTTGCCCCGGCGGGTCGACGGGGTAAGAGGCGTGGTTTCATCGACCCAATTGCCCGCATGATCGCCATAAACGCCCGTGGTGGATAAATAGCCTAGCCAGTCCAGTTTAGGCCCCTGTTTTTTAAAGAAAGACGAAAACCGGCCCAGAACCGGATCTCCCTGCGCCTCGGGCCCGGCTGAAATCAAAACCGCATCAGCGCGCGCCAAAGCGGCGTCGATATCGGGGCTGTCCCAAAGCAAAGGGGTAACGTTGTCTTGGCGCATCTGCTCTTGCTTTTCAGGCTTGCGGGTGGTGCCCGTAATGGCCCAATCTGTTTTGGGCAGCGCGCGTGAAAGCGCTTGCGCTGTATATCCATGTCCGAATGAAAAAAGATGTTTCTGCATAGGCTATTTGCCCATGTTCGCGCAGCNCCCGCAAGCGGCTTTGATAATTTTGCTTGATTTTTCACAACCGTCCTGCTGCACTCNCTGGATGAGTGAAAAAGATCCTGATTTAGAAGCGGCTTATGCCCTGTCCGGCGCCGAAGAAAACAGGGCGCTCTATGCGCGTTGGGCGCCCGATTATGATCGGGGCTTTGCGGCGGATATGGATTATATCTTACCCCAACACGTGGCATTATATTTTANTAGGTTTGAGTCTGAGGGGCCTGTTTTAGATGTCGGGGCGGGCACCGGCTTGCTGGGCGTTTGTTTAGCGGATCAGGACACTGGTCCGATTGATGCGCTGGATCTTTCGTCTGAAATGCTTGAGGTTGCGCGACAAAAGAATATCTATCGCGATTTAATTACAGCGGATTTAGAACAAGCTTTGCCGCTGCCGGCTGCGCATTATGGCGCGGTGGTCAGCGCCGGTACATTTACCAATGGTCATTTGGGCCCGGATGTTCTGGATGCGCTGATAGATCTGGGCAAACCCTCGGCGCTGTTTGTGGTTTCCATCAACGCCGCGCATTGGCAAAGCCAAGGCTTCGCGCGCAAATTTTCGGCTCTGGCCGGCGNAGTTTCGGATTTAAAAGTTTTTGAGGTGCCCATTTACGGCGCGCAGGCACGCGGATCGCATAGCGCTGATCTTGCAAAGATTGCGGTTTTTCGACGGGCGGCGCCATAGCTAAAAATTTGTATGATAAGTGACGGAACGTTTTGGCTGACAGGGCGCGTTTTGGCTTTTAGCACTACGGGAAAGATAACAGAGGTGGAAGATGAACGAGATTGTGATTTTAGACGGCGCACGCACCGCAATTGGAACTTTTGGCGGGATGTTGGCCGGAACCTCTCCCATCGAATTGGCAACGGTTGTTAGCAAAGCGGCGCTGGAAAGATCCGGGGTTGAGGGCGCACAAATTGGCCAGGTTGCCTTTGGTCATGTGATCAATACGGAACCTAAAGATATGTATTTAAGCCGGGTTGCAGCCCTGCAGGCTGGTGTGTCTGAAACGACAGCGGCAATGAATGTGAACCGGCTTTGCGGATCCGGGGCGCAAGCGATTGTTTCGGTCATTCAATCTTTGATGCTGGGGGATGCCGATTTTGGATTGGCTGGCGGTGCAGAAAATATGAGTCGCTCTCCGTTTATTTTGCAGGATCAGCGTTGGGGGGCAAAAATGGGCGATGTGCGCACGTTGGATATGATGCTTGGGGCGCTGAATTGTCCTTTTGGCACCGGTCATATGGGCGTTACGGCGGAAAATGTGGCGGCAGAGCATGATGTTTCAAGGGCGGAACAAGATGCGTTTGCGATGACCAGTCAAACCCGCGCGGCTGCCGCCATCCGTGATGGGCGTTTTGAAGACCAGATTACTCCGGTATCGGTGAAAGTGAAGCGCGATAAGGTTGATTTTATTTGCGATGAACACCCCAAACAGACGGATGAGGCCGCGTTGGCCGGGTTACGCCCGGTGTTCCAAAAAGACGGCTCGGTGACGGCGGGCAATGCGTCGGGGATCAATGATGGCGCCGCAGCCTTGGTTTTGGCGCAAGCCTCCGCTGCGCAAATGGCAGGGCTGCGCCCGCGGGCGCGGGTATTGGGATATGCGCATGCGGGCGTGCGCCCCGCGGTGATGGGGATTGGGCCCATACCCGCCGTGCAAAACCTATTGCAGAAAACTGGTCTGACCGTTGAAGATTTTGACGTGATTGAATCCAACGAAGCTTTTGCGGCGCAGGCTTTGGCGGTTAATAAAGCCTTGGGGCTGGATGCAGCGCGGGTGAACCCAAATGGCGGCGCGATCGCACTGGGCCATCCGGTTGGCGCCACCGGAGCGATTTTGGTGATAAAAGCTTTGCATGAGCTGGAACGCACCCAATCAGACCGCGCCTTGATCACCATGTGTATTGGGGGTGGTCAGGGGATCGCTTTGGCCATTGAACGGATTGCGGCCTAATCAAGGCCATTTTTGTTAAACAGGATATGCGGGTTTTAAACAGTTTTTAAGATAGCTTGGGATATTTTCTTGCGATTGATTGCATCGTTCCCAAGAGATCCCAGCGATGACTTTGGCCCGCCAACTTATTGCTGAGCGCCGCGCGCGCCTAAGCGCAGAACGCCTGCTGATCTTAAAGCAGGCCGAATTGTCGTTGGCAAACCAGAAGCTTGGGCTGCGCGCTGAAGCGCTGAGCGTTGAGATTGATACGGTTCGCAGCCAAAATGAGCGGGTGATCTCTGATTTAGGCGNNGCCACGCACCAGNTGCAGATTGCCGAACAACGGCTTTTTCTAGCCTTAGAAACGCTAAAAAATGGCTTTGCTGTTTTTGACGCATCTTCGCGGTTATTGATTGCTAATTCGGCTTATTTTTCAATCTTTGATGGTTTGCAGGCGATGCGCCCAGGGGTTTCATATTCGGATATTTTATCTTTTTTAACGCAAGAAGGTATTGTTGATACTGGCCATTTGGGCGCGGCGCAGTGGCGGCAGATGATGCTGCAGCGCTGGCAAGCACCGCAGCCGAAACCAAAAAATATAAAATTGTGGAATGGCCAAATGTTGCGTCTGATCGATCAGCGGGGCCCGATGGGTGATATGGTTAGTCTGGCGCATGATGTGACGGCGGCCTTGCGCTATAAGACAGTTATGAAAACCGCGCGCAAAACCGCCGAGGCAAATATGCGGGCAAAGGCTTCATTCTTGGCCAATATCAGCCATGAAATCCGCACGCCCTTGCATGGGGTGGTCGGGATGGCTGATTTGCTTTCGTCTACGGCGCTTAGCAAAGAGCAAAAGCTATTTACAGACACGATTAAAACCTCCAGTGAATCGCTTTTGGTGATTTTGAAAGATGTGCTGGATTACTCAAAGATGGAGGCAGATCGCTTAACGTTGCGCCGCCAAAAATTTAACCTTGAGGTGGCGATCCATGATGTGCTGTCTGTTTTATCGCATAAAGCACAAGCCAAAGGTTTGCCGCTTTTTTTGGATTATGACGGCGCATGCGAAACTGATTTTATCGGTGATCCGGGCCGGATACGGCAAATTATGATAAATCTTATTGGAAACGCTTTAAAATTTACATCTCACGGTCATATCGCGATTGGGGTTAAAAAACTGTTCCGAGCAGAGAGCCATTCCTGCAAGTTACAGATCTGCGTGATTGATACAGGGGTTGGTATTCCGCCCGATCAAAGGAAGAATGTTTTTCAAGAATTTACCCAATTACAATCGAAAACGCCAAAGCGAGCGGAAAATCTAGGCGGCGAGGGCACAGGATTGGGTTTGGCGATTTGCCAAAAACTGGTCTCGTTGATGGGAGGTGATATTTGGGTTGAGGCGTCAGCTTGCGGAGGGGCTGACGTTGGCTTTACGATCGAACTGCAACCCTGCAAGCCGGCGCAGGATGAATGGCACGTCGTCAAGCCGCAATTATCGCATGTTCTTGTCATGTCAAAATGCCCAATTAAATGGCGCATTCTGCGCAATCAAATCGTTGGATTGGGTGGCAAGGTCAAACGGGTTCGATCCGTTCAGGGCGTGTTGCGGGCGGTCACGGCGAAAACCTCAGCCATATTATTTGCCGAACAGGAACAATCGAAAATAGAGGTGTTACTGCAACAGGCCCCGCCCCGCATCGCGGATAAAATGGCAGCAAAAAGCATTTTTTTAAGCAAGGGTTCCGCGGGGGCACAAACTGATCTGGCGGCGCCGGCGCTTTCATCTGAGCTGGTTTTTTCTCGTTTAAGCCTGTTAAAAGCGTTGCAAAAGCCAAAGGCCGCCATCCAACCTGCGCAACCCGCCGTTCAGTTACAGGCGGGCAATCCTGCTGGCATCAAGGATGAGAGGTCTGAAACCTTCCAATTGCGGGTTCTTCTCGCGGAAGATAATAAAACCAACAGGTTGATTTTTGCCAAAATGATGCAGCGCTTTGGCGTAAGTTTGAGAGTGGCTTGCGATGGGCAGCACGCGGTTGATCTTTATAAAGCACAGCCCCCTGACATTATTTTTATGGATATTTCAATGCCCAAGCTTGATGGGTTGCAAGCGGCAAAAGTGATCCGTGGTTTGGATGAAGTTCGCGGGGTATATACGCCGATCATTGCCTTAACAGCCCATGCTATGCCGGGGGATGAAACGCGCATTTTAGCCGCTGGCATGGATCATTATTTAAGTAAGCCGGTGCGCCTTCAGTCGGTAGTGGATCAGTTACGCCATTTTCATCAACAGCGCTTGCGCGCACGCCCGCTTTAAGGTGGTATGCGCTGCATCCGGGCCTGAGGTATTTGTTCTGATTATGAGATTTGTTCGCGTAAAATGGACGCCGTGATTGAAATTATGAGATACACGCCTGAAAGGATCAAAAACACCAGAAGCGTATCATGAATATGCCTGGGATAGGCCGGATCTTGCGGTGCAATAGGCTCTACCGCGACTGTAAGATAGCGCGATTGCGATGTGGCTTGAATTTGCGTTGCGCGCAGCTGCTCTAAAGCGGATTGCAGCATCAAATCACGCGTAGCAACGTCAGAAGCGGCCATTTGCAAACGCGCAAGCAACTCGGGCAACGTCATCCCATTGGGCATTTGCGCAATCATTTTTGCCTCGGTTTCGCGTTTGGCATTTTGGAGGCGCTGGATTTCTGCGCGTAAGCCCGCAACGCGGCTGCTATTGGGATTGGCATTATCCAGAAACGCCTGAAGCTCGATGGTTTTTTGCAGCGCTTTTTCTTCAAGCCCGCTGATTTGCGCACGAAGGCTTGTGGCATAGGCCTCTGGATCAAGAAGCGTGGATTGTTGCAAGGCAATTAAGTGCCGCTGCGCGTCTACGCGCGCGTCTTCTGCCGTCGCCAAAGATTTGCGGGCATCAGACAATTGATTTTCTTGTTTGCGCTGCGAAAGCCCATCGATTTTTTGCTCGGCATAGGTCAGAAGCGCTTTTGAAAATAACACGCTCAATTCGGGCGAGGGGGAGCTGATCTCCATATTGATCATGCCCTCGGTGGGGTCAAAGGCGATTTTGATATGCTTGAGATAGGTTTTATACGTTTCTTCAAATGAAGCCTCTGTAGGCAAACGTTGCCACCAATCAATTGTGGGATCCGAGAAGGTGGCCTTAAACCCTTCATTATCTTGTAGGCGAATCATCGCTTCTTTTGATTGGAGATAGGTTTGCACTGCGATGGCATCGGGCGTTGTGGCGAATTGACCGCCGCCAAACATAGAAGGTGAGCTTGGATTTGTGCTATCACCCGTGGTGATTTGGAAGGCCGTGTCCGTGGCATACATTGGCGTTGCAATGAAGCTGTAATAATAGCCTGCGGCCAATGTTGGCAGAAGAATAAAGATGCTTAGGCGCAGGATTAGTTTTTGGATTAGACGTCGCCGTCGCCGTGTCATGCTGTTTTGCAGCGCTGAAATCTCTTCGCTTCTTTGGGCTGCATTTGGAAATGCATGCGGCGTGCCGGCTGGCGATTTTTGATGTGGTGAAAGCGAAATATTCGGGGGTTTGGGGGCGTCTTCTCTTAAGGTTGTTTGCGGCGATGAGGGGGGCGCCTGCAGCGGTTTTTCGCGGCGCGCGGGTTGGGTTTGTTCAGACAGAGCCGCGCGGTGCATCATGGCCGGCATTTGAAAGGGATCGATATTATGTTGGCGCAATATATCTACAGCCTCGTCATCCGTATCAAAAGGCAGGCCATAATGGGTGGCAAGCCTGCGCGCACGGCGCAGCAATGTGGCTTGTGTTTCGCCGGAATCTGTTGCGGCCCGCGCAAGCAATTCAGCCGAATTACCCGTATCTAAGCCCGTATCTATGCCCGGCGCTTTTGCGGCGGGTTTGGGGCCCTTTGCCTGGTCAGCGGCGGCACCTGCGCCTTTTGGCGCCTCTGGGCCCAGCTGAAATTTATGTGCTTTGGGTGTGGTAGTCATACAGTACTTTCGCGTCGCCTAAACTGTCAAAGAAATATAAAGAGCCATCGGTAAGCACGGCGGCTTTTTGCGCATATTGTTCCAGCACCTCTGCTTGATGCGAGACCACAATGGTGGTGGTGCTTTGCAAGCGTTCCGCTAAGATTTC
>JGI26253J51717_1000062_pt1 | contig 37602 bp, 38 predicted proteins | sample SaaInlV_100m_DNA_6_FD_51717 | JGI IMG/M metagenome (IMG submission 51717)
TTGTTAGCGCAAGCATTTTTTAAACCGCACAAGTTATCGCTAACATATTGGAAAATAGACGATAAATAGTGTTCAACACTATTTAAACATTCTATAGATGCTTCATGAAAATGAGGTAAGCGATGACAGTCACAGTGGGAATAAACGGCTTCGGGCGGATTGGCCGCTCAACATTGGCTCATATTGCGGAAAGCGCAAGAAATGATGTGCAGGTCGTTAAGATCAACGCCACCGGCCCCGTGGAAACCAATGCGCATTTGTTGCGCTATGACAGCGTTCATGGCCGCTTTCCAGGCACGGTAACGGTCGCCGGGAACACGATTGACCTGGGCCGCGGACCGATGGATGTGATGTCGTCTTATGACCCGGCCGCGCTAGACTGGTCTGGCTGTGATGTTGTATTAGAATGCACTGGTCAGTTTAATGATGGCTTAAAATCCTCAATCCATTTGGAGCGAGGGGCAAAATCCGTTTTGATTTCGGCCCCCGCCAAAAACGTGGATAAAACGATCGTTTATGGCGTGAACCATCGCGAGCTTTGCACCGAACATCGCCTGGTTTCAAATGGCTCTTGCACAACCAATTGCCTCGCACCGCTCGCGAAAACGTTAAATGATGCAATCGGTATTGAACGCGGAATTATGACCACGATCCACTCTTACACGGGCGATCAACCAATGCTGGACCGCCGGCATAATGATCTTTACCGCGCCCGCGCAGCCGCGATGGCGATGATCCCCACTTCGACCGGCGCAGCCAAAGCCCTAGGAGAGGTTCTGCCTGAGCTTNCTGGTAAGTTGGACGGCACCGCAATGCGCGTGCCAACACCAAATGTATCGGCCGTTGACCTAACATTTGAGGCTGCAAAAAATGTAACGGTCGAAGAGGTGAATNCCGTTATTGAAGAGGCCGCTGCGGGGCATATGGGACATGTACTTTCCTACGATCCAGAACCAAAAGTTTCGATCGATTTCAACCACACGCCCTATTCGACCATTTTTGCGCCGGATCAAACCAAAGTCATTGGAGGGCGCACCGTTCGCGTCTTGGCATGGTATGATAATGAGTGGGGGTTTTCATGCCGTATGGCAGATGTTGCCGCGACCATGGGGCAATTGCTGCACTGACATTGCCGCGCTGGCTATGTCAGCGCCCAACCAGCCTGTACACGCCGCATAGCTTTGGCAGCTTTCACTGCATTTGGCATAAAGAGCGGTATCTGTGGGTGGGTAATTTGCGTGCCTTGCTCTGTAAGCTCGTAAAACTTCTATAAAACTGACCGCCATGCGCTGCATTCGGGCTATTTGCAGTTGACTTTCTGAGCAAATTGTCAATGTTAGCGCTAACTTATTAAAATCAATAGAGGCCGAGATGACTACAAAAATCGCTATTAATGGCTTTGGCCGCATTGGTCGCAATATTTTGCGGGCTTTTTCAGAAAATCCACGCAATGATCTAGAAGTTATAGCGATCAATGATCTTGGTCCTGTTCAAACAAATGCGCATCTTTTGAAATATGACAGCGTCCATGGTCGGTTCGGCACTGAAATTGAAATCACAGATAATTCTATTGATATTGGTCATGGACCAATCGCGGTGACAGCGATCCGCAACCCTGCCGAGCTGCCTTGGAAGGATGTCGATATTGTATTGGAATGCACTGGATTTTTTACAGAGCGCGCAACGGCCGCCCAGCATCTTGAAAATGGAGCCGCCAGGGTGATTGTCTCGGCCCCCTGTAAGGACGCTGATAAAACCATCGTCTATGGCGTCAATCACGGCGCGTTAAGCGACCAAGACATCGTAATCTCGAACGCGTCTTGCACAACAAATTGCCTTGCTCCGGTGGCACAAGTGCTGAATGACAGTATCGGCTTAAAACGGGGCTTTATGACAACGATCCATAGCTATACTGGCGACCAGCCTACCTTAGACACGATGCATAAAGATCTCTATCGTGCCCGCTCTGCTGCGCTGAACATGATCCCAACCACCACTGGCGCGGCCCGCGCGGTTGGATTGGTGATGCCAGATTTGTTGGGCAAATTAGACGGGGTTTCCATCCGGGTGCCAACGCCGAACGTATCTTGCGTCGATCTGACATTTGAAGCCAGCCGTGACACCACTATTAACGAAATCAATGCCGCGTTTGAAGCGGCCGCGGCTGAAGGGACGTTAAAAGGCGTTTTGGGCACCACCAATGAACCTCTTGTCTCAATGGATTTCAATCACGACAGCCGCTCAAGCATCGTGGCGTTGGATCAAACAAAGGTTATGGAAGGCACGATGTGCCGCATCCTGTCTTGGTATGACAATGAATGGGGCTTTTCCAACCGTATGCTGGACACAGCTACGCAAATGGCTAAGTTTCTGTAAACAGACGCGCGGTGATCACTTGGGAAGTTTGGCCTGCAGGCTTTCCAAAACGGTTGGCGTAACAAATTTGGACGCATCTCCGCCCAATCGGGCAATTTCCTTCACCAATTTTGACGCAATCGCTTGATGCTTGGCTTCGGCCATCAGAAACACGGTTTCGATCGATGAATCCATCGCCCGATTCATACCAACCATTTGAAATTCATATTCAAAATCGGCAACCGCCCGCAACCCGCGCACGATAACCTGCGCTTTTACATCACGGGCGCAATCGATCAAAAGGTTTTCAAACGGATGCGCCACGATCTCTGTACCGGTTTTCACCGATAAAACGGCACATTCCGCCTCGATCAAGGCAACGCGCTCTTCTAATGTGAACAAAGGCCCTTTATCGCGATTTATGGCCACACCGATCACCAATCGATCCACCAACATCGCCGCCCTTTGAATAATATCGATATGACCGAGCGTTATCGGGTCAAACGTACCAGGATAAAGACCAATGCGCATCTTATCACTCATTCGCTACTGTTTTAAGCCGCACAAATATTATTCCACGGTCAAATGCAAGGGGCTAATGCCCCATAATCATGCCTTGTAGCGCGTCTTTCTCCATCGAAATCTCTTGCAGACGCGCGAAAACCACATCGCCCTGCGAGATCAAACCGATCAACGCACCCTCTTCCAAGACCGGCATGTGACGAAACCGGTTTTCCGTCATCAGCGCCAAAACATCATCCGCGCTTGTTTGCGGGCTGCAGGTCACAACGTCGCGTGACATAAATTGTTCAACCGGCGCTGATAGAGCATTCGTTCCGGCTTCGGATAATGCACGAATAATATCCCTCTCAGATAGAATTCCGAGCGCGTTTTTGCCCGTTTCTGAAACGATGACCACACCGATCTTACGCGCAGCAAGAATTGAGATGGCCCCAGACAGATCCGTCTTCAACGGCACCGTGATCAAATTCGCGTTATTTTTTGTATTAAGAATGTGCTGAACAAACATACCACCACCTCTTATTTTATAAATCAATCACACACTGTTAGGCTGAAGCCTTAACAGGCAGCTGTCAAGCTAAGGCTTCCAATCGGCTGATTTCAGCCCGAATCCCGGCGACAAGCGCCTGCGCGAGGCGGTTCATACGCTCAAGCCTTTGATCTTCTTTATAGCGTAAAAGATAGAAACTTCGCGTTAAAGACAGCTGATCAGGCATCACACGTTTCAGGTTACCTGCAGATGGCAACGCAAAATCATGCGCAATCCCTATCCCTGCCCCTGCCCGCAGCCAATGATATTGCACAGAAACTGAATTTGATCCCAGCACCACCCGATCTTGTCCAAGATAATTTTGATAATCTAATTCCTTGTCAAAAATCATATCGGCGATATAGCCTATAATTTTATGCGTTTTTAAATCTAACAACGTGTCGGGCGTAGCGAATTTTTCCAAGTATTCTTCAGAAGCGGCCAAGTGCAACTTGTAATCGGTTATTTTTTGTACGCTTAAACGGGCTGAATTTGGCGGGCTCACCGCGATCGCCATATCGGCTTCACGTTTGGTCAAATTGACAACCCGTGGCATGGAAACAATCTGAATATCTAAATCAGGATTGGCGCGCGAGATATCAGCGCAGACTTTCGGCAGCACAAAATTTGCGCAGCCATCCGGCGCACCTATCCGAATTTGGCCGCTCAACGTTCCGTCACGGCCTTGCAAGTCGCGCGATAGATCTGCCATCGCGCCCTCCATCGACAAAGCGTGCCGCAAAAACTGATCTCCCGATCCCGTTAACACATAACCAACCGAAGACCGCGCAAATAAAACAACCCCTGCACGCTCTTCTAGCCGTGTCACGCGGCGCCCAACCGTGGCCGGATCGATCCGCAGCGAACGTGCAGCCGCAGATAAGGTTTCATGACGCGCCACCGCCAAAAACACTCTGATATCATCCCAATTTTGCTGCATACCATCATACCCTGCATTTATGCATTACCTATTTGTGATATTGCCCCTGTTCATAGCATTTTTGCAAGACTATGCTTATGTCAAATTGACAGGAGAAAAAACATGACTGAATTAACGCATTATATTGGCGGGGCCCATGTAAAGGGAACCTCCGGGCGCTTTGCGGATGTGTACAATCCCGCCACCGGGGAAGTGCAAGCAAAAGTGCCTCTGGCGTCAGCCGCCGAAATGTCTCAGGCTGTAGAAATTGCCGAGACGGCGCAGCGTGCCTGGGGGGCCGTGAACCCACAGCGCCGCGCCCGTGTCATGATGAAATTTGTCGATTTGCTCAACCGTGATATGGAACAGCTTGCCGAAGCGCTTAGCCGGGAACATGGCAAAACTCTGCCAGATGCCAAAGGCGATGTGCAGCGCGGGTTAGAAGTGGTGGAATATTGCATTGGTGCACCGCAAATGCTCAAGGGTGAATTCACCGATAGCGCCGGCCCTGGCATTGATATGTATTCGATGCGTCAGGCCCTAGGGGTTACGGCTGGAATAACGCCGTTCAACTTTCCCGCAATGATCCCGATGTGGATGTTCGCGCCGGCGATTGTCTGCGGCAACGCCTTCATTCTCAAACCATCCGAAAGGGATCCTTCCGTGCCTTTAATGCTTGCAGAGCTGATGGAGGAGGCAGGGTTGCCAAAAGGCGTTTTACAAGTGGTCAATGGCGATAAAGAAGCGGTTGATGCGATTTTAGACAATCCTGTGATCCAATCGATCGGATTTGTCGGATCGACGCCGATCGCCGAATATATATACGGCCGCGGTTGCAGCAATGGCAAACGCGTTCAGTGTTTTGGTGGTGCCAAAAACCATATGATCATCATGCCAGATGCGGATATGGATCAGGCAGCCGATGCGTTGATCGGCGCCGGATATGGGGCTGCAGGCGAGCGCTGTATGGCGATTTCTGTTGCGGTGCCCGTGGGCGATGAAACCGCCGACCGCCTGATTGAAAAATTAGTGCCGCGCATTGAAAAGCTAAAAGTTGGCCCTTACACGGCGGGCGATGAGGTTGATTATGGCCCGGTTGTCACCAAAGCTGCGCAACAAAATATTCTGGGATTGGTGGAAAGCGGTATAAAGCAAGGCGCAGAACTTGTTGTGGATGGGCGCGATTTCAGTTTGCAAGGCTATGAAGATGGTTTTTTTGTTGGCCCGCATCTTTTTGACCGGGTCACTCCAGAAATGGACATTTATAAAAAAGAAATTTTTGGCCCAGTTCTCAGCACAGTACGCGCCGGAAGCTATGAAGAAGCCATCTCATTGGCGATGGATCATGAATATGGCAATGGCACGGCAATTTTCACGCGCGATGGAGATGCGGCGCGCGATTTTGCCAATCGGATCAATATTGGCATGGTCGGTATTAACGTTCCAATCCCAGTGCCCCTTGCCTATCACACCTTTGGTGGTTGGAAAAAATCCGTGTTTGGCGATTTGAACCAACACGGACCCGACGCGTTTAAATTCTACACAAGAACCAAAACCATCACGTCTAGATGGCCCTCTGGTATCAAAGAAGGCGGCGAGTTTAATTTCAAAGCGATGGATTAACACATCTAGGTAAGCCGCACCAATTNAGCGGCTTACCTTTCCTACATCTGAGCCGGTCAAATGGTCATGTGAGCAAACCCGCAAAACGGCCTAATCTGCAAGCTCACCCGCTATCTTGTGACTTGCATAGCGGTCAAGAAAGCGCCAATCATTCTATCTCACCCCAACGACACACATGCAGGAGGACTTCTTTGGATTTTTCGTTAAGCAGCGAACAAACCGCAATCTTTGATATGGCTTATGAGTTTGGCCAAGAGCATATTGCCCCCTTCGCGCGCGATTGGGAAAAGCAAGGCACCATTCCAAAAGAGCTGTGGCCCAAAGTTGCGCAGCTGGGTTTGGGCGGTATTTATGTCTCTGACGAGATGGGGGGATCCGGATTAAGTCGGCTTGATGCGACCTTGGTGTTTGAAGCTTTAGCAATGGCCTGCCCCTCAGTCTCAGCTTTTTTATCAATTCACAATATGTGTGGCGGCATGATCGATCGTTACGGCGATCCAGAAACCCGCGCAAGATGGTTGCCGCGCTTATGCCAAATGGATTTGATTTTCAGCTATTGTCTGACCGAACCTGGCTCGGGATCAGACGCGGCAGCGCTGCGCAGTCAAGCCACGCGGACCAATGAAGGGTATCAGCTTAACGGAACCAAGGCCTTTATCTCAGGTGGTGGGTATTCAGATGCCTATATTGTAATGGCCCGAACCGGGGCTGAGGGCCCAAAAGGCATCTCGGCTTTCATTCTGGAAGCTGGCAGCGATGGGCTAAGCTATGGCGCTCTCGAGGATAAAATGGGCTGGCGCGCGCAGCCCACGGCGCAAGTTCAGTTTGACGCCTGCCCAATTCCTGCTCAAAATCTGCTGGGTGAAGAAGGCAAAGGGTTTCAATATGCGATGNCTGGGCTGGATGGCGGCCGCTTGAATATTGCGGCAAGCGCCTTAGGCGGCGCAGAGCAGGCCTTACAATCCACGCTGGCCTATATGGGGGAGCGCAAGGCCTTCGGCAAAACGATTGATCAATTTCAAGCCCTACAATTCAAATTGGCGGATATGGAAGTAAAGATGCAAGCCGCACGCAGCTTCCTGCGCCAAGCCGCGTGGAAATTAGACATGCAGGCTTCAGATGCCACAAAATTCTGCGCTATGGCAAAACTTTTGGTAACCGACAATGCCTTTGAGACCGCCAATCAATGCCTGCAATTGCACGGTGGCTATGGATATCTTGCCGATTACGGNATTGAAAAAATCGTTCGTGATTTGCGCGTTCATCAGATTTTGGAAGGCACCAACGAAATCATGCGGATGATTATCTCGCGCCAAATGCTGGCAGATAGATGAGCGATATCTCTATTCGCCAGATTGGTCACGCCGGGCGTATCACCTTACAACGGCCTGAGGCGCTAAATGCCATGACTGCTGAGATGTGCAGCGCGATTGAGCAGGCGCTGCTGNCCTGGCGCGATAAAAGCGATATCCAGCTGNTAATTATTGATGCAGAGGGCGATCGGGCGTTTTGTTCTGGGGGAGATATTTCTGAATTATACAAGACCGGCAGCCAAGGGGATTATGCTTATGGGCAGGCGTTTTGGGCGGCTGAATATCGCCTGAACGCATTAATCTATCATTACCCCAAACCCTATATTGCTTTCATGCAGGGGTTTACGATGGGCGGGGGCGTTGGAATTTCTTGCCATGGCAGCCACCGTATTGTGGGAGAAACCAGCCAAATTGCTATGCCAGAATGTGGCATCGGGTTGATCCCCGATGTGGGCGGATCCTATATTTTGGCCTGCGCTCCAGGCTATTTGGGTGAATATTTGGGTTTGACGGCGGCAAGAATGGCCGCTGCAGATGCGATATATGCCGGTTTTGCGGATCACTTCATTCCACAAAGCCACTGGAAAACCTTGATCGAAACTTTAGAAAAAACGGGAAATACCGCGCATATCGTCAACGCGGCCCAGCCTGCACCGAGCAGCGATTTGAAAGCCCTTCAAACGCAAATAGATCGGCATTTCTCGAATGAAACGCTGGCGGGCCTGATCTCGTCCCTTACCGCGAGCGATGATGCCCTTAGCCAAAAAAGCCTTAAAATGATAAGCAGAAACGCGCCTTTATCGATGGCCAGTACGATTTTGCTGCTGCGCCAATTGCGCGATGAAGGCCCCGATATCTATCGCGCTTTGAGGTATGAATACAGGTTTACCGCGCGCGCTATGGAGTTTGGTGATTTTTTAGAAGGCGTTCGCGCGGCGATTATCGACAAAGACAGAAACCCGAACTGGCAATTTAATCTGACAGAGGTGCCTCAAAAGGCCAGCCGAAGCATGTTGACCCCATTGGGCGCTTTGGAATTGAACGTGAAGGAGAGTTAAATGCAAATTGGATTTATTGGCCTTGGAAATATGGGGCGCCCAATGGCGGAAAACCTTGTACGTGCGGGCCATATGGTGCGCGGTTTTGATACAATGACCGTGCATGCCGAGGGGGTTGAGATCATGGATTCGGCCGCCGCCACCGCCGCCGACGCCGATATCGTGATTACCATGCTACCGAACGGCGCAATTCTAAAATCTGTTGCGGCCCAGATCATACCGGATATGCGCGCTGAAAGCATTTTTCTGGATTGCTCGACAGTCGATGTTCAAAGCGCACGCGAAATAAGCGAAATGGCCAATGCCGCCAATGTCGCGACCTTGGATGCACCAGTCTCTGGCGGTATCGGCGGCGCGTCAGCAGGTACGCTTACCTTCATGGTCGGCGGGCCTGAAAAGGCGTTTCTTACCGCAAAACCACTATTTGACATTATGGGTCAAAAATCTGTTCACTGTGGTGAAAGCGGCAATGGGCAAGCGGCTAAAATCTGCAATAATATGATCCTTGGCGCAACCATGATTGTCACCTGCGAAGCCTTCGCGCTTGCCGATAAATTGGGCCTAGACCGTCAATCAATGTTTGATGTGGTCAGCACCTCCTCAGGATATAGCTGGTCGATGAATGCCTATTGCCCTGCGCCGGGTATTGGGCCGAATTCTCCCGCAGATAATGCCTATCGGCCCGGATTTTCAGCAGAATTGATGTTAAAGGATCTGCGTCTCAGCCAACAAGCCGCGCAAACCGTGGCCGCTGACACGCCGCTCGGGCAAGCGGCAACGCAGCTATATCAAACCTTCGTGGAAGATGAAGATGGCCTTGGAAAAGATTTTTCTGCGATGCTGCCACGCTTTGAACAGCGTAAACGCTGCTAAAGACTTTAAAACGACGAGGTGGAATTGAAACTTAGGGCGCATGACAAGTAAAAAATTTCGTATAGTCGACAGTCAGCTGCGCCTAAAATAGCGCAAAATTCAAAACCTTTTTGACGTGACGGATCGGTGCACATCAAGCTCCTGTTTGCGAGCACGTCAATCGAAAACTTTTCAATAACCGGCGTTACGATGCTGTTTATCTCGCAGCATGATACTTAAATTTAGAATAAAGCTTGCGTCATACACCTCTCATGAACATATAAGAGGGTCAGAAACGGGTCGAACAATGGCCTAGTAAACATTGGAAACAAAATATGAATTTTCGCTTTTCGATCCGCAGCGCTCTAAGTGCCATAAGTCTTTGTATGGCGTCGTTCGTGAATGCTCAACAATCTGAGCAGAATGCGGCAGACTCATTGTCACTTGGTTTGAATATTGAAGTTCCAAATATCGGCCAACCCTATATTGCTGAACGCATAGGCGATTGGAGCATGCGCTGCATACGCAGCGAGAACGGACAAGATCCCTGCGAATTGTTTCAATTATTAGTCAATAATGAAGGTAATCCCTTAAGCGAGATTATGGTCTTTCCGCTTCCACAAGGCCAAGCCGCAATTGCCGGCGCTACGATTATCGTGCCGCTTAAAACGCTTTTAACAGCACGCATGACGATTGGCTTTGATGCCGAAATAACCAAAAGCTACCCCTATTCATTCTGTACAGAAATCGGATGCATCGCACGCATCGGTTTAACCNAAGACGATATCGCATTGATGAAAGCGGGCGACCAATCTGTTATTACGATCCGCCATATGGATGCGCCGAACAAAGCCTTAAATTTAAANTTATCGCTCAGCGGATTTACAGCCGGATTCAATAAAATTTTAAATCAATAAAATTATTGGGCCGCTAGAAATTTAATCACCGATTGCGCCGCCCGTTCACCAGGCGGGTGACCGTTTTGTCCAAGTGCCTGCATTGTGCTTTGCATAGCTTGGATCTGGCCCGTTGGATCGTCAAGCACCTTTAAAACGCTTGGCGTGATCAACTCTTCCCGACAATTTTCGGCGATGAATTCGGGGATAGATTTGCTATCTGTAATCAAATTGACCAAACTCACCGTTTCAACTTTTAACATGCGTCCTATGATTTGCCGCGACAAAAACCCCATATCATAGGCAACCACCATGGGCGTTTGCGTGGCNGCAAGCTCTAAAGCTACGGTCCCTGAGGCCGCAAGGGCGACATCTGCCGCCTGAAACGCCGCGCGTTTTTGGCTGTAGGCGTGCACATCTGAGCGTGGTTCAATTAGAAACGGCTTAACCGGCCAGGTTGCAATCTGATCTTTTACCAACGTTACAACCGACGCCGCCATGGGCAATACAAACTTCAAATCAGGGCGTGCTGCGTGCAGTTTTTCGACCACCTTTGCGAACACAGGCGCCAGACGTTTTATCTCTGAACCGCGTGATCCGGGCAAACAAAGGATCATTGGCGCGTCATCAATACCCGTTTCTGCGCGAAACCGTTGGGCTTCACCGCGCGTGGCACACGGATCGTTTACCACGGGATGCCCCACAAAGTCACAACTCATACCCGCGGCCTGCATATAGGGNGGCTCAAATGGAAAAAGCGCCAAAACATGATCCACGAAAGGCGCCATTTTCTGCGCGCGCCCTGGCCGCCAGGCCCAAACCGTTGGCGCAACATAATGAACACTCGGAACCTGCTTCCTGCGTCGAACAGCTTTGGCAAGACGCAGCGAAAACTCAGGCAGGTCAATTGTAATCAACACATCCGCCTCGCCTGCGATCACCGCATCCGCCGCTTCTGCAATGCGCCTTTTCAAAAACCTGTATTTTGACAAGATCTCTGAAATTCCCATCAAAGAGATATCAGACATTGGAAATAAAGTTTTTAGGCCCGCCTGTTCCATCAACGGTCCGCCGACCCCGTAGAACTCGGGCCTATTCGGCATGTGTTTGAGAAGACCAGCCATCAACGCAGCCCCGAGTTTATCGCCAGAGGCCTCGCCCGCGAGCAAAAAGACCTTCATTGCGTGTTCTCACGGGCATGAAGAAAAATAGTCAACTCAGAACAGCGTTGGGCCAATTTCTCACGTTCAAGCAGAAGAACTTTTCCCGGCGTAATGACAATACCAGCAAGCCCTGCAGCAGCAACATGTGACAGGGTATCCACCCCGATCGCGGGCATATCCGCGCGTAAATCTTGGCCGGCTTTTGGCCGCTTAACAAAAATCCCACGTTCCCTATTACGCAACGCAGCCGCTGTGTTTGCGACCGTGTTCAACATAAAGTCCGTCCCTTGCAGCGTCTCTATTGCCAATAACTGCCCTGCTTCCACCACGACCCCTTGGCCCACATCTACAGCNGCGAGTGATTTCAATACATGATCTGCTTTTTGGACCTCATCCGTATAATCCCTGTTCATTTTCCCCAATATCAGGCCCGGCTCTGCGGTAATTTCTGGTATAAGTTGATCCACGCCAACAACATCAAAACCTTGGTTTTCAAACAAGCCAATCACAAAGCGTAATAAGAAATCATCCCCTTGCCGCATGGCTTTTGACAGATCAGGAATTATGGTGCGCGTGAACACATCAAACAGCTCAGGATCAAACGCGGGTCGTTGCATTGCACCGGCCAAAACAACCCTAGTAACGCCAGCGGCGCGCAGGCTGTCAAACAGCGCCCCCAAACGTTCCAAGGAAAAGAGATCAATCGCATGTGCGGGCCGATCATAGCTAAGGTGTTGAAAACCACAAAACATGGCCTGCGGCTGCGCCTGAGCCACCAGCGTTGGCAAAACGCCCGAACCTGCTAGGATCGCCAAGCGCCCCGACATATCACTCACCCGGGGTGAGAAAAGAACGATCCGAAGAGGCCGTTACGAAATCAACAATATGCTGGACGTAATCGCTATCGGTTTCATCGCCCAACCGTTTCGCACGGTCTTGAAAGGTTCCATCGCCCTGCGCCAACATTTGAAACGCGGCCCGTAACGCGGTTATATCCCCGCGCGAGACGCCGCGGCGCTTAAGGCCAACAAGGTTCAGCCCGTCTAACTGCCCCCGCGGCGCTTGCACCAGGCCATAGGGAATAACATCATTGGTCACCATGGTTAGGGCGCCAATAATTGCCCCTCGACCAATACGCACAAATTGATGGATACCCGCCAAGCCCCCCACCAAAACATCATCTTCTATTATGCAATGCCCACCGATCGCTGCATTGTTTACAACGATAACCCGATCCGCAAGCAGTGCATCATGCGCAACATGACAGCCCGCCAAAAATAATCCATCACTGCCAACCTGAGTGATCCCACCGCCGCCTTCGGTGCCCGTATTCATCGTTACATGCTCGCGGATACAATTGCGGGCCCCGATAAGCAGCCGCGTTTGCTCGCCCTTGAATTTTTTATCCTGCGGAATTTCTCCCAACACTGCGAAAGGAAAAACGGTAGTGTCATCGCCTATATCTGTGCGCCCGGTCACAACCACATGGCTTTTCAAAACCACGCGATCACCTAAAGAAACATCCTTTCCAACATGACAGAACGGCCCGATATGGCAGCCTAAGCCCAGCTCAACCCCATCCTCAACAACGGCGCTGGGGTGAATAAATGTATCGCTCACGACGGCACCNCATTAGAAAGGTCCATCATGGCTGTNAACTCTGCCTCCGCGGCCATTTCGCCATTCACGCTAGCGCGGCCTGAAAACTTCCAAACTTTTGCACCTGCTTTTCCGCGCAACGTTGTGATTTGCATCTCCAGATGATCCCCAGGCCCAACCTTACGACGGAATTTACAATTATCGATCGACATAAAATAAATCAGCATATTCTTATCTGCNAATCCCAGCGTGCTGCCCACCATAACCGCCGCCGTTTGTGCCATCGCCTCAACCATCAGAACCCCGGGCATAATCGGCGTACCTGGAAAATGGCCTTGAAACTGCGGTTCATTCATCGTGACGTTTTTATGCCCAAGCGCGGAGGCGGTTCCAACGATATCAGTGACGCGATCCACCAGTAAAAACGGATAGCGATGCGGCAAAATACGTTGGATTAATTGGATATCCGCCTCAGTTCCAGAATCTGCCATGTTTCGCCCCTATCTTGTTCTTTTTATCAAAATCTAGCTAGCAACCCTTCAAGCCCAACACAAGTACCCTGCGATTTTCTTTCCCAACACACGAGCTCTTAACAAAAAGGAAACACCAACAACTTAAAAGGATTTATGGACTTAGCGTAACGTGGCTTATCGGCCATCTCCAAGCTCTTGATCTATCCGGCGGATGGCTTCTTTGGTGATATCTGCAGAGGCAATAACCAACACCACTTGCTTCTTTTCCAACAAGATAGTCGCGTTGCGCTCTTGCATGATTTGTACAAAAATCGGCCCAAATTGTTGTAGCACATCGGATTGCGCCGCATCGCCAGCAAGTTTCAGCTCAACCCGTTTGTCTTCCTGCTCTTGGCGCAATCTAGTCGATTTTTGATCAAAGGCCAGCGCCATTTCTTTAAAAGCAGAAGGCTCAGTGCTCCCGCGCAGGTCACTTAGATTCTTTTCTTCGGCGACCAATTCTTCTGCGATGCGTNCAAATTCATCGCTCAGAACTTGGTTTGCTTGCTGAAATTCTGCGATAATACGGCGGCCATATAGCGTGGTTCGAAACACTTCGTCGAAATCAACCACCACCACCTGTTGGCCAGCAGGCGCGCCAGCCTGCCCCAATACGGGGCCTGCGAGCAGCAGCAAAAGAAAAAACTTCTTGAAAAAGCCTATTCTAAACCTGTTCATCAGAACCGCGTTGATAATGTGAACTCAAAATTATTCGCTTCATCAAATTCTTCTTTTTGGATCGCGCGCGTCCAATTAAACCGCAAAGGTCCGATCGGCGTGGCCCAAAACACAGTCGCGCCGGCAACTTGGCGCAGTATCGCAGCATTGTAATAGACTGTGTTTGCGCTGTCCGGGCTTGTCTCAACTGGTAAGCCCCAAAGACTGCCAGCATCGTAAAACACCCCGCCCGTAATCCCGTATTCTTCTGGAATTCCTATGGGAAACTCGGCTTCAAACCGCGCAACGGCAAATTGTTCACCGCCTAAAGCATCATTGATGGTCCCAGAACCATCGCTGCTACGTTCGCGCGGACCGACCCCACCTGGGTTAAACCCACGCATAACCCGGCTGCCAAGCGCAAAACGATCGCTCACGCGGCTTTGGCCCTTTGAATAACGTAAGTCCCCCGCTTCAAACGTGGCCGATAACGTAACCTCTTCACCGAATGTTTTTTGTTCGCCCTGCAATTTCAAATTTGATTTAACGCTTGTTGTATCCCCTCCAAGCCCCGTGAAATCCTGGCTCAGCTGAAGCAACACTCCCGCTGTAGGGTTGAGACCAACGCGCCGCGTATCGTAACCGAATGTATACCCCACGCCTGAGGTATTGACCCTGCCCTGCTCAAATTCATCTCCGATGATTGAGGTCACGGTATCGCCTGACACTTCATCACTGGTGTACGTATAGCGAAGTCCAAAGCGAGAGAAATCACTTATCGGATAGCTTATGCCAGGTTGGAAATTTACAGATTTTGTATCATAGGTTGAATTTTGTTGATTGGTTTCTTCATAGGCCAAATTCAGCGAGAATTGCAGCTCATTGCCCAAAAAGGCGGGCTCGATAAAACCAAAAGAATACGTTGTATTGTCAGAGCCACCTTGAATTTTAAAATTAAGCCCTTGACCACGGCCGATAAAGTTACGTTCACGATATTCGATAATACCGCCCAGACCCAAAGCTGTAGAATACCCCGCCCCGAGAGACAGACTGCCTGTTGGTTTCTCACCCACCGCAAGGTCAATGATCACCGTTTCAGGCTTATTCCCTGCGCGTGTTGACACGTTCACGGGATCAAAAAATCCCAAACGGCGAATGCGATCTACAGCTGCCCTGAGCGCGCGCGGATTAAAAGGATCTCCTTCCACAGCGCGAAATTGTCGACGGATGACGTTATCCAAAGTAGACGTATTTCCAGACACATTGATGCGTTCGATAAAGATCCGCTTGCCACGGTCCAAAACAAAGGTCACATCCAGTGTGCGCGTTGTATCATTACGCTTCAAGCGCGGCGTCACGCGTAAAAAATCTACGCCCTCCATCACCGCCAAACGCTCCAAACGCGCAATATCATCCTCAACAGCCAATGGCGAATAGATCACAGACGGTTTAAGCGTTAACGCCTCTGAAAAAACCGTTTCATCAACATCCGAACGCTCGGAGACAAGAGCCACCGCGCCAACGTTAAACTGTTGGCCTTCTTGTATGTTGAAGGTGATGAAATATCCGTCGCGCTCTTCAGAGAACTCTGCATTCACCCCATTGATCACAAAGTCGACAAACCCCCGCGATTGATAAAAATCGGTCAATACCTGCTTATCAAATTCAATCCGATCTTCGATAAACGTATCTCTTTGCACCAACAATCGAAGCAATCCAGCCTGTTTTGTATTCAAAACATTGCGCAGCTTGCGATCGCTATAGGATTTATTGCCAACAAAGCCGATGCGTTCTATCTCAACAACGCCACCTTCAAAAATCTCAAAGACCAGGTTCACACGATTGTCTGGCAGGCGAATGATTTTGGGCGTTACCCGCGACGCCAAGCGCCCCATATCCGCGTAAGCTTGAGCGATGCGCTCTTTGTCTTCTTCAACCTTCATCGGGTTGAACACCCGCCGTGATTTTGCGCTGACAATTTGCGCAAGCACATCGTCTTTCAGCTTATCATTGCCCTCAAAAGCCACCTTGCTGATCGTCGGATATTCCTGCACCTTAATGACCAATCGGCGCCCCTGCGGAATGAATTCGATATCTTCAAACAAACCAGAGTCCGCCACCTCTTGATAAGCCGCGCTTATTTCAGAGGCCGAAACAGTTTTCCCAATCGAAAGATTGGCATAGCTGATAATCGTTGACGTTTCTATCCTGCGATTACCATCCACTTCGATTGAAGAAAAGTTAAACTCTTGAGCCCAGACAGTCGATCCGATGCTAATGATTGCCGCAATAAAAATTCCAAAAAATCGCTTCATCTTCATTCCTTACTGTGACCTCAAAGTTAAACCCGCGGGTTGTCTTAGTGGTACCAAACATTCACAACAACTTCATCTTGAATTTGTGTAACGTGTATTTTTAAAAAACACCACATTTCTGCTCCCTTTTTTCGCGGATATTTTAGGGGCAAAGCAGATCATTTCCGAGGGCAAACACCATAAAGCCCAGCACCAAAGCCAAGCCAATCGTCATCAATACATTTAAGGCATAGGCACTTGGAGGGCGGCCGATAACCGCCTCAAAAGCAAAAAACACCAGATGCCCACCATCCAAAACTGGAACAGGAAACAAGTTGATCAATCCCACCGCAGCAGAGAGTACAGCGATAAACCAAATGAAACTATCGCCTCCCTGCCGCGCCATCTGACCCGAGGTTTCAGCGATCCCGATCGGTCCTGAAAGGTTACAGCTGCTTATTGCCCCTGTCACAACATGATAAAAACCAGAAAGCGAGCCTTTCATTACGCGCCAAGTTGCGTCTGCCCCAGATGTTACGGCGGATGCGAAAGGAAGCGTGCTGGTTTGTGGTTCAAAAAAGAACCCTCCTCCCATCACGCCGATGCGCCATTGCGCGCTAAAGCCTTCGTCGGTTTGTTCATCTACCCGCCGTGGGGTTAGAGATAGCTGGCGCGTCGCGCCTGCGCGCCACACTTCAACGGCCAAAGTTTCTCCAGCAGATCCTTCCACCGCTTGCTTTAAACTATCAAACGTTAAAATTGAGGCGCCATCAATGCGAGTGATGACATCGCCCGATCGCAAGTCGGCCTGCGCTGCCGCCGAGCGTGGCACCACCGCAGACACGCGCGCAATATTTATGTTTGGGCCTGGCAAAGCCAGCTCTTGTTCATTTCGCCGAATGATAAATTCATAGGTTTCCGCATCTGATAGGTTTGACCAAAAACTAGACAGAGCCGTTTCATCTGCAAAATCGGGAACGGTTTGTCCATCGATTGCCAACACGATATCCCCGACTTGCATTTGATGCGCATACGGGATCTCATACAGCGACCCGATGCTCAGCGGTGATCGAACTTGCCCCTGCCAAAGCGCAATTGCAGAAAACAAAATAAGCGATAATGCAAAATTGAACACAGGGCCCGCTGCGACCGTTGCGGTACGCGCCCAGAGCGGCGCTCCATGCATCGTTTGGCGACGTTGCTTTTCATCCAAACGGCTCAAACGATCGCTGTCTGCCCCGCTGGCAGCGTCTTTATCGCCTTTAAATTTGACATAACCGCCAAACGGAATCAGCGCAAATTGCCAACGCGTNCCGCGTCTGTCGACCCGAGACACAATAACCGGACCAAACCCAAGCGAAAAGACATCGGCCTCGATCCCACTCCAGCGGCCGACAATGTAATGACCATATTCATGCACTGCCACAATGACTGACAACGCGNCAAAAAACGCCGACAAAGTGACAATTAAACCACCAAAGGCGGGAACCAATGAAAATACGTCCAAACTTCTATCCTGTCAGATTTACATTAAATGTTGAATTTTTGTGTTAGCTTCCNTGCGCCCGATTTGATCCATCTGAAGAATATTTTCCAGCGACGGCTCTGAAAGCGGTGTATTGGATCCGCCAAACACCGCATCCAACACGCTTCGAACCACATCAGCCATCACCAGAAATCCAATTTTTCGATCAATGAACGCATCCAATGCAACCTCTTTAGCCGCGTTATACACCGCCCCCGACAACCCCCCAATATCCAGCACCTCATAGGCCAGTGCCAAAGCAGGGTATTTCTTAAAATCAGGCGCTGAAAATTCCAAGCTGCCAATTTCCGCAAGGTTCAANCGCTCAATCGGCAGGGCTTTGCGATGCGGGTGATAGAGTGCATAGCCNATCGCGTGCCGCATATCAGCCGGCCCGACATGCGCCATCAACCCGCCATCATGAAAGCCAACCAAAGCATGCACCAATGACTGCGGATGGATCAGCACTTCAATTTGGCCCGAGCTCAAATCAAAAAGTTCTTTTGCTTCAATTACTTCCAGGGACTTATTGAACATGGAGGCGCTGTCAATCGTAATCCTTTGCCCCATATTCCAATTCGGATGGGTTGCGGCTTGCTCTGGTGTCGCCCGCGCCAAATCGTCATAGCTCCAATCTCGAAATGCTCCGCCAGATGCGGTCAATATCACCCGCTCAACAGTATCGCGGCCTTCCCCCATCAAAGCCTGAAACACCGCAGAATGCTCGCTGTCTACAGGCAACAAAGCCACGTTATTCTGAGCCGATGTTTTGCGCATTAAGGCACCAGCTGCCACCATACTTTCTTTATTGGCCAAAGCCAGATCCGCCCCCGCTTGCATAGCCCGCAACCCCGGTTCAAGGCCTGCCGCGCCAACAATTGCCGACATCACCCAATCTGCGCTCTGATCGGCGGCCTCTAATAAGGCATTATGTCCAGCCGCTGCTTGTACTTTTGTTCCGGCCAGAGCCTCTTTCAGAGCAAGATATTCCTCATCAAAGGCTGTTACCGCAACCTGAGCTCCGGTGGAAATTGCATCTTGCGCAAGTTGCGCAATATTCCGCCCGCCAGATAACGCAAGAACGTCAAAATTTTCACGGTCACGTTTCACGAGATCAAGCGTGCTTTGCCCAATTGAACCCGTTGCGCCAAATACGCTAATTCGTTTCATCCGAAACTCATGAACATATTGGCCGCAGCAAATACGATTGTGGCGCCTACCAAACCGTCAAAACGGTCCAAAAAGCCGCCATGCCCGGGCAAGAGGCTTGAGCTGTCTTTTTGATCTGCCCCGCGCTTTAAGGCGCTTTCTCCAATATCCCCGATTTGCGATGCAAAGGCCAAAGCCACCGAGAAAAAAATTGCAAACCCTGCAGATAGCGGCAAAAATCCGTAAGACACCCAAAACCATCCACAAATGCCAGAAGCAAGCCAGCCCGCCAAAATACCAGACCATGTTTTTTTGGGGCTAACGCTCGGCCAAAATTTGGGGCCCTTAATGACACGCCCAGCAAAATAACCCAAAACATCCGTCAAAACCACGATCGAGATCAACCATAATATCATCTCCAAGCCCGATGATGCGCGCAGCGCAACCAGATAAAAGACGGTCATGAATATGCAAACAGACGCCAACGCGCCCTGCCATTTTAGGCGAAAATACAAACCAGCCTGACAGGCTGCCCCTAAGCCCAAATAAATTATTCCTTTTACGCTATCAGGATTGCGCAAAACCAATATCAGCGTCAGCACCGCGATGGTTCCGCTGACGGCTCCTACCTGCTTTGACATGGGCGTCAACATATGCGCCAATTCCCAATGCATAACGAATAAGATCACAGTCAGAAGCAGCGTGAACACAAAGTCTCCGCTCCACAGCGCAAAGCCACAAACAAGGAGTAAAATAACCGCAGAAGCCAGCCGCAGAGGCAAATCAGCCCAAGCAGTGCTGGAAGTCATGTTGAAACGCCCCCATATCGCCGAGAGCGGCCCACGTAGTTATCCAACGTTTGCTTAAACGTTTCTTTGTTGAAATCTGGCCAAAGAGTATCAATAAACTCATATTCGGCATAGGCCGATTGCCACAGCAAAAAGTTAGAAATACGCGCCTCGCCCGACGTTCTGATGACCAAATCGGGATCAGGCAAAACATAGGTATCCAAATATTTTGGCAGCGTTTCCTCATCAATGGTTTTTGGGTCAAGGCTGCCCTTTTGCACATCATATGCTAATCGCTTAGTGGCACGAGCCACCTCATCACGGCCGCCGTAATTGAGCGCGATGGTCAAATGAACAAGATCATTTTCACTTGTCAACAGCTCTAATTCATCCATGAGATCGACGAGTTTGTTGTCGAGGCGGCGCCTGTCACCTATAAAACGAACCCGCACCATCTCTTTTTTCAAATTCTGTGCTTCGCGTTGGATATAGCGCCGAAACAAACTCATCAAACCTGACACTTCGGATTGCGTACGTTTCCAATTTTCTGTTGAAAATGCAAAAATCGTTAAATACTTAACGCCAACACTAGGACAGCTTTCTACGATTTCACGAACCCGGCGTGCGCCGGCGTAGTGCCCAAGTAAACGCGGTCTTTTACGCAGCTCGGCCCAGCGGCCATTCCCATCCATGATGATCGCGACATGGGCAGGGCCTTGGTTTTGCAAGAAATCCTTAGACATCTTTGCTCAATCACACCTGCATTATTTCGGTTTGCTTTTTTTCAAGAGACGTATCGACGGCTTTAATCATCGTNTCTGTTAGGCTTTGAACCTCATCTTCCCAAAACTTTTGATCATCCTCAGACAGACCATCGGATTTGGCTTTTTTCACCTGATCCATACCATCTCTGCGGATATTGCGCACCGCAACCCGTGCATGCTCGGCGTATTGCGCCGCGACACGGGTCAATTCTTTACGCCGCTCTTCATTCAATTCCGGGATTGGCAACATGATAATNGTGCCATTTAACTGCGGATTTATACCAAGACCACTTTCACGGATNGATTTTTCAACGGCATTCACCATCGATTTATCCCATACGTTGATCGTTACCATGCGCGGTTCGGGCACATTCACGGTGCCAACCTGATTGATCGGCGTTCTTTGCCCGTAGGCTTCAACTGTAATTGGCTCAAGCATTGAAGCCGAGGCCCGGCCCGTACGCAGCGACGCAAATTCTGTGCGCAGAGCCCCCAGAGCCCCATCCATACGACGCTGTAAATCATCTGTATCTAAAATAAAATCGTCTGCCATGCCCTAAACTCGTTATTTATGTTACACCGCAAGCTGGCGGTTCCGCATCTTAAAAGTCTTGTAACCCTAATCAGACACTTTTGTATAGAGACCTTCTCCGGCGAGTATTCCCTTGAAACCACCGGGTTCATCTAAGGAAAACACAATAATCGGCAGATTATTATCCCGAGCAAGCGCGATTGCACTTGCATCCATCACCGCCAAATGCTTCGCCAAAACATCATCATATGTGATATCTGTGTAGCGTTTTGCATCGGAAAATTTAACAGGGTCTTTATCATACACACCGTCCACTTTTGTGCCTTTTAAAATAACCTCACAGGCCATTTCGGTTGCGCGCAAAGTCGCAGCTGTATCCGTGGTGAAATAGGGGTTGCCCGTTCCGGCGGCAAATATACAAACGCGCGATTTCTCAAGGTGGCGAACCGCGCGGCGGCGGATATAGGGCTCACACACTTGGTCCATCGGTATTGCACTCACCACGCGCGTAAACACCCCCAGCCCCTCGAGCGCGCTTTGCATCGCCAAGGCGTTCATCACGGTGGCAAGCATGCCCATATAATCGGCGGTCGTCCGCTCCATACCCTGCGCGCTGCCCTGAAGGCCGCGAAAGATATTTCCACCACCAATCACCATGCAAATTTCAACCCCCATATCATGCACTGATTTGACTTCTTGCGCGATGCGTTCAACGGTGGGCGGATGCAAACCAAACCCGGTTTCTCCCATCAATGCTTCACCTGAAATTTTTAACATGACACGTGAATAGGTTGTTTGGGACGGTGTGGCCTCGGTCATGTAACGGCTCCTTTGACAAGCGCAGATGAACATCAAATTGTATTAAGTGTATTTTTTTCTTCAATCACACATTCACTCGAGGAACAATAGCCGGTAAACCTGTGCCCAGGCGTAAAAGTGAAGCGATCCGGATGAATAAGTTTACTCTGTCAGATATTGCCCAGCAAGCGGACACGTGCCCGATCTTGATTGCCGGCCCCACGGCCAGCGGCAAATCTGCCCTCGCGATGGAAATAGCCGAGCGGTTTGGCGGCGCGATCCTCAACGCCGATGCATTTCAAATCTACAGCAACTGGCGAGTATTAACCGCTCGGCCTTCCAACGTTGATGAAGATAAAGCGCCACATTTTTTATACGGCCATATTGCACCCGACGCAGCCTATTCCGTGGGTCATTGGCTGGCAGAAATCACACCCTTGCTAAACGCGCCGCGGCGCCCAATCATAACCGGCGGCACAGGGCTTTATTTTCAAGCTTTGACAAAAGGTTTGGCAAATATTCCGGCCATTCCCCCAGAAATTCGCGAAGCTGCGGAAGAAGAAATAAGTAAGAATGGCTTTGGCTCGCTTCTCAGCGGNATTGATACCGCAACCAAAAACCAAATTGACTGCAAAAACCCAATGCGCGTTCAAAGGGCTTGGGAAGTGCAGAAAGCCACCGGACGATCGATTGCCGTCTGGCAAGCCTCTACCCCCAAGCCGCTCTTGCCAGAAACGCGATGTATCACGCTTCTATGCGATGTTGATAGAGATTGGTTAAACCAGCGCATTCAAAACCGTTTTCACAAAATGATCGAGGAAGGCGCCTTGGAGGAAGCAGTGGCAAATCTTCCCAGCTGGAGCGCTGATTTGCCTGCCTCGCGCGCCATTGGAGCACGCCAATTAATCGCGCATCTGCGCGGAGAAATGTCGTTAAGCAAAGCGATCGAAGACGCCACAATCGCAACCCGTCAATATGCCAAACGACAACGCACGTGGTTTCGCAGCAAAATGGATCACTGGAGCAGATGCGACCCAAGACGGCTTTGAGCCGTAACGCCTTCGGTAAAGCGTCGCTTTCATCGCAGAAACCCGTTTATGGGCTTCTAAAACAGCCATTCACGAAACGCGACGCGCAATTAATCTTTCCTTCACTGGTTTTGAATGTTCTAACCTGAATAAGATTGGTTTTAGATTCGACAGGAGAAACATCATGGCGGGCTCGGTAAATAAGGTTATTTTAATCGGAAATTTAGGCCGNGACCCCGAGGTGCGAAATTTCCCAAATGGAGGCAAAGTTTGCAACCTTCGCATCGCCACATCTGAAAATTGGAAAGATNGAAACACCGGCGAGCGCCGCGAGAAAACGGAATGGCACAGCGTTGCGATCTTNTCAGAACCACTGGTGCGCGTGGCTGAGCAATATCTACGCAAAGGCTCTAAAATTTACATTGAAGGTCAATTGGAAACCCGNAAATGGCAGGATCAATCCGGCGCCGATCGTTATTCCACCGAGGTTGTGCTGCGCCCTTACCGCTCAGAGCTTACCATGCTTGACGGTCGCAGCGATAATGCTGGCGCCTCCGCTGGTTATGGCAGCATCGGCAATGACGATATGGGAAGTTATGACAGTGGCACGCCCGCGAGCGGCGGCTATGCTTCGCCGCAAGGGCAACCCANCCCGTCACGCGACCTGGATGATGAAATTCCCTTTTAAGATAGATATATGCGCAGCCTTAAATTAGGCTGCACGATCAGCCAGCGCATCTTTCAAAAGCCCAAGCAGCGCCGATTGTGGTACGTCAGACGTAAGGAAAGCCTGACCAATGCCTTTGGCAAGTATCAAGCGTAATGTGCCATCGAGCACCTTCTTATCTTGCAACATAAGATCCAAAAGCGCCTCTGCTGTGGGCAAATCGCCAGGAATATCTTTAAGATCACATTTCATCCCCATCTGGCGGAGATGCGCCCGAACGCGGCTGGGATCTTCCTGAGAGCAAAGCTGCAATCGGCTTGACAGTTCAAATGCCAGCGCCGTGCCAATGGCAACTCCCTCACCATGCAGCAGACGCTGTGAATAGCCGGTTGCATTTTCCAAAGCATGACAGAACGTGTGCCCAAGATTGAGCAAAGCGCGATCACCCTGCTCGGTTTCATCTCGCATCACGATATCGGCTTTCATTTGACACGATGTTCTAACGGCTTCCTCGCGCGCAACCTTATCGCCTGCAGCAATCAAAGGGCCGTTCACCTCGAGCCATTCGAAAAAATCAGCATTTCCAAGCAGCCCGTATTTTACAACCTCGCCATATCCGGCGATAAGATCGCGCTGCGGCAGGCTGTCGAGAATGCCGATATCTGCCAGAACCAAGCTGGGCTGATGAAATGCCCCGATTAGATTTTTGCCATGGCGGCTATTCACGCCGGTTTTACCACCCACCGAGCTGTCAACTTGGGCCAATAAGGACGTTGGAATTTGACGAAGCGGACACCTCTTCGTAAAATTGCGGCCGCGAAACCAACAAGATCGCCGATAACGCCCCCGCCCAACGCGATAACCACGTCTTGACGCTCAATTTTTTGCGCAAGCAGCCAATCTACAGTGTCGCCCAGTTTAGCCCATGATTTGGTCGCCTCGCCTGCGGGCAGGTTCAGGCTCACGCAGTCGATGCCGGCGCCTGTTAACGTTCCTACCAAAGCATCAAGATGCAATGCACCGACCTGATCATCCGTGACAATTGCCACTTTCATGCGATGCAATAAAGGGCGCAGCAGCGTTGCACAATCGTCTATAATGGCGGTGCCAATGACAATATCATAAGAGCGCGCGCCCAGATCCACATGCACTTTACGCATCGTTTTTTTCCTCAATAAGCTCTGGTTTCGTACGCAACGCCGCGATCACTTTCAACGCCATTTCATCAATTGAATTAAAAGCGTTTGATCGAAGCTCGATATCGGCCAAAGCATAAAAACTCTGGCGCTTGTCATAATAGGACTTCAACGTGGCAAAAGGATCAGATGTTTTCAAAAGCGGACGGTTGCCTTTGTGACGGACGCGATTCCACAAAACATCCAAATCCACGTTTAACCAAACCGAAACGGCCTGCGCAGAGATCGCTGCTCGGTTTTGCTCAGAAATAAACGCCCCACCCCCGGTTGAAAGAACGCATAATTGGCTGCCAAGTAAGCGAGTGATGACTTGCGTTTCTTTCTTGCGGAAAAAAGCCTCTCCATGGCGGTCAAAAATTTCTGGAATGGTAAGGTTGGCAGCCTTTTCAAGCTCTGAGTCTGAATCGAGAAAGGGCACATTCAGCACCTGTGAAACGGCTTTACCAACCGCTGTTTTACCCGCCCCCATCATGCCAACAAAGACCAGAGGTTTTTTTAATATCAGCGCCATGCTGTTCCTTATTGGCAAACAAATCAAAAACGTCAATTGTGACTAGGAAATGGCGTGATATTGGAAGAAAGGCTAGGTATAAATTAAGTTAAATGCGTTTTCACCAAGGTCTCGTGCATGTTCCGTCTTATAAAATGGCTTTTCCTACTGGCAATATTAAGCTTTATGTCTTTGATTTTATTTGCTTATTTGGGTCCTTTTTTTGGCGTGTCCTTCGCGCCTACGCGAAGTTTAACAACGGTGCCGGTGATTCTGAATGAAGGGTAGGTTTTGGCTTTTCTGTTTGATGCTGCCCTTGGGCGTACATGCAGAAACGCCGTTATCGGCAATTGATTGGCTGGCAGAGCACAGCATAAAAGGCAGCCCTAAACTATCTTCAACGCCGAATCTACGCGAAAACCCCGCCCTCAGCGCAACCGTTTCAACCGATATTGAAGTAACGGTTTTAAGAGACATCCAACGCGACGCTGTGGGCTTACTGCCCCCGGAAGTCACGGGTTTGCCCGTGACGCTATGGCGCAACAGCACAACGCAGGATTTGCTCAGCCTTTTAGAAGCCAGCCAAGTAAGTCAAAACCCTTCGATTCAAAGTCTTACTATGCGGGTCATGCTGGCAGAGGGCGATGCGCCTTATGACAGCAACGGAAAATTTAACTTCCTTCGGGCGAAGCTTGAAAAATTGATACAATATGGTGCCATCGACCCTGCACTTGCAATGTTAGAACGCGCCGCCCCCCTGCCCGCACCTTTGGTGCCCATTCTATTCGATCTTTCTATGTATAGTGAAGCTCTGGAACCCGCCTGCGAACAGGTTCTCCAATTAGGGGCCGCATTTGAAAACGACAGCGCCCGCATTTATTGCCTTGCGCGCCGGGGGGAATGGCAAAGCGCGAATATTATGTTGACCACCGCAGAGGCGTTGCAAAGCCTAACACCACGCGAAACCGCCATGTTGCATTTTTTTCTGGAAACGGGCTCAGAAAAAATAAGCGATCTTTATTTTTCAGCCGATAGCGTCCCAACACCGCTTGAATATCGTCTATATGAAGCTTTTGGTGAGCCTGTGCCCGCCAATAACTTNCCCCTGGCCTTTTCGGTCGCCGAACTCTCTGGCGATAAGGGCTGGAAAGCACAATTAGAGGCTGCAGAACGCTTAAGCAAAAGCGGCGTTTTCAGCGATAATCAATTATTGGGTTTATTAACAAAAAAACCAGCTCCTGCCTCAGGTGGAATATGGGACCGAGTCACCATGATCCAAGACTTGGAACAGGCTCTAGAGGCCAACGCGCCTGCGCGGATATCAGTTGCGCTACGCACTGTCTGGAGCGCTATGGGCACTTCGGCGCTTGCAACGCCGATCGCGCGGCTTTTTTACAAACGCCTCGTCGCGGCCAACCTATTAAAACAAGATCTTGTTTTGGTGCATGAAATGGGGTTGTTGACCGATCATTACCAAGATGCGGCAAAAGCTCTTATCACCCGATCGCGCAAACATCGCTTAGAGGTCGCGGTTGCGTTAAACCGATTTACCTTTTTTTCCCCTCGGAATGAATTTGAACAGGCCATTTTAAAAGCCTATAAAACGCCGCGTATTCCATATTCGGTGAGCAATTTATTGGCGCAAGGCAAGCTGGGCGAAGTTATTCTGAACGCAACTTTACAATTCGAAAAGGGCAGCGACGGTGACCTCCAAGATTTAATCGAAGCGCTGTCCACCTTACGTCACATTGGGCTTGACGACACCGCACGACGCGCAACGCTCTCATTAATTAAGTTGGGCTATTAATGACAACAGATCAGGGGCTTATTCATAGTTTTTTAGAAATAAAAATTGCCGAAACGGGCGCCTCAAAAAATACAATCGCGGCTTATGAACGTGACTTAAGAGATTTCGCGACTTGGCTTCAGGGAAACCGGAACAAACTGCTTAAGGTCACCCAAAAGCACATTGAATCTTATCTGGTTGACCAAGAACAAAAGGGTTTTGCCCCCGCAACCCGAGCACGCCGTTTATCGGTAATAAAACAGTTTTTTCTTCTGTCCTTTACCGAAGAATGGCGAAACGACAATCCCGCTGCTCAAATCACCGGCCTAGGGCGAAGCCAAAAGCTTCCCAAAACGCTGAGCATAAGCGATGTTGATAGATTACTTGCAACCGCCGAAAGCGCTGGCAAAGATCTGCGGGAACAGAGCCGCAGCGCGTGTTTGATGCACCTGCTTTATGCAACTGGAATGCGGGTGAGCGAGCTGCTCTTTTTGCAATTGGCAGAGGTTCGAGGGACGCCTCAGATGCTGCTGGTACGCGGCAAAGGCGGTAAAGAGCGGCTGGTGCCCCTAACCTCAGCAGCCCAACGCCATTTGGCGGCTTGGATTGCGCTGCGCGACATGGAAGACAAACAGGCGCGCAAAGATGGCAAGCCGCTGTCGCGCTTCTTATTTCCCTCGCGCGACGCCAATACGCCGATGTCACGGATTTGGTTTTATCAAAAAATTAAATCTTGGGCGCTTGTCGCGGGTTTAGATGTTTCCAAAGTCACACCCCATACGATCCGGCATGCATTTGCCAGCCATTTACTGGCGAATGGGGCAGATTTGCGGGTTATACAAACGCTTTTGGGGCATGCAGATATTGCCACTACTGAGATTTATACCCATGTTCTGGAAGATCAGCTTCAACAATTGGTATTAGACCACCACCCGCTTTCCAGCACATCAAAAAAAGCCAAATAGACCGGCTGCCCAGCAAACCGACTTGAACGCACAGAGCATAAGCTGCATAGATTATAAAAGTTTAACCTAGCGAATAAAGGCACATCGGAAACCGATATGGATACCGCGTTCTGGATCACGATCAGCACCATCATGGGCTTGATAATTCTTTCTGCCTTTTTTTCGGGCAGCGAAACGGCTTTAACCGCTGCCTCGCGCGGAAAATTGCGGGCGCAGGCGGATAAGGGTTCCCGCGCTGCGAAACGNGCCCTTAACATCACCGAAGATAATGAGCGCCTGATCGGCTCGGTCCTATTGGGCAATAATTTGGTTAATATTCTGGCAACATCTTTGGCAACGGCTGTTTTCACGCGATCTTTTGGCGAAAGTGGCGTGGCANTGGCAACTTTGGTGATGACGNTTCTNATTTTNGTCTTCGCAGAAGTTTTGCCAAAAACNTACGCCATTACAAATGCGGAGGCCGCAGCAGCCCGCGTCAGCCGCCCCATCCAAATATGTATTGTTTTATTCTCGCCTTTCGCCAGCGCCGTGCGCTGGCTGGTTGGGGGTGTGCTCAGATTGTTTGGCGTGCGCAGCGATACACATATGCTTGATCAGGCGATGCGCGAAGAAATCGCCGGGGCCTTGAGCCTTGGNCATTCTGAGGGGATCGTTGAAAAGGAAGACCGAGATCGTATTCTTGGGGCGCTTGACCTGTCTGAGCGGGCGGTTGAAGAAATTATGCTGCATCGTTCAAAAATTGAAATGATCAATGCAGACCAACCGCCGATGGATATCTTAAATCAATGCCTTGATAGCAGCTATACGCGGCTTCCTGTTTATAAGGATGACCCCGAAAACATAATTGGTGTGATCCATGCCAAAGATCTTGCGCGTACAGTGTACCGAATTATGAGCAATCCAGAAACGGCGACGCGCAACTTTGACTCGTTTGATATTAGAGATGTGGCGATGGAGCCGTATTTTGTGCCCAACACAACGCCATTGGATGATCAAATGCGGCAGTTTTTGCTCCGACATGCGCATTTTGCGTTGATCGTTGATGAATATGGCAGTTTGCAAGGCCTCTTGACGTTAGAAGATATACTTGAGGAAATCGTAGGCGAGATCACAGATGAATTTGACGAAAATGTCACCAGCTCGATTGCACAGACCGAGGATGGACAATTTGTAATTGACGGCACGATGACCATTCGAGACCTAAATCGCGCTAATGATTGGGCCTTGCCCGATACCGAAGCCAACACAATCGCCGGGTTGGTCATTCACGAGGCGCAAACGATACCCATTATAGGTCAGGTTTTTAGCTTTCACGGGTTTCGCTTTGAAGTTTCGGGTCGTATTGCGAACCGCATCACAGAATTGAAAATCAGGCCACTCTAAACCTTGCCCGAGCCAATATTTTGGCGCCTGTTTGGAAGGGTAAATGTAAGGGTTAAGCGATCACTTTGCAGCCAAATAGCCCGCGCTCAGAATTCTAGGGTCTACATTTTGCGTTAAATGCCGTATAAAACCTAAATGGAAATGGCGATTATCATTTTGGCAGCTGGGCAATCCAAGCGGATGCGAGGATTAGACAAACTGACGCAGAAAATCTCTGGCCTGCCCCAAATTCAGCGCATAACCCTGCTTGCTTGCCAAGTCTCAGCAAAGGTGATCGTAGCCTTGCCAGATGCGGCCCATCCCAGATCAATTTGTTTGCTTGGCCTGCCAATTGAGCGACGTTTCATTTTAAATTCACAAAGCGGCATGGGCTATTCGCTGGCCAGCGCCGCAAGCATGTTGAAAAAGAGCCTTCATTCTGGTGTGATGATCATTCCAGCAGATATGCCAGACTTAACGCGCGAGGATATTGAGCTCTTAGTGGCTGCGCATCAGAAAAACCCCGAGGTAATTGCTCAAGCAATTTCTACCGATGGGAGGCTGGGCCATCCGGTGGTGTTTCCCAATCGCTGCTTTAAATCCTTAACTACCTTAAAGGGCGATCAAGGCGCCCGTGCCTTGATCGCACAAGACAGAAACGCGATAAAACATATTGCGCTGCCCGGCTCGCATGCAACAAACGATCTTGATACGCCAGAAGATTGGATGGCCTGGCGGCTTGGATCTGAACTGCGTAAAAATTAAAAGACTGTCTTTATCAGAAAATAAAGCATACCCCAAAGCACAGTTGCTTACGCCCCGATTTTGAATTTCCCCAAAAGCGCAGCCCCTGTTTCTACCACAAGCGTATTGCTTACCATTTGCGTATCGGTGGATGAGGTCAGTTTTAGGTTTACGGATGTGGCTTTGATTTTACCTTTAATTTTACCTTCGGTCAGCACTTCTTCTGATGTGATATTGCCCGCGATCATTCCGCTGTCTTTCACATCAACGGCTTTTGCGGCAACATTGCCTTTAATGGACCCAGAAATCACAACCTCTCCTTGGCTTTGGATATTTCCATAAATTTCAAGATCGCTTTGTATCGTCGATACAGCCATTCATCCTATCTCCCAGAATTTGACTTAGCCTTCAATAAATGGAGTTATTACATCGATAGCAAGTTTTTTATTTGAAAGATCATCAATTTAACTACAAAAATGATATAAAGATGTTAGCAGTAATTCGGTGCTATCGTAACAAGTGAAATTACCCCTTGGGCGCGCCATTTTCTATTTAATATAACGATGTAATATACTGAATTAAAATTGGATTTTCATTTATGGCGGTATGTTTAACACGACCCTCTGCTTTGTCTTAGCCTTCGAAAAATCGCTCGAGCACTTGACCATGTGCATCCAAAATTACTGCGTTCAACGACGTGGTTTCGACGTCAACTCCAATGAGCCTGTTTGCTAGCATGATATTATTTTCTTTTCGAAGTCAGATCAGATGTCGACTTATGAGGCTTACCGAGGCCTACACAACTATACTATCCTCATTGCAGGGTAGCTGAGATGATTTTGTGTTTGTTTTCATAAGTGTTATTAATTGTTTATGTTTAAATATTAAGAGTTAGTCTTCTTTAACTTAGAGGCTTCTGCACGTCATAAGCTCTAGAGCTAAAAAGTAACAAACTTAAGGGGTAGTTCTTAAGCTCATATGAATAATAATCTTACTTCCTCATAATTAGGACCCCTCATTCTATATTTGGAGCCTTTTGGGGTCACTACACTTGCAGTGAACCAGTCATTCCACAAACTTTAACTTTAACTTCGCCAAACCCCAGCCAGCCGCATAAAACCCAAGGCCAGTGATTATAGTTGTCGCGTAAAAGTTCACTCGCTCGCTAAACGTCATGTTGTTTAGAAAAGGATACGGTAAACCGTTGGTCACAGTACCCTTTGGCGTAATATTTTGCGGTCCTGTTACAACTTCTGACCAAAAGATATAAAGCAAACATATACCCAAGATCGCCACGGTACCCTTCTTAACTTGCGTAAAAGAATTGTTAAACAGCAATGCGTCCAGAATTATTAAAGCAGGGCCAAGTATATGCAGGTAGTACTCCTGAAACCAAACTATTGATCCTGAATAATTTACCAAGCTGGGATCAATGAAGTATAGCTTCCAATAAAGAAAAACAACCATAGCGTTCAATACAGCCGTTGCAGAAACAAACGGCAAGTAACTTTCGGGAAGATCGTGGCGGTTACGTTTATACAAAAGCAATGTTGCCACCATAGCGCAAGTCAGACCCCAAATAGTCAGATACCGAAACTGAATACCAAAGTTATCATAGTTAGCTTGAGTGAACTGATATAAGAAATACCCTACTGAAAGTATCAAACAGAGTAGTCTGTATTTAAGAATATAACTGTGACGCAACTTAAGCATCGTTTATCCAATCGCTAAACAAGATGAAATCGCTACCAAACCCAAAAGNTAAGATCTATCCTNAATTTAAAGTACGTNTGTTCACCTTNGAAAAGGCTGTTCATTGCCAGTATAANTAGATTCTAGCCACACTATCTGGGATGACCTCAGAAGCCTGAAACAAAGCCTTGTCCAACTGGTCTTGNGTTATCCCCATCATTGAGTTGCCCTGTTCATCAATCATGTGAAGCAAGATAGGGGTCATTAAATGGCCATCCTTACCGCTCTCACTTAGTCTAAGCCACTCTTTTGGGTTTAGGCTGACAGCTTTCATAAAGCCTTCGCACCAATCCATCGCAATCACATGCCCTTCTTTGGCTTGCCAGAATATTGGTTCTACAACCATCGGATCATGAGCAAGCCCTTGAGCAATCTCCATATAGCGATCAGTCAGAGTATTAACGACCCACTCAGGTAGTTCTTTCAGCTCTGCCCCAAGCCCTGCTGCCATCCACACATCAGATGAGACAGGAGAGGGAGAGCAAATCACACCGTGTAAAAGGCCGTCTAAATNCGATAGCATCATACAGTTCTCTGGGCTTTCGTCAGAAGACAAGAACTGGTCTAGCTCATCTAAGTTTACACTTTTCGTCATCGGGTAAGTCTAATACAAATGTGTGACGCAGAGCTAGACGTTTCGTTTGAAAGTATCATGTACTTTCGTCACATCCGGCTGGCAAGAGTTCCTTAAAGATAATTAAAGTTAAATATAATCTCGCCAACTATGTTCAGGCTTAAATCCTAACAAACGTTTTGCCTTTTCATTTGAATAAAAGCTTTTGGGAACCTCATCAGGTTTAACAGGAACCTGTTGATAGTAGATATTGATCAATTCTTCTGATGTTAAACCGACTGAGTGATCATCATTAGATACATTGAAAACTTGATACCCTAAACCATCCGTTTGTAAGCACTTTTGAACCATTTGCCCAAGATCACGAGCATCGATGTAAGAAAAGATATTTCGCCGTCTTAAATCCGGATTTTTCATAAAAGCGGGAAAGTTTTCAATATATTCGTGCGGTTCAATAACATTGTTTATTCGCAAACCGTAAATATCGATGCCAGTTCTGCGTTGAAAGCTTTGAGCAGTCGCTTCGTTCACGACTTTTGACATTGCATAACTGTCTTCTGGAATAGTCGGATGCGCCTCATCAATGGGCAAGTAATCCGGTTTCACCTCACCATCGGCAAAGCAAATTCCGTAAGTTGTCTCAGAAGATGCGAATATCACCTTGCGCACACCCATTTTCACAGCGGCATCTATGACATTGTAGGTTCCAAGAGTATTAACTCTGTAACATTCGTTATCACTCGTCATAAGCAAGCGCGGGATTGCGGCAAAGTGGACAACTGCATCGAACTTAGGAACGCCTGTGCCATGGGCAAGTTCATCGTAATTTGCGTAGCTACCCATTACATCAAACACTTGCCCCGCATCCGTGATATCAGCAAAACGGGTCAAAACCTTTGGATGGTCAAGATTGACCTGATCGAGGTTAAGAATTGAATGACCTTGTTCGAATAAGTAGTTTACGCTGTGCTTTCCAGCTTTACCTGATCCACCAGTAAATAATATTCTCATGTTTAGTTCCTCAATCTCATACGCGTACTAGTCTAATCACAGATAACAAATTGCGCTGACAATAAGCTTTATAATATCAATACTATTGTAAATGATGAGTGTGTGATTGGTTCGGAAATCTCGCTTTAGGTCCAGCACTTCTTGAAAGAAAACCCAACACGCTTACGTAAAATAAATCAACATTGGCATTGGACAACTGTTTTGGTGGCCAACACATCTAATAGAATTACAGTTTCTCAAACATGATGGTGACTTGTCCTAAAGGAACCCCCCACTTCGACATATAGGCGATATTGAGAACCCTATCATCGTCTAGCAGCCACATATAATCATCAAAAGAAACTCTCATCTCGCCATCGGGAAGTGGCAAGTCTATTTTATACGCCCAGTAAAACGTATCACCCTCAATTTTACCTTTCGCCTCACCAATTACTCCTTTGGCATCCCCAGTCCAAGTATCGCCTTCCCCCTTTGCCAAAGTCCAAATTCGCTGTTCTGTACTGTCGTCCGAATAAGTAAAATCTTCTACTAGAGTAAGTGCTTCACCGTCCCATGATCCCTCTATNATCAACAACAAAACGTCTACTAACATTTCCCAACACGTCTTGAAATTGGCCGTATGCTTTGACTTTACCATCGAAAAACTGCTCTAGTTGAAAGGTTTTGTCCGATAACTTAGCGTCATCTATTGATGGTTTAAGGGCACACCCTGCAAGAATGATCGACGCAATAATTATCTGGAAGAATTTAAACATGTACTACCCTTTAAATGGTTTTCACTCGTCGATGAGGTAGATCGTAATCCTACATATTCCACATAAGTCTTAGTGGCTTCAAAACGGCGGGAAACCCACATCGCCAGCTGCAGTAATATTCAAAAGGCTTTTTTCGCTGGCTTTGTTGAAAGTGATGGACATTTAAGTCAACAAAGCGAAAAGCCTGAAAACTTATTTTGTATGATGTCGACGCAAGTTTATTAAACTGAATTAACCCAGCCTACGTTGTGCGTAAGGTCTTCTGCTTTGTGCAGTTCCATTGCGTAAATGTCAGCCAAATATTGTGCTTCGAGCATGCATGCAAATCAACCTTCTATTCACCCAAAACTATTTAAATCTTCTTCGGATAGAAAATACACCTTTCTATCGCAACAGACGTAGTTCGGAAATAAATCGAAAGTGACTTACTTAGATCTTTCGCCAAATGCCTTTTTATCGCATTTAAACATGGTCATTGTTTAGAACCAAACGCAATTCATCGGCTAGATAGCGGTAAACCAATTGAACACGTGCGCGTGTCTTAAAATCAGGTTGCGCGACCAACCAGACAGGAAAGGTTAAGGTGTCCATTTCCGTCAGGATGCGTTTGACAGCCGGTTCGTTATCCCCTTGAAAAAGATGCGTCATGCCAATGCCACATCCTGCAACCACCATTTGCCAAATCAGTGGATAATCTTCGCATTTAATTAGATCCTCATGTTTTGACAAATCTATATCAAAAGTCTCTTGAACTACTTTCTTGAGAGATTGAGGAACAGTACCGATAAGACAGTGATCTTCAAGATCTGATAAGGATTGCGGCTCCCCTCTCTTTTCAAGGTATGTTTTGGATGCATATACTCCACACTGAATTTCGCCTATCTTACTTGCAATCAGATCTTTGCGCGTTGGCATAAAGGTTTGAATGGCAATATCAGCATCTTCGTCAGCATCCATTGAGACGGATGCCATTGGTTTTATCTCTAATTTTAAGTTTTCAAATGCTACGTTGAGGCCCAATATCATTCTTGGCATATGGATAGAAGCTAAACCACTAGATGCGTGTATTCTGATAGGACCGGACAGATCAGAATTTTTAAGCGAAATTGCCTCAGACAAATCCTCTGACGATTGAATGATCTCTTGAGCGTATTTAAACACAGTCGTCCCTACATCTGTAATTTGTAAAGAACCGGCCTTTCTTTGAAATAAAATAGACNCTAGGTCTTTTTCTAAAATCGTTATATGCCTGCTTAGCGTTGCTCGCGAAATACCCGTTTTTGCTTCCGCGTTAGAAATTGAGCCAAAAGTGCAAACAACGTAAAACGACTTAAGATATTCTAAATTGGGTATTTGCATCGATTTCCGCACTTTGAGATTTTGTCGACACTATCTTTTCTAAACTCAAAACACCAACGCCATAATTAGAGATCATTTATCAAAGGGCTTACCCAGCCAGGATTTAAAACAATACTGACTTCAATTCCTGCAACAAATGCTTCTGTAGGATACCAAGTTTAGCCCGTAGCCAAAGGGCGCACTTTGGGCCAAGGCTTAGATTTTGGCGGTTTATCTGATTGAAACGCTGTTGATCACCAGTTTATTTGAATGCCTGCATTTACGGAGATCGCTTTCATATCAGAGTTATTGAGCGCCTGCCGGTAAGACACTTCACCAAGAGGTTTGTTTGCTCATCCATGATATAAGACCCACCAACACCAATCTCGCCCCATGTTTCTCGGGTGTCGGCCAAAAGGCTTAAGTTTCCGGCCGCCATTTCGCTGGCGCTTCCAAAGTCACGCAGGATACTACCAATGCCGTAGAACTCAGTGTCGTCAGAAACATATTCATAGGCGATGCCAACGCGGCCAGTTCTTGTTTCGTTAGAGCCCAGATCCACAACCGTTCCCCCCGTATCCGTAAAGCTCGCGCCATCTACCTTGCCCCGCGTTAGCTGAACTTGGGGAATTAACGCTTCGTTCTGAGCAAGCATAATGCGGTGTCCAACTTCCATACTGATCGCATTGGTCCGTGATGAAGCATCCTCAACAAGCAAGCCCCCCGCAGAAGAGGATATCTTACTTTCAAGCCGCAAAACCTGCCCTTGCATATCCACATAGGTTCCCGCGTTGCCATACCAAGTCGCAGTCACACCAAAGCCATTTCCCTTGGTCTTGGCAGAGCCAGTACCAAGCGCATCGCTGACAGAGGCGCTTTGCGTTGCATATTGAACAGAGCCACCAAGCACCCAGGATCCATTTGCATCCGCATCTAAATCAACATCGATCCCAACCGCTATATCCCGATTGGTGTTCTTAATGTCAGTGCCGCTTGTCGTTTGCAGTTCGCTGCGGCTCCACCCAATATCCAGCCATATATTCGGCTGTTGTTGCGCAATGAAATCCCCCTGCAAGAAGCTGAGCATTGGTGCATCGCTCATGCTTTCAATCTGCCGTTGGTTCGTGCGTTGATGCAGCGATGTTATCTGGTTAAACCCATCCAGAATAACCGGCGTAACTCTATAGGTTGAGCTGGTGCTGTTAAGAGCCCCGATCAGATCAAAATCACCCGCATCATATGTCAGATTATACGTGTAGATGCCCCCAACCAAAGAACCACTAAAGTCTGTCGCGCTCGATGTGCCTGCGACGGTTACAACATCGTTAATGGTGGCACCGGTTTCTTCACCGGGGGTTAGGTTGGTAAATGAGATTTGGCTCGTTCCGCTGGAATTGCCAGCAACGGCCAGTTGGTCTGACGTTTTTGCCTTGGTATCAACATCCAGCTTTATCTGGCCGCCGCCCGTGAAGTTGCCCGAAACTGTGACTTTATCACCCGTGGCTGCGTCAGCCATAGCGATCATGCCCGCATTGCTCAGGTTGCCCGTCATTGCGAATGCGCCTGAGACCGCATTTAAAGTACCGCCGGTATTAATATCCAGGTTATTTATCGTCAGAGCGCTGTTGCTAAACGCAATGGTCGACCCGTCATTAATCTCAACGGTTTCCCAATTGGAGAAAAGGGTACTATTAACGCTTCCCGAAGATCCCGAGAACTTCAGTATATCCGACGTTCCCGCACCGCCATCAAACAGCGTCACGCCGCTAAAGTCGCCCCCGGCAAAGTTTAGACTGTCAACGCCATCGCCCAGAACGATCTTACCAGCCACAGAGGCACCGGTATTAACCGTTGTGGTACTGTTGCCGTCATTGTTGAAAATCCCAAGACCGGCAGTAGAGCTGACAGCACCTGAATTCAGCGTGATGGTGGTTGTTTTGTTCGCCGCTGTTATGGTGCGAATACCGTAACCGGTACCGCCTGTGATTGCACCTGATGTTGTTATGCTCAGGGCGCCGGTGCCTTTGTTATAACCTTGAATACCATACACGCCACCCGTCGTGGTGGCCGCGTTAATCGTGAGGTC
>JGI26253J51717_1000071_pt1 | contig 36487 bp, 33 predicted proteins | sample SaaInlV_100m_DNA_6_FD_51717 | JGI IMG/M metagenome (IMG submission 51717)
AGTTTGAAAAGGGAAATGTAGTATTTGATGATGGGAAAATTATAAGTGGAGTTTTTTCAGTTGACATGACATCTTTGAGCTGTGAAGACTTAACAGGAAAAGGCAAGAATAGCTTAGAAAATCATTTAAAGTCTGACGATTTTTTTGCAGTAGACAAATATAATACAGCTAGTCTAGTTATAGAAACAGTTGTAAACAACACTGCTTCAGGAATTTTAACAATAAAAAATATTAGCCACCCAGTTAGTTTTTCACTTACTAAAAGTAATGAAGGCTACATTGCTGACTTGGTTTTTGACAGGTCTAAATATGACGTGAAGTATGCTTCGGAAAGTTTTTTTAAGAACTTAGGAGACAAATTAATCTTAAACGAAATTGAATTATCTGCAAACCTTAAATTTAATTAATATGAAATCAAACTTAAACAAACCCAAATGTGGATGTGGAAACACAAATGACTTAAATGGTTATTGTGACGGATCACATTCCAACAAATAAAAATAAGCCCTTAATGGACTTTTTTTTATTCCTCTAGTTTGGAAGAAAGCTCAAACCACCTTTCTTCTCTTGTGTTTATTTCATTAATAACTTTTTCAAGCTTTTTAGACATAAGCAGTATTTTGTCTTGACTCAAACTATCATTAACAAACTCTTTTTCAAGCTCCTTTTTTTTGTGAACAAGAGATTTGATTTTAGTTTCAATATTTTTCAACTCTTTTTCTTCATTGTAACTAAGTTTGTTTTTACTAGAACCCTTCCAAATTTTATCTTTTTTTGGTTCTTTTTTAAAAACTGGCTTGCTGTCTTCATAAGACCTGTAATCTGAGTAGTTTCCGGGGAAATCTTCAANGNCTCCATTACCCTTAAACACTAATAAATGGTCAACAACCTTGTCCATAAAATATCTGTCGTGAGAAACTACAATGACACATCCAGGAAAATCTAGTAAAAAACTTTCTAAAACATTCAGAGTAACTATGTCTAAATCATTAGTAGGCTCATCTAATATTAAAAAATTTGGATTTTGGATTAAGATCGTACATAAATAAAGTCTTTTTCGCTCCCCACCACTTAATTTTTCAACAAAGTCATATTGTTTTTGCCTACTAAATAAAAATCTTTCAAGAAGCTGCTGTGCACTTATCTGCTTTCCTTTTTTTAAAGGAATAAAATCTCCAAAATCTCTAACCACATCAATTACTTTTTGATCTTCTTTCACCTTAATACCATTTTGAGTGTAGTACCCAAACTTTACCGTATCTCCAATTATGATTTTTCCTGATTCTGGACCAGTTTTTCCTGTTAAGATATCTAGAAAAGTACTTTTCCCAGTTCCATTTTTTCCGATTATGCCAACCCTTTCACCTCTTTGAAACATATAGTTAAATTGATCTAAAATAACTTTCTCTTCATAAGATTTAGATACCTTGACTAGTTCAATAATTTTAGTTCCAAGCCTTTCCATGTTTAGTTCTAATTGAACTTCATGCTCAACTCTTCTTTGCTGGGCACGCTGCTTAATCTCTTTAAAGTCATCTATCCTAGATTTTGATTTTGTTGTTCTGGCTTTTGGCTGTTTACGCATCCAAGAAAGTTCCTTTTTAAAAAGCTGTTTTACCTTACCGTGCTCAATAGCCTGTCTTTCCACTCTGTCTTTGCGTTTTTCAAGATAGTATGAATAATTTCCCTTATAACTATGTAACTCACCTTGGTCAAGCTCAAGAATTTCATTGCAAACCCGTTCCAAAAAGTATCTATCGTGAGTAACCATAAACAGAGTTATATTTTCTTTTGCAAAATAAGATTCAAGCCACTCAATCATTTCTAGATCTAAATGATTTGTAGGTTCATCTAAGACTAATAAATCAGGTTTGTTAATTAGTGCATTTGCTAAACTAAGACGTTTTTTTTGCCCTCCAGATAATTCTCCGACTTTTTGATTTATTTTGTCTAGCTTTAATTTGAACAGGATTTGCTTGTATTGTGTTTCAAATTCCCATGCCTGAAAAAGTTCCATATCTTCAAATGCCTTTTGATAATTTTCCTCATCTTCAGATTTTAATATTGCTTTTTCATAGTTAGCAATGACTTTTAGTATAGGATTTTCACTATTAAAAACAGACTGTTCAATTGTTAAACTATCATCAAATTTAGGGTCCTGAGAAAGAAAAGATACTGCAATATTTTTTCTATAAGTTATATTGCCTGAATCACTTGAATCTTCACCTGAAATAATTTTTAATATTGAAGTTTTACCAGTTCCATTTTTTGCAACAAATGCAATTTTTTGACCTTTATGAATACTGAAAGTTATTCCCTTAAAAAGAGTAACTTCACCATATGACTTAGAAATATTTTCTACATTTAGATAATTCAAGGCTATATTTTTATTGATATTAAACAAAAGTAAAGAGTCTTGTCAAGATATACTATCTTTAAACTATGAACATTAGAATAATTATTTTGTTTGTTGGACTTTTAATGTCTTGTTCGGACAATAGATCTGTCTTTGAGGTTCCAAGTACAGACCCTGATAATGGAGGTTTAATTCTTCCACAAGGATTTGGTGCGTTAGTAGTCGCAGACAGTGTTGGNCCAGCAAGACACCTTGCGGTAAACACNAACGGAGATATTTATATTAAACTTCGAATAGATACAGGAGACAAAGGNAATATGGCACTTAGAGATGTCGATGGAGATGGTAAAGCGGACATTTTTAAAAGATTTGGAGATTACCCAAATGATGGAAGATTTGCAACTGAAATGAAAATTCATAATGACTATCTATATTATAGCTCAGAATTAGTCGTTTATAGACAAAAACTTGACCCAAACAATCTTATTCCTAAAGGAAAACCTGAAGTTATTATGGTTGATGAATATCCGATTAGATGGCATAATGCAAAATCATTAGCCTTTGACAATAAAGGCGGAATGTATGTTACTTTTAGTGCGCCTACCAATGCTTGTGAAGACCTTAGGTTAACAGCAGGAGATCCGAATGCCGTTGTTAAGGGGGAGTTTCCTTGTTCACAGTTAAATATTCTAGGTGGAGTGTGGAGATTTGACGAAAACAAACTTGAGCAGAGACAATCTGATGGAGTTAGGTTTGCCACAGGCCTTAGAAGTATTGTAGGTATTACATGGAATAAGGAGCAAGATAATTTATATGCTGTAAATCACGGAAGAGACTATCTTCATAATCATGCACCTGATTATTATTCTAAATGGGAAAATTCTGTTTTACCATCTGAAGAATTTATGATTATTAAAAAAGATGATGATTTTGGATGGCCTTATACTTATTATGATCATTTTAAAAGTAAAAGAATGTTAGCTCCAGAATATGGAGGTGATGGAAAGCAAGAAGCAAAGGGTTATGCAGAGCCTATCATGGGCCTTCCTGCTCACTGGGCCCCTAATGATTTATTGTTTTACACCGGAAGCCAATTCCCAGATAGATACAAAGACGGAGCTTTTATTGCTTTTCACGGATCTACTAATAGAGGCCCATACCCGCAAGCAGGATATATTGTTGCTTTTATTCCATTTAAAAATGGAAAACCGGCAGGAAATCTGGAAGTTTTTGCAGATGGTTTTACACAAACAGATCTTGTTAAGCAAATGAAAGATTCTAAGTATAGACCAATGGGATTAGCCCAAGGGCCAGATGGATCACTATATATCTCCGAATCAAAAAACGGCAAAATATGGAGAGTTATCTTCAACGGAGATAGGCTAAATTTTGATAACCAGGCACTTAAACAAATGGAAAGCCTCAAGCAAAAAAGTTATTTGAGAATACCAGATAAAGAACTAGATTTGCTGCCAATTAAATAAACAAAAATTTTAGACATGCATTCAATAGAATTCGACAAATCAATTATTAAGGGGGTTAAATTAATTAATGTAGAAACAATAATTACACATGAGGAAATAATTGAACAAAAAGCAGATAAACTTATAAAGTATATTGAATCCTTTAACTATGACGACATTATTATATCATCTATTTTATGTTGCAGCAAATCATTTGTTATAATTGATGGNCATCACAGATATTTCGCTTTAAAAAAACTCGGATACAAACAAATTCCAGTTACTCTTTTAGATTATGACTCTGATCAAATCAAGACTGATTATGAAGAAAAAATAACTAAAAAGCAAATTGTAGAATACGGAGTTTCTGGAAAATTACTTACACCAAAAAGCACTAGACACGTATTTTACTCTTCTTCATCTAAGAATTGGGAGCCAATCATTTTATTATCGAGCTTGTTTAAATTAAAAGGGAGTAAAAACCTTTAAAAAAGAATTATCTAATTCCAATAGAAGCCCCGACAGTTAAAGAGTTATAATCTTGAATAGTATAATCAGCGAATAATTTTATTCCAGGTAAGTTAAAACTTATTCCGGCATTCCCACTTAGAGACTCTTTCTCCCACCCTACCTNCAAAGGATCTACTACATTAAAAACAACAACCTCAGAATTATCTGCGACATTGTAAGACAAATCATAAGAACCTAAAACACTTAAGTTTGATACTCCTTTTGAGTAGCCAACACTTGCGTAAAAAGTTATCAGCTTTAAGTCAACAGAAGAAATAACCTTAGCAGTATAGTTGTTTATTTCCATTATTGCTGTTTGTCCAACACCCGGAAGGTTTGAGGTTTTTTGAAACTCATAATCAATTGAATAATTACTATACGCAATAAGTAATGATAAATCGATTAATGGGATTTTATCTACAGGCCCAAAATATTGTAAAATATCATGCTTGATTCCAACTCCCATTAAATCAATATTCGTGTTTTTACTTGATGTTGTAGGAATATACCTAACAATAAGATCAGTTTTAAAAGGAAGCCCTAAGCCAACTTGAATATTTGGAGTTATTAACATATCTAAAAAAAGATCATTCTTAATGCCAGAAGGAGCAGTGAACGTTGCACTAAATTCGTTTGGAGGAAAGACAGTGGAGTCATCATTTATGGAAACAGACAAGGTTTCATTTGTGTTTCCACCAAGAACAGTAGGCAAATAATCTGATGAAGACGTGATACTGGTTAATCCAGATGTAGAAAACTTTTTGGCATCGGAGGGAATAAAAAAAGTATTTAAAGAAATTGTAATATCAAATCCAAGTACTTTGTGAGTTTTAGCGGTATTAGCCCATCCACTTCCCATTCCAAAATTCACACTAGTCACTAGCGGGTTTAGGTATTCTTTAAATAACAAAGACTGATCTTCGTGTGAGGCAAGAAGCAAATATTCAAGATTTTCAAAATTTTGAGAAAAAGAACTGATACTAAAACTTAAATATATAAATAAAACAAGTTTTTTTTTCACGACTAATTAGGCTCAAATAATTCTAAAGGAATACTAGGAAATAATTTTCTAGCGTTTTTATAATAAAGCTTTTTCAAAATTGAATCAGGTAAATTTAATCCATACATTTTCCAGTGCGCATGTCTTTTTCTATAGTAATCAAAATACTCATCACTTGTTTCTAAGATTCTAAAATACACGTCGAATTCACTTTTTTTATAGGTGTCTTTTCCAAATAAGACTCTGTCTTGATGTTCAATAAAAAATCTTCTTGCTCTAATTGGTTGCCTTCCTAGTTCAGCAATTACCGCTCCAATTTCTGTATAAACATTAGGAAGATCATCAAGTTGAGCGCTCATTTTGTCTAAATCATTTCCATACCAACCAAGATGTGCATTAATAAAAATTGTGTTAGGGTTGTTTTTAAACATATTATACTGCTCTTGCATAACCTCATCAAAAGAAGGGTATTCGTCTGANTTTCTAAAACTTTGAGGCTTTTGTCTTGCATGTAACCACCTTTCGTTATGTTTGTCTATGGGGTCGAAAAATGGNGAAGGCTCNCCGCTGTGTATGAGTACAGGAATATTTAATTCTCCACAAATTTCCCATATTGGATTTANNCTTTTATCATCAACTTTTACCCTTTCACCGCTATTATCTTTTAAATTTAAACCAAGATTTTTGTAAACCTTTAANCCAATAACTCCTTGCTTAACAGCGTCTTTGATTATTTCAACATTATTNGTGCCAAAATCCGGNTCATCTATCTTATTAAAATCTATATTTACAAATACACCAAATCTATTAGANACACCTTGTTTTTTAATGTTTTCAAGTGATTCCGTTAAAGATATGTCCATAAGATTTTGGTTACCTGCAAATGTAGCAAATCCAGATCCGCTTAAATTAATCATGTAGCCCATGTTCAGACTATCCATTTCAGCTATAAGATTGGTGAAATCCATTACTGGCATTTTCCATTGATGACTATGTACATCTACAAAAGGAAACTTTGCACTATTTCTTGGATTTTCCTCTACAACCAATGATGATTTTGGACTATATTCCTCAATGTCCATCAGGTTGTTTTTCTTTTGAATAATATCTATAGAAAAATAAATAGTTANGGTTAGCAACACAATAAATAGAAAAACCTTTAAAAATTTTTTAAAACTCATTCGTCTATATAAAGTTTAATTAAACGGAATTACAATCTCTGTTAAATCCCATCTTAGTCTAAGACCTGTAGATGAAAGACCACCTGGCGATGAAGGTATAAAGTCAATAGTGAATTGCTCAACAGTTTCATTTAATTGTTGCGGAGTAACCATAAAACTGATTAAATCTTTAGTACTGTCAGGTTCTGTAATTGCGAAAAAAGTATCAGCTTCAGAGTTAACAAACACCTCCCATTGTTCTTCCCCTGGCACGGTATATAATCTATATTTTCCAGACATTAATTGAATTCCCGAAATAGTAATTTCTGAGTTAATCGAAAAATTAGTAGCAGCATTAGCTCCTGTTCTCCAATATTCACCGAAAGGAACCAAAGCACCATCAGATTTATTACCAAAAATCAGCCTGTCTTTTTTAAAAGGCCGGCTATATTCAACCTGAAAAGTTACTTCATCATTTTCAAAAGTAACTGTTTCAAGAGGGCTAACGGGATTCATAACTAAATAGCCAATGTATAATACGACTGCGAGTAAAATCAGTCCAATAAATTTTAAAATTTTTTTCATAGTTTTTTTTCAAATTTAATTAAAATTGTTGGTAATTCCTTTTAAAGACTTTTTTATAATTGCATTCATTTTTAGATATCCCTTTTCATTTGGGTGGAGCCCATCGTAGGTAAGCAAACTTAAATCTTCTTTCATTTTACTGTAATAATCAAGGTATATAAAGTTGTTTTTCTTTGAAGAACTAATCAGTTTTTGATTTAACTCAATCACTTTTTGATTTGCATTTTTGATTTTTTCATTCCAAATAATTTCGGTTACAGGTAATACAGAGCATATTACAACCTTGATATTGTTTTTTTGAGCAAGTAGCCCCATTTTAATTATGTTTTTTGAAATATCATCTATAGAAATATAACCAGAATTTTGGGCTATATCATTAATACCTGCTAAAATATAAACGGCCTTAGGGTTTTGTTTAATTACATCTTCGTTGAACCTAGATAACATTTCAACTGTAGTTTGACCACTAATTCCTTTATTTATAAGAAATGAATTTTCTTTAAAAAACAAGGGGTTGTATGTTTGCCAGTGCTCAGTAATCGAATTCCCCATTAGAACAATTTTTTTAGGGTTCGTTTTTTCAGAATTCTTTTGTGAATAAAATGCCATGTAGGTTAAAAATATTGCTAAAAAGAGAAAATAATTTGATTTTGATTTTTTGTCGTTTTTTCTTGTTTTAAAGCTGTTTTTGGTCATTTTTGGTCATTTTTGCTTGTTTTTTATCAAATAAAAGCTATTTTTTGTTAAAAAGCTTTGTAATATATTTGCCAAAAACATCAAATTCTAAGTTTACTAATGTTCCAACTGAAAAGCTGTTAAAATTAGTATTTTCAAAAGTGTAGGGGATTATNGCAACACTAAANTCTGATTTCTTNGAGTTAACTACAGTCAGACTTACACCGTTTATAGTAATAGACCCTTTTTCAATGGTAATATTATTATTTTTATCATCATATTTAAATGTAAATGTCCAGCTGCCATTTTCATTACCAACATATGTGCAGATTGCGGTTTGATCAACATGACCTTGTACAAAATGTCCGTCTAATCTGTCCCCTACTTTTAAGCATCTTTCTAAGTTTACCTTATCNCCTAATTTAAGCTNTCCTAGATTGGTTTTTTCTAAAGTTTCTTTGATAGCAGTAACAGTGTAAGCTCCTTCTTCTTTACTGACAACCGTCAAACACACGCCATTGTGTGAAACACTTTGGTCTATTTTTAATTCATTAGACAAACTACTAGAAATAGAAAAATTAATATTTGATCTATCGTAATTTATAGCCTTTATTATTCCAATACTCTCAATTATTCCAGTAAACATTATTATGTAGGTTTTAAATGATTAAATTTACTGAATATTATTAAACGATTTATTAGAATTTTGATGGAAAACAATAAAAAATTGAAAGTAGGGATTTCTATTGGAGATATGAATGGTATAGGACCTGAAATCGTTCTCAAAACTTTTAATGATAAACGAATATTTGAATTTTGTATCCCAATAGTTTATTGCTCATCAAAGAACCTAAGTTTTTTTATGTCTCATTTTGGCTTTGATATTAAAATTAATGTCATTAATTCGCCTGATCAAGCCTCATTAGATTGCTTAAATATAATTGAACCTTGGAATTTTTTGCAAGAAATTAATTTTGGAATATGTGATTTTAAAGTTGGTGAGTTAGCTGTGAAGTCTTTAATATCTGCAGCTGCCGATATAAAAACAAGAAAACTAAATGTTTTGGTCACCGCTCCAATTAATAAAGAAGCTATACAATCTGACTCTTTTACTTTTAAGGGCCATACTGATTATCTAGATAGTGTTTTTGAAGGAAGCAGTTTAATGTTTATGATCACAAATAATTTAAAAATTGGACTTCTAACTGAGCACGTTCCACTTAGCTCTATTAAAGGCCTGATTNACCAAGATTTGATTTCAAGAAAAATTNAAGGTATTTANAAATCACTTGTAAACGATTTTAGTATATCTAAGCCTAAAATAGCTGTATTGGGAATTAACCCCCANTCTGGAGATAACGGTGTAATAGGAAATGAAGATGACACTATTTTAAAACCTGCTTTGGAATTAGCGAGACAATCTGGAAAGTTAATTTATGGCCCTTATGCTGCTGACAGTTTTTTTGGTTCCGATAATTATAAAAATTTTGACGCTGTCATTGCTGCTTATCACGATCAAGGTCTAATACCCTTTAAAACTTTATCTTTTGGTTCGGGNGTAAATTATACTTCAGGATTAGATATCGTTAGAACATCACCAGATCATGGNACCGCTTTTGAAATTGCTGGAAAAGGAATTGCAAATCAAACATCATTTAAAAACGCATTNTTTTCTGCAATTGAAATTTTTAAAACNAGAATTCAAGAAAACGAACTATCTAGTAATGCTTTGAAAGTTTTTAGATTACCCAAAAAGAAAAAGAACAGCAAATTTAACTCATAAAAAGAAATTTTATATATTTGCACCCTCGAAATAAATTTTAATGAAGCCTAATAAAGATTTCGATATTGAATTTGTTGGATTAAAGTTAGGTCTTCATGATTTTGAGTACACTATTGAAAACACGTTCTTTCAAGATATTGATTTTATTGACTTCAACAGCATTAAGGTGTTAGTTAAAGTTAAACTTGTCAAGAAGACAACTTTATTGGAATTAAATTTTGAGTCTAAAGGCTCTGTTGAAGTTAATTGTGATATTTCAAATGAAATATATAATCAAGAGATTAATAATAGCTTTGATTTAGTTGTCAAGTTCGGACAAGAATTTAATAATGATAATGAAGAAATATTAATTTTGCCTCACAATGAGCACAAAATTAATATTGAGCAATTGATATATGAACTTATAGCTCTTTCAATTCCTCAAAAAAGAATTCATCCAGGAGTTATTGACGGAACATTAAAATCAGATGTCTTAGATAAGTTAAGTGAACTTAGTCCAAAAGAAAATGTTTCAGTAAATAAAGGAGAAATTGACCCTCGTTGGGAAAAATTAAAAAAAATAGTAACAGATAAATAAAAAAAAATATGGCTCATCCTAAAAGAAAAATCTCAAAAACAAGAAGAGATAAGAGAAGAACCCATTACAAAGCTACAGAAGCTCAAATTGCAACTTGCCCTACAACAGGCGAACCACATCTATATCACAGAGCTCATTGGTTTGAAGACAAATTATATTACAGAGGAAATGTATTAATTGACAATTCTGCTGTAGAAGAAGCTTAGTATAATTATTGTTCTATAAAAAAACGCTCTTATTTAAGAGCGTTTTTTTTGTTTTAATAAATCTCAATTTTATCAATTTTACGCTTTTTTTGACCTTTTTTGTCCATTTTTACTCGTTTTTTGTTCATTTTTCTTAATTTTTACTCTTTTTTGCTTGTTTTTATATTTTTTTTACACACATTTGTCCTAGATTTTGATTTATGACTAAGTTAAATGCTACTATTACTGCTGTTGGAGGATATGTTCCAGAATTTGTTCTAACAAATAAAATTTTAGAATCAATGGTAGAAACTAACGATCAATGGATAGTTTCGCGAACTGGAATTAAAGAGAGAAGAATATTAAAAGGTAATGAGCTAGGATCATCGTTTTTGGCGATAAACGCAGCAAAGGATTTAATTGCAAAAAAGAACATTGACCCAACAACAATTGATTTAGTTATAGTTGCAACCGCAACTCCAGACATGCAAGCTGCATCGACAGCTTCATACACCGCTACACAAATTGGAGCAATAAATGCTTTTTCATTTGATATGGATGCAGCATGCTCTAGTTTTCTTTTTGGGATGTCAGTGGCTGCAAGATATATTGAGTCTGGAGCTTATAAAAAAGTACTACTAATTGGGGCAGACAAAAACTCATCTATGATTGATTATACTGACAGAGCAACATGTATAATTTTTGGAGATGGAGCAGGTGCTGTGCTTTTTGAGCCAAACAAAGAGGGTTTAGGAATGCAAGATGAAATACTTAAGACTGACGGCAAGGGGAGAGATTTTCTTAAAGTAAAGTCAGGCGGCTCATGTCGTCCGACAGACGAAGAGGCAATAAAAAATGGAGATCAATTTATAAGGCAAGATGGTAAGACAGTTTTCAAAAATGCTGTTTTTAATATGGCAGATGTTTCTACAAAAATTTTAAAAAGAAATAATCTTAATAAAGAAGATATTCAGTGGCTTGCTGCCCACCAAGCAAATCAACGCATTATTGACGCTACGGCAAATAGACTTGAACTTTCAAAAAGTCAAGTGATGGTAAATATTGAAAAGTACGGAAACACTACCTCAGCAACTATTCCTTTGCTTTTATATGATTACGAATCTAAACTGAAAAAAGGAGATAAAATTGTTTTTGCTGCGTTTGGAGGCGGATTCTCTTGGGGCTCAATTTATTTTAAATGGAGCTATAATAATAATTAACTAAATAATATATTTTATGGACATTAAAGACATTCAAAATTTAATAAAATTCGTTGCCAAGTCAGGAGCCAATGAAGTGAAACTAGAAATGGAAGACGTAAAAATCACCATTAAGACTGGTAAACCACAAAAGCAAACAATAGTGCAGGCCATGCCAGTTCAACAACAGTCAGTTCTACAAAGCCCTGCAATTGAAACTCCTCAACCAGCTGCTATAAAAGAAGAAGCTCCAAAAGCAGAGGAGGAAAGCTCAAAATACATTACTATTAAATCACCAATTATAGGTACTTTTTACAGAAAACCTTCGCCAGATAAATCAAACTTTGTTGAGGTTGGCTCATCTATAGCAGATGGTGATGTCCTGTGTGTAATTGAAGCTATGAAGCTTTTCAATGAAATAGAGTCTGAAGTAACAGGAAAAATTGTTAAAATTTTAATTGATGATGCCTCACCTGTAGAGTTTGATCAACCATTATTTTTAGTCGACCCATCTTAGTCAGTTAATTTATATCTATAAAAAAAACAGTTATGTTCAAAAAAATATTAATTGCGAACAGAGGTGAAATAGCCCTTAGAATAATTAGAACATGTAAGGAAATGGGAATTAAAACTGTCGCTGTTTATTCAGTAACAGATGCTGAAAGTATACATGTTAAATTTGCAGATGAAGCAGTCTGTATAGGTCCAGCTCCTAGTAGTGAGTCGTATTTAAAAATTTCAAATATAATTGCGGCAGCAGAGATTACTAATGCCGATGCAATTCACCCTGGATATGGGTTTTTATCTGAAAATGCAAAGTTTTCGAAAATATGTGAAGAGCATGATATAAAGTTTATTGGAGCTTCTTGCGAAATGATTTCAAAAATGGGAGACAAAGCAACTGCTAAATTAACAATGAAAGCCGCAGGAGTACCATGTGTTCCTGGAAGTGACGGAATTATTGAAAACTTTGCAGAATGTAAAAAAACTGCAAAAAAAACCGGATATCCAGTTATGCTAAAGGCAACAGCTGGAGGTGGAGGAAAAGGTATGAGAGCTGTTTGGAATGAGTCTGAGTTAAAAGATGCTTGGGATTCTGCTAGACAGGAATCAAAAGCTGCTTTTGGAAATGATGACATGTATATGGAAAAGCTAATTGAAGAGCCAAGACATATTGAAATTCAAATTGTCGGAGATTCAAAGGGGAATGCTTGTCATTTGTCTGAAAGAGATTGTTCAATTCAAAGAAGNCATCAAAAGTTAACNGAGGAAGTTCCATCTCCATTTATGACTGATAAGCTCAGACAAAGAATGGGTGAAGCCGCAGTAAAAGCATCTGAGTTTATTAAATATGAGGGAGCTGGAACGGTAGAGTTTTTGGTAGATAAAAATAGAAATTTTTATTTTATGGAAATGAACACCAGAATACAAGTAGAGCACCCCATTACAGAACAAGTTATAAATTTTGATTTAATTAGAGAACAAATATTAGTTGCAGCAGGTGTTCCAATTAGTGGAAAGAATTATTTTCCTCAAATGCACTCTATAGAATGTAGAATTAATGCGGAGGATCCTTTTAATAATTTTAGACCATCCCCTGGAAAAATCACAAACTTACATTTACCAGGTGGTCACGGAGTTAGGCTTGACACTCATGTATATTCAGGATATTCTATTCCTCCTAATTATGATTCAATGATAGCAAAACTTATTACAACAGCTCAAACAAGAGAAGAGGCAATAAACAAAATGAAAAGAGCTTTAGATGAGTTTATTATTGAAGGAATTAAAACTACCATTCCTTTTCACAGACAACTTATGAATAACCCTCAATATATTGAAGGAAAGTACACAACTAAATTCATGGAAGATTTTGAAATAGAATCAAACTAATAACATACGTTTTATATGATATTCTCATACTGGGAAAACAAAACTTGGCTTTCTAACATTGACTTTGTTGTTGTCGGTAGTGGAATAGTTGGGTTAAACTGTGCTTTAGAACTAAGGACCAAACATCCAAAATCAAAAATTGTTGTTTTAGAAAAAGGATTAATCCCTTATGGCGCAAGCTCTAGAAACGCTGGATTTGCTTGTTTTGGAAGTATAACAGAAATAATAAGTGACCTTGATACACACAGCCCATCAGAAGTTTATGAATTAATACAAAAAAGAGTTTTAGGATTAAGCAGGCTAAGAAAACTTTTGGGAGATAAGCAGATTAAATATAAACAGTTTGGGGGTAATGAAATATTTCTCAAAGATGATTTTGAAAAGCTTCACAATTCTTTAGCAAAAATTGACGATATTAATAAACTCATTGAGCCACTATTTAACGATAAAGTATTTGAGTTAAATAAAAACAAGTTTAATTTTCAGAATACTTTAGATGAGTTGATTTTCAACAAATTTGAAGGGCAGATAGATACTGGAGAAATGATGGACGCGCTTTTAAATAAAGCCTATAAGTCTAACATAAGGATTATAAATAATGTTTCTGTTGAGAGCTATGAAGATATTGGTCCGTCAGTTAAAGTTAACACAAATCAATTTACCATAAGTTGTAACAAATTATTTATTGCCACAAATGGATTTTCTGAGTCAATAATTCAAGAAAAAGTAGTTCCAGCTAGAGCACAAGTTCTCATTACTAAGCCGATTAAAAATTTAAAGGTAATTGGAACTTTTCACTTTCAACAAGGGTACTATTATTTCAGGAATATTGATGATAGAATTTTATTGGGTGGGGGTAGNAATCTAGATTTTCACATCGAAAATACAAACCAGTTTGGAGTTACTGATACTATACAATCTAAATTAGAACAATTATTAACAGACGTTATTTTACCTCAGAGTAATTTTGAAATTGAACAAAGGTGGAGTGGTATTATGGGAATTGGAAATAAAAAAAACACAATAACTAAACAACTTTCTAATAATGTTTACTGCGGAGTTAGATTAGGAGGAATGGGGGTTGCAATAGGCACTAATATTGGGTCTGAATTAGCAAACCTAATTTAAATTTTCTAACCACTTTTAAAACTTTATAAATCGTTTGGTTGTTGTAGAGTTTTCATTACTGATCATTATTAAGTAAACTCCTTTAGTAAGTGAACTTACATCAACTTCGTTTACATTATAATCAGCGATTACAATCTGTCCTAGAAGAGAATAAACTTTTATGTTATAGTTGTTTGAATCCCCAGAAATATAGAGTTTATTTTTTACAGGATTTGGATATATATTTGTTAAGCTGTAACTAATATTTTCAATGTACAAACTACTACTATTGACCGCATTTGGGCTACCATTTTCATTAACACAGCTCCAGCTCTCTGGCAATGAATTGTCTAAGTCTGGAGTAATCAATTCAAGTGTATTTCCAGTTTCATATGCACATGTAGGCCAAGGAGATTCAGATTCATACTTTACTTCATCAACTAGTTTATCATCAGAGGTATATAGTCTAACTTCATCCGATCCACCAAAACCAAAACCAAGTTCCCCTATGTAAGGAACACCTGGAAATGCAGTTGTGAAATCAGCCTCATCTTTAACGATAATTAAATATCCATTTGCCTCAACTTGAGTTCCTTCTGGGATTACAAAAACATGAGAGTCATTGTCATCTTTAATTTTCCAATTCGAAACGTCCTTAGCAGTTGACTCTGGATTGTATAACTCAATCCAGTCATCAGGATTAAACGAATCAATTGATCGATAATTAATTTCATTAATCACCATCGTTTCAATTCTAAGAGGCACACTCTCTTCATAAAAACATATTTGTTCCGAATCTTGAACAACTATATTATATGTTCCAATAGCAAGCCCAGAGAAAACATTGTTTGTAACAAAGTTTTGCCCACCATCAATACTATATAAATATGGACCTTCGCCAGTTGTTGGTGTAATAACTATAGATCCGTCTGTGGAAATTACTGAAGAAGCTGTAGTTGAAACTATGTTAACTGAAGTAAATTCACACGCCCCAACATAGACAGTTTGTTCAAATGTACAAACCCCTGTAGCCCCCATAACAACTACATCATAATCTCCAGGAGCTAAATTGCTGAAAGTATTAGAATCAAAGAATGTTTGCCCATTATCAATACTATATTCAAATGGACTTAAGCCAGAATTTGTGTTAATTGTAATTGTGCCATCATTGACAGCAATAGGACTTACACAAGTAGCACAAGCAACAGTAAAATCTATTGGATTGTAACCACTACTTACACAACTTATACTTTCATCTTCTTGAACGATAAGAGTTATATTATCTCCAGAGGACTGGAAAGTCAATCCAGAAATATCTCCACCAGCACCATATCCGTTGTAAAGTTCAGTTCCATCAGAATCAAGAATTATTAATTCATCATATCCATTTTCTACTTGCCCAGAGTTAATAGTAAGATTCATTGGACTTCCATCAAGACTAGTAAAAGAATAAGAGTTGTCTAATCCAGTATCATAGCAAAAGCTAGTAGTTGTTGGAACAGATGTAGAATTTACTGGAGATACATTAATGTCGGCTGTAATCTCACAACCCGAATCATCTAAACAAAACACTTCCTGTGCAAAGTTGTCAAATTCACCACTATTGGAAAGAATAATATTATCAGAGGAATCTAAGATTAGAAAATCTCCAAAGCCATAACCACAACAAATACCATCACCGTAAGAGTCATAAACATAAAGAGAGAAGCAAGAACTATAGTCCACACAAATATCTTCAGTAAACACTTCTGTGTCATTATCCAAAGCACCAGTGGCAACTATTTGATTAGATTCATCTAAAAGCTTCCATGATGTTTCTTCTGGATAATCATCAGCATTAATCACTAGTGTAATAATATCATAATTTGAATCGAGACTTGTGCTTACAGTAGCTGAATTATTGGTTAGATCCTCATCTTCCTGGCTATTAATATCTAACAAATTCAGAGTAATATTATTGTCTTGCTCAAGGTTGTCATCAATTGCGATTGTTAGTGTACCTTGGTGTTCGAATGGAATATTTACTTCTGCGTCAATAACGTCAACTGTTAAATCATTAACAACGACTTCAATTTCAAGTTCCGTTATAGTTTCTTCACCATGGTTATAAACTACAGCCTCTAATTCAATGATATCATCACAAATAACTTCTAACTCACCAAGAGAAATCTCCCCATTTAAAAGGTGAACTTTTCTTAAAACAACACTTAGAGTATCATTATTTTCGTATTCATCATCAATATGATTGACAATTGAAGTTAAATTATAGTCACCAATAGTTGAAAAGTCTTGGGGTACTGAAAACTGATAATCAGCTTCGCTAAACGGTTCTATAGTTTCATCTATAATAATAGTTTCCATTGATTGACCATCTACCAATAGCTCGACACTAAAATCACTCATATCGTTTAAACCATTGTTTGAAATTGTTGTTGTTACTAATTCTTCACTTCCTAGACTTGAAGAGGATTGAGGGCTTGAAATTGCAGAAACACCCAAATCATTGTCAGATGTAATATCCGCCCAAAACGAAACCCATGGTCTAGCTTGTTTTATTATTAGTTGACCTTCTTCAGTAACTTTATATTCAATATCCATTGCAAAACCTTCTGCTCCAACAACATCATAAAGAATTGCAAATTCATCATGAATTACAGAAAGATATTCCCTCATTTGATCTAGATAAACTTGATCCATCACTAGCTCTCCAGGATTAACTAAGTTGGAAAGCCTTAAAACTAGGTAGCCCCCTCCTTGATTGGGGTCTTCATAAAGTAAAATCTCCTCTGGAACNGAGTTCTCATCCGGATTTGTAATCAAAGATTCACCAATTTGCGTATTTAAATAAAANGTGTCTTCTGTATCATAAATTGGATCAATGCTAATTCCNACACCATTTGATTGCTCATTTTGGAAGCTAGGATGACATAACACGCCCATTGCTGCCATAAAATGATCNACNCGATAAAAATCTCTTTCCTCATATGCTCTAAAATTCCACATACTAGCATAAACCTGTTTGATAGATTTAGATATATGACCTTCATCAGGATATTGAGTTTTAGAAGTATATAGTCCTGCGCCACTAAACCCAGGTAAATCTTCATTATTAGTACTTGATCTAACTCTAACTGCAGTTCCTTCAGGGAAATCATCATGCATTTCTTGTAAATCATCTAGCATCCATTGTGGCATAGGCGCCGCCTTTATATCTTCTCTAAATTGTTTTAACCGTTCAACTCTAAAGTTAATATCATTGTGAAAAACAGGGTTTCCTAAGATTACCTGTGCTTCTTGATAAAAATTGTTGAACTGCATAAATTCATCATAGTAGTAAAATGGAATACCAAAACCATCTGGAATTGTTCCTTCCGGAAATCCAAAATCTCTCATTGTTGCAACGTTAGAACACTTTGCACCAAATGCAGTAGACATTTCAAATTCAATATCGTCTAATGGAACTATATCAGTAATACTTAAATCACGAATTGGAATCTGAGGCTCTGTGGGTCTAAGATCTTCATACCATTCATTAACTTCAGCTAAAGTAGCCTCTCTAATTTCAAACTGTTCGCTTTCAACTTTATAATAAATGTAGTTCCCCAAAAGACTTGATATTGCATTATTTGATAATGGGTCTGCTATATATGCATTTGGTACATTATCTTGAATAGCTCTTAAGTTAACATGTGATAGTGGGGTTTGCATAACTGAGGTAATTATTCCTCCGACTCTAGGCAAAGAATTAGGTAATGCATCGTAAAGAACAATATCTCTACTGCCTGGTGTTTCATTAAGATCTTGCATATGTCTAAAGAATCCATATCCTTCTGCCTCGTGAAAAGGAACATAATTAACTTCAGCAAAAACATCAGTTTCTAAAACTACATCTATTCTAGAATCTACAAAATCCTCTGCGTAATTGTTGATGTGATTGTTTTCAGAAGATTGACCTATAAAATGATTCATGTTATTTTGTAAAAAAGGCATGCTAGCTGCTAATAATTCATAGGTTCTTTGTGTGTCTTCAAAATTATAAGCATCTCCAAAAGAAAAATTGAATGAGTAGGTCCCTATAATACCATTTGGAAGAATGTCATTAGGATTAAAAACTATTTCTCCAGAGCTGTCATCTCCAATAACAGTAGCATCAATTCCATTCCAAAAGCTTGCATGTATCGTATATGTATTACTATTAATGAAATAAACCTTTGGTTCAGATGTATCTCTATCTAGTATTCCGAACTTAACATACAATTGATCATCTAGAAAAGGAGCCCAGCCAACATTATTGACCGTGGCTAAACTCATAAATGTTTCAGCATCTGGTATTGAAGTAGCTCCATCAATAAAATCAATTGCTTCTGCGAAGTTAAGAGGTCCATCAGTAGGCATGTTATTAAACTCAGTAATATCATCTATACCATCCCCATCGTAGTCATCAGGATTTCCCATGTCATGCTCTGTTATAGTGTAGTTTTCTAATGGGTATGCTGCACCAGACTCTGAAATTATCATCGTACCATTGACACCAATTGTGATTGACACTGCCCAATTAAATGTTGGACTATGTTGTGCATGAAGCACATAGTATTTGCCATCTTCAGCCTCAATTGACAATTGCACCTGCCCTAAGTTATTTACTGAGTAATTATCTATTTCTACGTTTTGGGCAGGAGAGTAAATGTGAAAAGTGATTAAACAAAGAATTGATAAAAAAAATCTTTTATTCATTGTTAAAAGCTTTGTTTAAAGAGTTGTTAAAAAATTAAAGATACAAATGTTTTTATTTTATAGTATTATAAAGGGAGTTTAATTGCCTCCCAACAAATGTCCGAATATTCAATAATTGATTTAATAATTAATCATGGTTTAATCAATACAATCTAAAACTGTATTTAATAGATGAAGTCGGCCTTGGTTGTTATAAATTACCACTTGATAAATTCGATTATAAATATTTAAATCAAAAGCTCCAATTTCTTGACCTACTAAAAGCCCGGCTAACACTCCTGTGGTATTACTGTGTCCAACAACCAGTGCATTTTGCTTATTTTTTATTAAGAATTTTGAAAAGCTTTCTAAATCTTGAGCATCATATTGTTTAATTACCATGTTTTTAGAAATAGATGTTGGCAATGCAGTGTTTTTAGTCCGGATGTAATTTGTGCTATATATAGCATCAAGCTCTACATCCATTAAGAATGTACTTAAATTTTCTGATCTTTTCTCACCGCATTTAGTTAGAGGAGGGTCTGTGGAATTATTAGAAAACAAATCTTTTTCTGCGTGTCTAACTAAATATATTGTAAAAGTTTCATTGCTTTCTTGTGAATGAATATTGAATTGAACCCCTAGAATCAGTAAAATAATTATGAAAAATTTCTTCATATCGTAGAATTAAATGATTTTTTGGTTGATTATCAGTTAAGACAAATAAAAATAGTAATTTAAATATAAAATTTATTTCTATCTAAATTTTAATATTAGAGATGTCATAATTACAAAAGGTTTTCGTTAATCAGATATTCTGCAATTTGTACAGCGTTAAGAGCAGCTCCTTTTCTAAGATTATCACTTACAACCCATAAGTTTAATGCATTCTCTTTTGAATAATCCCTTCTAATTCTACCAACAAAAACATCATCTTTCCCTTGTGATGTTAAAGGCATTGGATATAAACTTTGCTTAACATCATCTTGAATTGTAACACCACTTGTGTTTTTTAATATTTTCAAAACATCACTAACTTCAAAAGGATTACTAAACTCTACATTAACTGCTTCGCTATGGCCTCCCATAACAGGAATTCTGACAGCAGTTGCAGTAATACAAATAGAATCATCAGAAAGAATTTTTTTAGTTTCATTTACTAATTTCATTTCTTCTTTTGTGTATCCATTTTTTTCAAAAATGTCACAATGGGGTATAGCATTTTTATAAATTTTGTACGGATAAGCTTTTTCGGATTCTTTTCCAATAGTTTCACTTTCTAGCTGATTTATAGCTTTAACCCCAGTTCCTGTGACTGATTGATAAGTAGAAATAACTAATCGCTTAATATTAAATTTATTGTGTAATTCAGATAAAGCAATGACTAATTGAATAGTAGAACAATTTGGGTTTGCAATAATTTTATCTTTTTTAGACAATAAATGAGCATTAATTTCAGGAACAATTAATTTTTTTGACGAATCCATTCTCCATGCCGAAGAATTATCAATTACTGTAGATCCAATTAATTTAAATTTAGGCGCCCATTCAATAGACACATCGCTTCCAGCTGAAAAAAGAACAATATTTGGCTTTAACTTAAGAGCTGTATCTAAACTAACAATTTCATAGGCTTTTCTATTAAAATTAATTTTTTTGCCAATGCTACTTTTAGATGCGACTAAAATTAATTTAGTTAAAGGAAACTTTCTTTCCTTTAATATTTTTAATAATACCGATCCAACTAAACCAGTTGCCCCTATGATTGCTAATTTCATTTAATTAAATTATAAATTTTCTTTCAATTCTTCGTGATAGAGCAGTTAGTAATTCATAAGAAATAGTACCTACAGACTCTGCTAATTGTTCAGCACTGTGTTTTTCATTAAAAATTATAACTTCATCGCCCTCTTCACAATTAATTTTAGAAATGTCTACCATTAACATATCCATACAGACATTTCCAATTATTGGCGCTTTTTTGTTTTTTATAAAAACAAAACCATTATTATTCCCATAAAGTCTAGAAATTCCATCAGCGTGACCTAAAGGGATTGTACCAATTTTTTTATTTGTTTCAGTAATATATCCTCTATTATAACCAACACTATCCCCTTTATTTATAAAATGAATTTGGGAAATTGAAGACTTTAAACTGACCACAGGAATTAGACTTTTATTTTTGGTTAATTTATTGGAAAAGCCATATAAACCTATTCCGCATCTGACCATATCAAAATGAGCTTCAGGAAAATTAATAATACCTGAAGTGTTACAAAGATGTACTATAGGCTTATCACTAATGTTTTTTATTATTTTTGTAACTGACTTTGTAAAAAGAGAGATTTGTTTTTGAGTGAAATCAAACTCTAATTTGTCTTCACTTGACGATAAATGTGAATATACTCCATCTATTTTGATAAAATTATCATGGTTAATTGAGTCTATTAATTCACTTATTTCTTTTGAATTAAAACCTATCCTGTTTAGTCCTGTGTTTATTTTTAAATGAACTGGGTAGTTTTTATTTTTTTTTGTGCTTAGAATTTCTTTAAAGAGTTCTAGTATTTTAAAGCAATATAAAGTTGGTATTAAATTGTGCTTTATAATGGTACTTAAATTTTCTGGTTGAGGATGAAAAACCAATATAGGTTTTTTAATTCCCGCTTGTCTAAGTTTTACAGCTTCAGAGGTATAAGCGACAGCAAAGTAGTCTACTTTTAATTTTTCAAGAAAAGATGCTATTTTTGAAGGTTCGGTTCCGTAAGCATACGCTTTTACAACTGCTAGAACTTTTGTTCTTTCAGAAATTATTGATTTAATAAAATTGAAATTGTGTTGTAGTGAATTTAAATTTACTTCAATAAAGGTCCCCTGATTTTTAGACATCTTTATTTGTTATAACTTGTTCAGCGTCTGTTACTTTTATGTCATTAACTTTAGATTGGTATTTTTTAAAATAAGCTTCTCTACTTAACGGCTCATATTCATTTGTCTCACCAAGTAAAACTAAGCTTTCATTTTCGGCTTTTCTATAGCTGTAATGAGCTAATCCACCAGTTTTTGTGCAAATCGCGTGAACCTTAGTTACAAATTCTGCAGTGGCCATTAGATTTGGCATTGGCCCGAATGGATTCCCTTTAAAGTCCATATCTAATCCTGCTACAATCACTCTAATTCCTTTGTTAGCTAAAAAATTACATACATTTACAATTTCATCGTCAAAAAACTGAGCTTCGTCAATCCCAATTACGTCACAACCGTCTGCTAATATTGGAATATTTGCAGCCGCAGGAACTGGGGTACACATTATCTCATTTTCATCATGAGAGACAACCATATCGTCTTCATATCTTACATCTACATTGGGTTTAAAAATCTCAACTTTTAGGTTGGCATATTTTGCTCTTTTTAATCGCCTAATTAGTTCTTCTGTTTTTCCAGAAAACATTGACCCACAGATTACTTCAATCCATCCAAATTGTTTGTTGTATTTCAAAGTATTTTCAAGAAACATTTTGTAATTTTATTATTAGTTAAGTTTTCTTTTTCAAAAAATATTGAGAACGTAAATTTATCAAAAATCAATCATCAATTTAATAATATCTAAAAAAGTTTTTAATAAATATAAAGCATGAGTAAACTATATATTGTGCCTACTCCTATAGGAAACTTAAAAGATATTACTTTTAGAGCGATTGAGACACTTAAGAAAGTAGACTTAATTCTAGCTGAAGACACAAGGACATCTGGCAAACTATTAAATCATTATGAAATTAAAACTCCAATGATTTCATACCATATGCACAATGAACACAGGGTGTTAGAAAGTGTAATAGAAAAACTTAAGTCGGGGTTAAAGATTGCTATAATCAGTGACGCAGGAACTCCTGCAATTTCAGATCCAGGCTTTCTTTTAGTAAGGGAATGTGTTGAAAATCAAATTGAGGTTGACTGCTTACCAGGTGCTACCGCGTTAATACCTGCCTTGGTAAATTCTGGATTCCCTAATGACAAGTTCGTATTTGAAGGCTTTCTTCCGGTAAAAAAAGGAAGACAAACTAGATTCAAAAAATTAGCAGACGAACAAAGAACAATAATTATTTATGAGTCTCCACATAAACTTCTAAAAACACTAAAAGACATCTCATTACATATGGGCCCTGAAACTTTTCTATCTGTCTCTAGAGAAATTTCAAAACTGTTTGAAGAAACGCTTAGAGGAACTTCAAAAGAACTAGAAGAGCACTTTATTAAAAACAAGCCAAAAGGAGAAATAGTAATAATAATTCAAAGACAAAAATAAATTATGGATGATAAAATCACAACACAATGGAAGGGCGATTTAATATTTGAATCCTTAAACCCAAACGAATCTACTTTAACTCTAGGATCTGGACCAAACAAGGATGATAATATCTCAGGACCTAAAGTTTTAATGCTTTCTTCGCTTGCTGGATGTTCAGGTTTAGATGTTCTTTCAATTTTAGAAAAAATGAAAATTAAGCTTTCTGATTTTAAAATGAATACATCTGCCGAATTAACAAAGGAACATCCAAAATATTATAAAAAAGTCAACTTGGAATATCATTTTTATGGCTCTAATTTAAATGAAGAAAAAATTAACAGAGCAGTAGAACTTTCAGTTACTAAATATTGTGGTGTTATGGAGATGTTTAGAAAATTTGCAGAGGTTAATACATCATCTCATTTTCATAATATTAAATAATGCATTGGGAAGTTAATAGCACTGATTCAGAAAAAGAAATTAAAACTCTGTCAAAGGAATTAAATGTTTGTAAGACAACAGCTTCTTTGCTTGTTTCCCGAGATATAAAATCTTTTAAAGCTGCCAAAACTTTTTTTAGACCATCTTTAGATCACCTTCATGATCCTTTTTTAATGAAGGATATGGATAAAGCAGTTAAGAGAATTTTTGAGGCCATTAAAAATGATGAGAAGATATTAATTTATGGAGATTACGATGTAGACGGAACAACATCTGTTGCTCTAGTATGTAAGTATTTAAAGAGTAATTCAACAAATCAAATTAGTACATATATTCCAGATAGATACGATGAGGGCTATGGAATATCATATCAATCTATTGATTACGCTGCAGATAATGAGTTTAGTTTAGTTATCGCTTTAGATTGTGGGGTAAAAGCAATCGATAAAATTTCTTATGCGAACAATAAAAAGATTGATTACATAATTTGCGATCATCACAAACCTGAAACAACTATTCCAGATGCCGCTGCAGTATTAAATCCCTTAAGAGAAGATTGCAAATACCCATTTAAATATCTATGTGGATGCGGTATTGGGTTTAAATTAATTCAAGCATTAGATCAATCCCAAGATGATTGGGAGTCAAACATTGAAAGTTATTTAGATTTAGTAGCAGTTGCAATTGGGGCAGATCTTGTTCCACTAATCGGAGAAAATAGAACACTTTGTTATTTTGGCTTAAAAATAATAAACACCTCTCCAACTATTGGTTTAAAAGCAATTATTAGAGGTATTAACAAGCCTGAAATAACTTTAAGTGAGGTTTCATTTTATATAGCGCCTAGAATTAATTCTGCTGGAAGAATTAAACATGGTAATAATGCTGTTGAATTACTTCTTGAAGAAAACTTTGATAACGCTATAACTTTTTCTAAAGAAATTGACAATTTCAATCTAGAAAGAAGAGGTTTAGATCAACTTATAACTAATCAAGCATTAAAACAGATTGAGAACAATGAAGAACAAAAAAATTTTACAACTGTTGTGTTTAAAAAAGATTGGCATAAAGGGGTTATAGGAATTGTAGCTTCCAGATTAATTGAAAAATATTATAGGCCAACTTTAGTTTTTACTAAAAGTAATGATGTTTTAGCAGCTTCGGCTAGATCAGTAAAAGGCTATGATGTTTATAATGCAATTGAATCTTGTAGAGAACACTTAATCCAATTTGGGGGACACAAATATGCTGCTGGACTTACTTTAAAGCCTGAAAACTATTCAGCCTTTAAGTCAAGTTTCGAAAAACATGTTAAAAAAACTATTGAAAAGAAAATGCTAACCCCAACAATTACAATAGATGAGAAAATTCAATTATTAGATATAACCCCAAAATTTTTTAGAATATTAAAACAATTCGCTCCTTTTGGACCATCTAACAAACAGCCTGTTTTTTTGTCTGAGAACTTAAAAGACACTGGATACTGTAAGACAGTTGGTGAAGATGACAAACATTTAAAGTTATCTTTAAAACAAGGTAATTCGGATGTTTTTAAAGCTATAGCATTTGGATTAGGAGATAAGTTATCTTTGATAAAGAACAAAGCTCAATTCAGTGGGGTATTTAATATAGCTGAAAATAATTGGAATGGCGCAAAATCTATCCAGTTAAAATTATTAGACATAAAAAGTAATGATTGAACAAAACATTAAAGTAGACCCTTATTCAGCTCTTAGATTTAGAGAATTTAACATCTTTTTAGTTGTTAGGTTTATTTTAGTTTTTTCCTGGTCTATGCAATTTATTATTGTTGAATGGCTCGTTTGGGAAATTACAAAAAACCCATTGTCACTGGGTTTAATTGGATTAATGGAAGTTGTTCCAGCGGTTTCAATGGCTCTTTTTGCTGGCCATATTGTTGACCAAAAAGAAAAAAGAAATTTATTGATTTATTGCATCATAGCATTTCTTTTTGTCAGCTTTGGATTTTATATAGTCACTAGTTCTGGCGCAAAAGAAACACTCTCAAATCAGACAACTCTATATTTGATTTATTTATTGGTATTTCTAGGAGGTTTTATAAGAGCTTTTTTTGGTCCAACTATTTTTTCATTAGTAGCTTTAATAGTCCCTAAAAAAACTTACGCTAATGCAGCTACCTGGAGTAGTTCAATTTGGCAAATGGGTGTTGTTTTAGGTCCAGCATTTGCAGGATTTTCAATTCATTGGATTGGAGTTAATACTTCTATGGGAGTAGTCTTGGCAGGAGTTATTCTGTCTTTATTAATACTTTTATTTATCAGAAGAAAACCAATTTTAAATCCCAAGATTGGTGAAAATATTTTTACAAGTCTTAAAGAAGGAGTTGCTTTTGTATACAACTCAAAAGCAATTTTAGGCGCAATTACTTTAGATATGGTTGCAGTATTATTTGGTGGCGCAATAGCGTTATTGCCTATTTACGCAACTGAAATAATTGAAATTCCAGTTGGAATGGAGCCCTCTGAGGTTTTTGGAGTTTTACGAGCTACACCAGCAGTTGGATCTTTAATCACAATGTTTATCGCCGCTTATATTCCAATTACTAAAAACGCTGGAAGTAAATTATTAATTGCAATTTTTGCGTTTGGGATATCTATAATCACATTTGGACTTTCTTCATTGTTTTGGATATCTGTCTTATCTCTATTTATTTATGGATTAACTGATGGAATTTCTATGGTAATAAGACAAACTATTCTTCAATTAAAAACTCCAGATCACCTAAGAGGAAGAGTAGCTTCAGTAAATTCTATTTTTGTTGGATCTTCAAATGAATTAGGTGCCTTTGAAAGCGGTTTGACAGCAAAATTAATGGGAACGGTTACCGCTGTAGTTTTTGGAGGCACCATCACAATGTTAACTGCAGTTGCAACAGCTTTTGTGTCTCCAAGTTTTAGAAAATTAGACTTAACTGAGGATGAAAAAAAGACTTAGTGTTTTAACAATTTCATTTCCTTGCCGTCAAATGAGCAATAGGTAAAATGACTTATCCAGTCTCCTAAATTAAAATACGTTGATGAATCTGATAATTTGATGTCTAGAGGTAAGTGTCGATGCCCAAAAACAAAATAATCATAATGATTATTTTCTAATTTATGTTTACAATATTTTGTTAACCACTCTTCATCATTACCTTTAAAAATTAAATCACTTTTGATTGATTTTTTTTTATTTTTTTGAGATAAGTATTGGCCAAATGGGATTCCAATATCAGGGTGAATCCATCTAAATAAAAATTGATAAAAAGGATTAGTAAAGATTTTTTTAAGTCGTTTAAAAGACTTGTCTTTAGGGCCAAGTCCATCACCATGACCTAAAAAAAACTTTTTATCATTTAAAATAAACTCTTTTGGATTAAAATGAACTTCTATATTGAGTTCTTCTTTAAAATAATCTCTAACCCACAGGTCATGATTTCCAACAAAAAAATGAATTTGAATTCCCATATCTGAAAGCTCTGCTAGCTTTCCAAATGTTCTAGTAAAGCCTTTTGGAATAACGGACTTATACTCAAACCAAAAGTCAAACAAATCTCCAAGTAAAAAAACAACTTGCGCATCAGATTTTATTTGATCAAGCCAAGAAACAAACTTTTTTTCTCTATCAATAGTTCTTTGAAAACTTGGGTTTCCAAGATGATTGTCAGAAGCAAAATATATTTTTTTATTTTTTTGTAAAACTATCAATTTAAAAGATTTTAATTATTGTCAGTTGAAACCCACTCAGCATAAGACGATTCGGTCTCTTGTAGCTTTAATGAATGTAGTTTTAAATTAATTGGTAATCTTTCNTTAATTTTTGTTGCAAAATCGGCTATCATACATTCAGTTGTTGGTTGATAATCAACTAAAAGCACATTGTGCCCTTCATCTTGAAGAGTTTTAGCAAGTTTAACATGCGGTGTGTTTTTATTAAAAATAGTAGCATGATCAAACTTGTTTACAATTTCTTCTGTTACAATTCTTTTAAGGTCTGTAAAATCTATTACCATTCCAAATTTTGGATTTGTTTTATCAGTAATTGGAGTACCAATTACAGTTACAGATAATTTATAGCTGTGCCCATGAAGATTTTTACACTTTCCATCATAACCATGTAAAGCGTGTCCTGCTTCAAATGAAAATCGTTTCGTAATTCTTATTGTAGACATTCAATTAATTTTTATTCAAATTTACATTTTTTGAACAAGCGGGACACAAGTTTTATAGAATTTAATGATTAATGGAGCACCTCTAGCAATTATCCAGAGTGTAAAGGCCAAAAAGATTCCTTCTAATTTGTAGCCTAAATTATCTGTAATTAATAATGTTGGTATAAAAACAACAAAGGTAGAAAAAAGTAGTACGTTTCTAAGTTCTTTCATCCAACCTAACCCTTTAAATATTCCATCAAAAATAAATGCAATTGCACACAAAGGTTGCATTATTAAAACTATCCAGAAAACATTATAAAACTCTACTAAAACTATTTGTTCTTTAGTAAATATTATTCCTGAGTAGTTGTAAAATATCATGCCAATAGCAAATATCGACACCCCTAAAACTATTCCAATCAAGCTAAGTTTATAGGATAGTTCAATTAGTTTATTATAGGAATTTTCACCAAAGAATTTTCCTGAAAGAATTGTTCCAGCGCTTGAGTATCCATCTATTATAAAAGCCCCAAGAAACCATAAATTAATAGCAATTGTGTAGGCCGCAATAAATTCATCTCCATATCTTGCTGCAAAGGAGCTGCCAAAATATAGAGCAATGTTTAGAGCCAATGTTCTGATAATCAAATCAAAGAACATTAATAAGAAATCTTTTATTTTTTCATTAAAAGGAAGACTAAATTGTAATGTGATTTCAGTTTTTTTATACAATAAAAGAATAGCTAATCCAGCCATTGTTACTTGAGCTACTACACTAGCATAAGCAGCTCCGTATATATGCATAGGAGCTAAGACCCCTTCAATTCCATAAACTAATATTATATCTAATAATATATTTAATAAAGTTCCCACAATTGCAATTGACATTGGAGTAATTGTGTTTTGAAGTCCTCTAAAAATGCCAAAAATTCCTATTGTAATTAAAGTAAATGGAATTCCAATAACCCTTATTTTATAATAATCCACGCTATAGTCTAAGATTAGGCCTGATGCATTATAAAAACGAAATAAATTTTCAGCAAATGGATAAGTTATCCCGATAATTACGAGACTTAAAAATAAAATTATAAAAATAGCTTGAGAAGGTAGAGACTTAATTTCATCTACCTTTCTAGCACCTATAGCCTGAGAAACTATTGAAGCAATCACACTTCTCTTTTGCCCAAAAACCCAAACTAACATGGAAAGAAAAGTTCCAACAATTCCTACAGCACCAAGAGCTTCCATGGAATTGTAATTGACGTTTCCAACAATAGCTGTGTCAGTTATAGAAAGAATTGGTTCTGCAATTCCAGAAATTAAAGCTGGTATGGCAAGCTTATTTATTTGACTATATTTTAACAACTTCATAATATAAGTTCATAACAATAAAAAGGAAACTCACTTTGTTTAGGAAAAAAAATATTTCCTAATTTTTTATACCCTCTTTTTTGATAAAAAGATTGATTACGAGCATTTTTGGAAAAAGTGTCTAATCGAACCGAAAAATATTTATTATCTCTGGCAAAATCTTCAGCAAAAGACATCATTTCTTGGGCATAGCCCATTCTTTGATGGGATGGGCTTACAGCGAGTCTATGAACATAAATATTATTAGTGTTTTTTGTAAGCCACTTAACAGAATTATATTCTTTGTCCATAAAATCAGAAATACAAATACAGCCAATTATTTCCTTTTCCTTTGTAATTACATATAGCCAATTATTATTAACATCATTTTCAAATGCAGATAAGCTTGGGTAACTATCGTTCCATTGAAAGATGTTTTTTGATTCCATCAACTTAGCACAAGACCTAGTTATTTGTAAAAGTCTATTTAAGTCACTAGAATTTGCTTTACGTATCATTTTATAAAATCATAATTTTATGAAGCAATTTCTCCACGGTTTGGTTTAAGCTTATCTCTAAAATCTTTCATACTGCTTTTAAGGACTGTGAAATATACAATGTGATGATGTTCAGTTATTTTTTCATCCTCAAAATCAAAATATACAGAATTGTTTGTGTGTAAAAACTCAGTTAAATGAATTTTGTAATGCTTAGCTGTTTTTTCACAGTCAGGACCTCTAAAATCCCATATTAATCTAATTTTCTCTTCCAATTTTAAGGCTTTGGAATTTTAAACATGCTTTCTTTTGTAGTTCTTGTATACCAATCCCCGCCCATTCTCGCTACTAAATCTAACTTTTCACTGTCAATATCTCCTTTATTGTCTATAAACTTTTTGTCAATATGAATTTGAACAACTTTAGCTATAATCAATTGACCAGCTCCTCCTGATTCACCAAGGGAAATGATATCTTGAACTTTACACTCAAAAGAGATGGGAGATTCTAAAACTCGAGGAGGCTTAACTAGTAAAGATTTAACTTGAGTTAACCCAGTTTCAATAAATTCATTAACACCTTTTTCATATTCTACACTAGATTTAGACATTTGCTCTACAATTGGAAAGTTAACTACATTTATCACTACTTCTTTAGTTTCCATTGCATTTTCTAATGTATGTTTAGTAGTGTTGTCACGAACTCTTCTAGATGGAGAAAAGATTAGTATAGGTGGGTTCGAACTAAAAACATTAAAGTAGCTAAATGGACTTAAGTTTACATTACCATTACTATCAATTGTGCTTGCAAATGCAATAGGTCTAGGTGCAATTGAGGATAGGAGAATTTTGTGAAGCTTTTTTGTTTCAAGATTAATAGGATCTATAGATTTTATATTTTTCATAAAAATAATTTAAAGAGATTTTAGCAATTTAGTTTTTACCTCACCAAAACCAACCCTTATAGATCCTTTTTGGCAATATCCTCTCATTATAACCGTATCATTATCTTCAATAAATTTTCTAGAATCACCATTATTTAAACTCACAGGTTTTGAGCCAGCCCAAGATAATTCTAGCATTGATCCATAAGACTCAGCATCTTTTCCGCTTATAGTTCCTGAGGCCATCATATCACCTACATTCACATTACACCCATTGCTCGTGTGATGTGCTAATTGTTGACACATGTTCCAGTACATAAATTTAAAGTTTGACATACTTACTGTTTTTTCATTTTCTTTATCAGGCTTTATTAAAACCTCTAAATTTATATCATAATTCTTTGCTCCTTTTGTTTCTAAATGAGGTAGAACTTTAGGTTCTTGTTTTGGACCAGTAGTTTTAAATGGCTCAAGAGCTTCTAATGTTACTACCCAAGGTGAAATAGACGAAGCAAAACTTTTAGCTAAAAAAGGCCCCAATGGGATATATTCCCATTTTTGGATATCTCTAGCTGACCAATCATTAAACAATACTTTCCCAAAAATAAAATCTTCAGCTTCATTAGTCGATACAGCCTCTCCTAATTTAGTGCTCTTTCCAATTATGAACCCCATTTCCAACTCAAAATCTACTCTTGCAGATTCTTGAAAAGATGGAGTTGTATTATCATTTAACATAACTTGACCTTTTGGCCTATATATGTCTTGTCCACTTAGAATAATTGAAGAAGCTCTGCCATGATATCCAACAGGGAGGTGTCTCCAGTTAGGAAGTAGAGCATTCTTAGGATCTCTAAACATTGTGCCAATATTAGTTGCATGTTCAATACTGGAGTAAAAATCTGTATAATCACCAATTTTCACTGGCATATGCATAGTTACATCCTTTTGTTTTACAAAGATAGATTTGTCATTTCTTAAAACAGAAGATATATTGCAAAGTTCTTTTTGGACAATTTCTCTTGCTTTCACGGTTGTTTTTTTACCCAAAGAAATAAAATCATTGAGGTAATTAGAGACAAATACATTTGAGTTAATGTTCAATTCATCAAAAATCCCTAATTTATTGATAGACTCTAAGTCTAAAATCAGATCTCCAATAGCTACACCAATTCTTTTGTTTTTATTTCCTATTGAGTAAACTCCAAAAGGTAAGTTATGTATACTAAAATCAGAGTTTTTGTCAATTTTAATCCAGGTTTGCATAAATCATTGTTTTTTAATTAAATCTAATCCGTCACAAATTAGTTGATCAAGATCCTTGTTTTCTTTTAGCTTGGAAAGTTGCAGATGAATTTTCTCTGCTAAATCTATTTTTTTTCTATAGGTTAGTTCGAACAACTCTAGTAAAATTAGCCATTCCTTAGGATATTTTGTTTGTACCTCAACAAATATTTGTGACATAATCTCTTCATCCAATGATTTATTAGCTCTTAGAGCTCTTACTTTTTCGTAAAGGACATGTAAATATTCTTCAGATTTAGAATAAACTATCTTAGCGGTCTTTTTGTCTGAAATTGAGTAAACGTCATCAAAGGAGTCTGGAGATGCTGGCCCAGCAAAAGCTGATTTTATACTTTCACCTACAACCATATCATAAATACCTAAGCTCGGCTTAAATAACACTTGATTTAAGAAAGTAACTGTACAATCTTTAAAAGAAATTAAAATTATTTTACCCTGTAAATCTCTTTTGCCAGTGATAATTTCACCTTTTACTTTCACGCCACTTTCAAAGTTAAGCGTTGTCTTTTTTCCTTCAATTATTCCATATTCCTTTAAATCTTTTGGAGACATATCCTCAATAGACATGCTTATGCCTTCTAGTTTTCCAATTGGGCTACCAAAACCATTAGGGTGAGCCTCTTTCCCATGACCAATTAGCTCTATTCCATTTATCGAAACAGCTGTTTCACCTGTTGTGTTAAAATATACAGGCTGATTGTTTTTTTGAATCAGATCGCTAAATTGACCTGAAACTTGAATTCCAGTATTTAATTCAATTGACCCCATTTTTTTTGAATCAATCAATTTTCTAACACCTTTGATTCCTCCAGTTCTAACAGCCATTGTATTTGCAAATTCTTCCAAAACAAAGCTGAGTTTTGAAAAATCAGGAATTACAAACAGTTGTGGTTGGGTCTTTGTGATATCAAAATTTACATTTGCCGCATCTATTGAGTAGGGAATTTTTTTTACACTTTTTTCAAGACAAGCTTGACTCTCTTCAATAGATGAAAGTAGTCCAGCACCATATATTTTTGGATTATTAATATCTCCTATTAAACCGTATTCAACTGTCCACCAGTGAAGATTTCTAATTTTTGCCATCTCTGAAAGTTCTGACATTTCATTTTGTAATCGGGCAACATTTTTATTGGCACTATCAATGTCTTCTTTACTTGAATTGGGGTTTTCTTTTAAAATAGATAAAAGCCTAACAGCTTCATACATTTCTTCATCTTTTGGAGAAGAAATTGCTTTGCTGCCAATTTCACCTAATCTTCTTAAATATTCAGAATATTCTTGATTAGCAATAATTGGAGCATGTCCAGCCGCTTCGTGAATTATGTCCGGAGCTGGCGTGTACTTTATGTGATCTATTGTTCTTATTTCAGATGAAATAACTAAAACGTTATATGATTGAAACTCCATAAATGCATTTGGGGGAATAAACCCATCTACAGCAACAGCAGCCCACCCAATCTCTTTGAGAATTCTATTCATTCCTTCCATTTCAGGAATTCGGTCGGCGTCGATACCTGTTTTGCTTAGACCTTCAATATAACAGTCGTGCGCAATTCTTTTTAAGGAATTGACATTTAACCTCATAACATATCTCCAAACTGCTTGATTTTGAGCAGTATACTCCTCATAAGGTTGTTTGACAATAAACTTATGTAAATACTTTGGTAGTTTTTTTGTTACGCTATTGAGTTCCAAATATATTTTGTTAATAGTAAGTTACAAGGTTCCTCTATTTTTTTGTTCTCTTTCAATTGCTGAAAAGAGAGCTTTAAAATTACCTTTACCAAATGACTGAGCTCCTTTTCTTTGAATAATCTCAAAGAACATAGTTGGTCTGTCTAAAATTGGCTTAGTAAAAATTTGTAATAAATACCCTTCTTCATCTCTGTCAATAAGAATTCCATGTTCTTTTAAGGTATTTAAATCTTCATCTATTTTTCCTACTCTTTCCAACAAGTCATCATAATATGTTTCAGGCACATATAAAAACTCGACTCCTCTTTCTTTCATTTCTTTAACAGTTTCAGCAATATTATCTGTAGCTAGTGCAAGATGCTGTACTCCAGGACCATTATAAAAGTCTAAATACTCTTCAATTTGAGACTTTTTAATTCCATCGGCAGGTTCATTAATTGGAAATTTAATTCTTCCATTACCATTACTCATTACTTTGCTCATAAGTGCAGTATATTCTGTAGATATATCCTTGTCATCAAATGATATTATCTGAGCAAACCCCATAACCTCTTGATAAAACTTACACCAAATATTCATTTCATCCCAATCAACATTTCCAACTACATGATCAATATATTTCAATCCTATGTTTTTTGGGTTGTAATGTGAATCCCATTTTCTGTATCCTGGTAAAAATACACCAGAGTAATTTTTTCTTTCTATAAAAAGATGAACAGTTTCTCCGTAAGTGTAAATCCCGGACTTGATAATAGTTCCATTTTTGTCCTCTTCCTTTGTAGGTTGTAGATAAGGCTTTGCGCCTCTTTTAACAGTTTCGTTAAAGGCTATGGTGGCATCTTCAACGTGTAATGCTATAATTTTCACAGCATCTCCATGATTGTCTACGTGTTTACTTATATCTCCACCTTTTATCATTGAAGTAGTTAAAACAATTCTTATTTTACCTTGTTTTAGCACATATGAAGCTATGTCTTTTCTTCCGGTTTCAAGCCCTGCGTAGGCCTCGGACTGAAAGCCAAAAGCTGTTTTGTAGTAATGTGCGCTTTGTTTTGCGTTACCTACATAAAGCTCAATATAATCCGTCCCCATAATTGGAAGGAAATCCTGAGCATCATCAAATATTTTTTTTATTTCAAAATTAAAATTTTGTAATTCATCTATGCTTTTGGCTGATTCCATTTATTTTTATTTTATTTTTTGTTTAACCATGAAGTGTGATATTGCCCCTCTGTTAGATTGATAGCTTCTTCAGTTACCATTAATGGACTAAACGTATCAACCATTACAGCAAGCTCAAAAGTTTCTTTTTTACCAATACTTTTTTCCATTGCTCCTGGGTGGGGTCCGTGAGGAATGCCGGCTGGGTGCAAGGTAATACTGCCTTTATTTATGTCGTTTCTGCTCATAAAATCTCCATCTACATAATAGATTACTTCATCCGAGTCAATATTGCTATGATTGTAGGGGGCCGGAACAGAATTTGGGTGGTAATCATAAAGCCTTGGAACAAAAGAACAGATAACAAATTTATTAGTTTCAAATGTTTGATGAACTGGGGGTGGTTGATGAATTTTCCCAGTTATTGGTTCAAAATCATGTATAGAAAACTTGTATGGGAAATTATATCCATCCCAGCCTACAACACTAAATGGGTGGGCAGCATAAATATATTCATGAATCATATTTTGTTTTTTAACCTTAATTAAAAAATCTCCATTTTCATTATGTGTTTCGAGCTCAAAGGGGGGGTGAAGATCTCTTTCGCAATAAGGTGCTCCTTCAACGTGTTGGCCAAACCAATTTCTATATCTTTTGGGGGTGTATACAGGGCTTTTTGATTCTACAATAAAAAGACGATTGTCATGATCATTAAATTCTATCTGATAGATTATTCCTCGTGGAATGACCAGATAATCTCCATATTTAAATTCAATATTTCCAAGCATTGTTCTAAGCTTCCCAGAGCCTTTGTGGATAAATATCACCTCGTCAGAGTCTGTATTTTTATAAAAGTATTCCGTCAATGATTTTTTTGGAGCAGCAACTATAATTTGACAATCTGAGTTGGTTAGAATGCATTTTCTGCTATCGAGAAAATCATCACAAGCATCTACTTTAAACCCTTCAAGCTTCAAGGCTTTCATATTTTTGGCTACAGATATTTTTGGAGAAACGTCGTAGGAGTTCAATATTTCTTTAACTTGAGTAGGCCTTTGGGTGTGATACATTAATGATGACATTCCTTCAAAGCCGATTGTTCCAAATAATTCTTCGTAATAAAAGTTGCCCTCTTTGTCTTTAAATGCAGTATGTCTTTTGAGAGGAATCTCTCCTAATTTATGATATCTAGGCATATTAGAATATTAATTAATTAGCATCAATAAAGATAGGTAATTTCAAATTATTGAATACATAATAATTTCATTATTGATAAATATTACTACATAAATGTACTTATGCAATAATTTTATGGCTATAAATCGATAATTTTTGAGTTTTATGTAATTTCATTTGTTTTTTAAAGAAAAAAGGGTGCTTTGTTTATGCTAGCTAATAATCATCTTTAACGTGTTATTAACCAGGGTTGTAAACAATTGTTAATAACAGTATTATAATGAATAATTAAGTATTTTAAGTGTTAA
>JGI26253J51717_1000076_pt1 | contig 35454 bp, 33 predicted proteins | sample SaaInlV_100m_DNA_6_FD_51717 | JGI IMG/M metagenome (IMG submission 51717)
GCCTATTTTTTAAGCGAAATCTGAAAGCCTTCAAGCGCCGCGCAAAAGAGGCGTAGCGCATGATCGCGCGCTGCCTGTCGCACAGCGTCGCGCCCGATACTNCCAAACTCTTGNGTTTCGACGCTAAGAAGTTTCGTTTTATGCGCCACGCCAAAGCACACACGCCCCTCTGGCTTGAAATCAGACCCGCCGGGCCCCGCGATCCCCGTGATCGAGACGGCTAGCTGCGCTGCGCACCCGTTCAGCGCGCCAAGCGCCATTTCACCCGCGACCTGTTCGGATACAGCGCCATGCTGTTCTAAGCTGCGCTCTGAAACGCCCAAAANCTGAGTTTTTGAGAGATTAGAATAGGTCACAAGGCCGCATTCAAAAATTTCGGAGGAACCTGGTTGTTCGGTCAATTTGGCAGCAACAAGGCCACCAGTGCAGCTTTCAGCCGTGGCAAGTTTGATCCGTTGGTCGCGGGCGAGGCGGATGATCGCGTTTACACTCATGAAAGCAGACCATGGAACAGCCCCGCCAAGGCAATCACACCAAGCGCTGCGAATAGGCCGGCGAAACAATCATCCAACATCACCCCGATTGCATCGCTGCGCCGATCTGCCCAGCCGATAATGCTGGGTTTCCAAATGTCAAAAAGGCGAAAAAGCAAGAAGGCAGCAACCCAGCCCGGCCATAAGGCAAAAAGCGAGGCGCCAGCATGGGTTGCTCCAACGGCTAAGGGCAAAAGTGCAATCCATTGCCCGGCCACTTCGTCAATGATCACTTCAGAAGGATCATGGTTTTTATGCAATTGCGTATAGCTCTGCGTGGCCCACCATCCAAGNGAAAGGATGAGGGGCAGGGCAATCAGCGTGCCTAACAGCCCTGCCGCATGAAACATCACGGCAAAAAGCGGCAATGTTGCCAGTGAGCCCCAGGTGCCGGGCGCGAAGCCAATGAAGCCAAGCCCCATCAGCGTAGCGATATTGCGGCTTAGGCTTTGCATAATAAGGCGCTGGCAAGACTGGCGATACCTTCTTGGCGCCCGGTAAAGCCAAGCTTTTCGCTGGTTGTGGCTTTCACGCTGATCCGATCAGCCTTTATGCCCAGCAGATCAGCCAGGTGAGATTGCATGCGCGCAGCATGCGGTCCAATTTTTGGCATTTCGCAAATGATCGTGCAGTCGATATTGCTGATGTAAAAGTCATGTTTTGCCACCAGAGCTGCAGCATGCTTCAAAAAAACTGCGCTGGCTGCGCCTTTCCATTGCGGGTCAGAGGGTGGAAAGTGGCGTCCAATATCCCCTAAGGCCAGCGCGCCATAAAGCGCGTCGGTGATGGCATGCATCGCGACATCGGCATCTGAATGGCCTTTAAGCTGCGCGTTATGGGGAATGGCAATGCCGCAAAGAATGACCTGATTGCCTGGTTCAAACGCGTGTACATCATAGCCGTTGCCCAACCGGATGTCTTTCATCTTCGATCCTTCATTATTTTGCTGGCCCGCTCGAAATCTTCGGGGATTGTTATCTTTATGTTTTCTTCATGCCCGGAAATGATTTTTACGCTCAACCCGGCCTGCATGGCGACTTCTACATCATCGGCGGCGGCTCCGCAGGCTTGCGCATGTGCTTGAAAGATGCTTTCAAAGTCAAACCCTTGGGGCGTTTGGGCGCGAAATAAATTCTCTCTTGCAACCGTTTCATCCACCAAGCCATCCTGCCCCCGCCAAAGCGCATCGGTGATCGGCAGAGCGGGCGCTGCGCCTGAATGTGTTTGCAGCGCCTCGATCACATCAGTGATACATTTTTCGCTGATCAAAGGGCGCGCCACATCATGGATTAAAACCTGTTTTGGCGCAGCGGCGCGCAAAGCGCGCAAGCCATTGTAAACAGATTGATTGCGGGTTGCGCCGCCNAGCGCGGTTTTAATCGTCGGATCGGTGAGCCTATTTTGATCTTCGGGATGCAGCACCACGAGGATTGTATCGATATTGCGATGCCGTTTAAAGGCGTTCAGTGTATGGTCGATCACCCGCTTTCCCGCGAGCATTTGCCATTGCTTTGGGTCATTGCCGCCTGCGCGGGTGCCACGCCCTGCGGCCACGATAAGAGCTGCTATCGACATTTTTTTTCCATCCTGCACCATCGTGTTTACGGTTTTCTGATTTCACTGGCAATCAGAGATAGTTGATTAAATTTTAGGCATTTTTTTAAAATTGGTTATAAATTTGGCGTGTGGNGCTTGTTTCGCGCTGAGAGAGGCTCTACCCATGCCTCGAACATGATTGGAATGGCAATGATCGATCTGGGAGCAATGAAGATAGAGACACCTGTTTTTCTGGCGCCATTGGCCGGGATCACAGATCTGCCCTTTCGAAATCTAGTCACAGGGTTTGGGGCGGGTTTGGTTGTGAGTGAAATGATTGCCTCGCAGGANATGGTGATTGCCCGCGCGGGATCTCGTGAGAAAGCTGAATTGGGGCTGGGGTTCGAAAAAACAGCGGTTCAATTGGCGGGGCGCGAGGCGTTTTGGATGCGCGAGGCTGCGCGGATGGTTGAAGATCAGGGGGCGCGGATGATCGATATCAATATGGGGTGCCCTGCGAAAAAAGTGGTGTCCGGCTATTCTGGTTCGGCCTTATTGAAAGATCTAGATCACGCTTTGCGTTTGATCGAGGCGGTGGTTCAGGCGGTGAATCTTCCGGTCAGCTTAAAAACCCGCTTGGGTTGGGACGATAATTTGTTGAATGCACCGGAATTGGCGCGTCGCGCCGAAGCTGCGGGGATTTCAATGATCACGATACACGGGCGCACGCGGTGTCAGTTTTACAAAGGGTCGGCGGACTGGTCGGCGATCGCAAAGGTGAAAGAGGCGGTTTCAATTCCGGTTATCGCCAATGGTGACATCACAGATTTAGAGGCTGGCCGCGCGGCTTTAAAGGCATCGGGGGCCGATGGTGTTATGGTTGGACGCGGCGCGCAAGGTCGGCCTTGGTTTTTATCGCAGCTTGCTGCCGGGCTCTATGGGAAAAAAAATGCCGTATCGCTCAAAACCAAAGATTTGATCGAATTGGTTCAGAAACATTATCAGGATATGCTTTCNTTTTACGGAGAGGCTTTGGGAATCCGCGTGGCGCGCAAACATTTGGGATGGTATATGGACGAGGCCAATGCGCCGGCTGCTCTGCGCCGTGAAATTTTAACCTCACAGAACCCAAAGCATGTGCTTTGCAATTTGCCCGAAGCGCTGGCCCAGCGTGAGGGGGTATGAGCGAGATGTCGATGGGAGCAATCTGGTCTTCTTTGCCAGTGCCGGTTTTGGTGATCGGTGAAAAGGATATTATAAGCGAGATTAACCCTGCTGCAGAGGGTTTTTTGAATATGTCTGAGCGGGCTTTGGTGGGGACCTCGCTGTGGCGCTGTATTTCGATAAACACGCAGGTTTCTGAAAGCTTTGAGCGCGCCCGAGAAAATTTAACGCCTTTATTTGTGAATGATGTTTCGGTTGAGATGGGCCCTAAATCGACGGTTTTGTGCAATTTGAAGTTCACGCCTTTGCTGGGCATGGCGGGTTTTATGCTGTTGCTGATCGAGCCGCGGAATTTGGCCGGCCGGTTGACGCAAACGCAAAGCGGTAAATCGGCGGCAAAATCTGCTATTGGAATGGCTGAAATGCTGGCGCATGANATTAAAAACCCTTTGGCTGGTATCATGGGCGCGGCCCAATTGCTGTCGATGAGCTTGCCGCCGAAAGATTTAGAGTTGACCGATTTAGTGGTGGCTGAAACACGGCGTATTTTGAAGTTACTTGAGCAGGTTGAACAATTCGGAAACCTGAAGCTCGTCCAGAAATCTGCAGTTAATATCCATGATATATTGGATCGGGTGCGCCGATCTTCGCAATTGGGGTTTGGCGCGCATATGACCTATATTGAAGAATATGACCCGTCATTGCCNGCGGCCTATGGGGATGCCGATCAATTGCTGCAAGTGGTTTTGAATCTGGTAAAAAACGCCTCTGAAGCCGCCTCGCCATCGGGGGGGAAAATTCGCCTCAAAACCTATTACGAGCATTCTTTTCGGATGCGCCGTTCGGATGGCTCNGGGCAAAATCTACCGCTGCAAATTGAAATCTGTGACGATGGGCCAGGCTTGCCCAGCGATATCAGGTCGGATGTTTTTGATCCTTTTGTGTCGGGGCGCGAGAATGGCACAGGGCTTGGCTTGGCCTTGGCCAGCAAAATAATTTCAGATCATGATGGATGGTTATCGGTGGATTCTGTGCCGGGCAAAACGGTGTTTCGCATCTCTTTGCCCTTGGTGCCACGCGAAGAGAAAGTGAAAGGATAAATTATGGACGGAACAGTACTGGTCGCAGATGATGACAGAACCATTCGCACCGTTCTCACCCAAGCGCTGACGCGGGCAGGCTGCCGTGTCCATGCGACGTCCAGCCTAACCACGCTGATGCGCTGGGTCGGTGAGGGCAAAGGGGATGCGGTGATAACCGATGTATGATGCCCGATGGCAATGGTCTTGAGATGCTGCCAAAGATTTCTTTAGATCGCCCCGAGCTGCCGGTGATCGTAATCTCAGCGCAAAACACCATTATGACGGCGATCCAAGCCGCAGAAGCAGAAGCTTTTGATTATCTTCCAAAACCGTTTGACCTGCCCGACTTGATGAAACGTTGTGCCCGCGCGCTTGAACAGAAACAGCCCGTGGCCTCCAAGCCGCAGCTCGAGGTCACGCCGGATGTGGAAGAGGATGGGTTGCCCCTCGTGGGCAAAACGCCGGCGATGCAAGGCCTTTACCGCTTAGTTGCACGGGTAATGAATTCTGATCTGCCGGTGCTTATCTCCGGAGAATCTGGAACCGGAAAAACGCTTATCGCAAAAGTTCTGCACGATTATTCAGATCGGAGAAATCTGCCTTTCGTGGTGGTGAATGAAACAGATTTGGTTGCTTTAGACGGGCCGGCGAAAATCCTTGCCCGGGCCAAGGGCGGCACAATTTTATTTGAGGAAATCACCGATATAAATGAAGAAGGTCAGGGCCGGATTGTGAGAATGATTGACAATCCGGGCGAGTTTTCACCGCGGTTTATCGCCACCATGCAAGGGGAGGTGAGCGGTGAGGTTGATCCAAAAATGGTGCGCAGCGATCTTTATTATCGCTTGGGGGGCGCCACGATCCATGCGCCTGCCTTGCGTGAGCGCGTGGATGACATCCAGCTTCTAAGCGCCTTTTTTCTGGCCCGCGCAGAACGCGATGGTGGCCTTCAACGCGTTGTTACCAAAGAAGCAGAACAATTGTTTCGAAATTATAGCTGGCCGGGAAATGTTCGACAGCTTGAGAATGTTGTAAAGCGGCTTTCGCTAACCGCGCGCGCTTCGGAAATCACGCTGACCGAGGTGGAACAAGTTTTGGGAAGCCAACCGGCCATGAACTCGGCGCTGCAAAAAGGCTCATCAGATCGGTTATCTGCGGATGTTGAGCGCCATCTCAGGCGGTATTTTGATTTGCATGGCAGCGTTTTACCGCCGCCGGGCCTGCATGCGCGCATTTTGAAAGAGCTTGAACATCCATTGATTTCCATTGCCTTAGAGGCGACAGGGGGCAACCAAGCCAAATGCGCTGATCTTTTGGGGATAAACCGCAACACTTTGCGCAAGAAGATCAATGAGCTTGACATTAAGGTCACACGTCGACGAAAACTGATGTAAAGAAGTCACAGTGATCGGCTGATATGCGGCAGCGCAAAATGTTTAAACATCGGAATCGAGACTAGCATGAGCGTGCGCGCGATGCGGCTTCGATGGGTTGATCTTGTCAGTCTTAGGCGTTGGCGTCGGCTGGTAAGTTTTATAAATCTGNCTCTTGTCTGTTTGGGGCCAGCGCTTGCCGCGTTAACCTATGTCACCTTAGGCCCTTTGGATGCTGGCTCGGGCTCAACGCTTTTGCGTTTGGTTTTATTTTCCGATTTTATATATGTGATGTTGATCGTTGCACTGGTGTTGCAGCGCGTTTTGCGCATCATTGCGCAAAGGCGGCAAAAATCCTCGGGCTCGCGCTTGCATTTGNGGCTGACAGGGGTGTTCAGCATTATGGCGCTTTTGCCGACGATTACGGTTGCAGCCTTCGCGCTCTTATCAATTAACATGGGATTCGAGGCGTGGTTTTCAGATCGTGTTCAGCGCGTCATCGGCGCATCATTATCGGCTGCAGATTCCTATCAGCAAGACCAAAGACGTGCGCTTGCAGAAGATGCAGACGCGCTTGCCGAAGCTTTGGAAAGTTACCGNCGCGCCCGCGGTGTGGTTGACTTGCAAAACTTTCGAGTCTTTTTGAGCGATGAACAAGTTAAAATACAACGGGGTTTGCGAGAAGCCTTTGTGATCAATGGAATGGGTGATTTGATTCTGCGCGGAAACCGGTCTTATTTGTTTGATTATGAACCCCCGTCTGCCCAAGATTTTACAGCNGCCTTAACCGAGATTTTGCTGATTGAAGATCTTCCAAATAACGAATTACGGGCTTTGATATACCTGTCAGGTTTTGCGGATTATTACCTGTTGGTATCGCGCGATATTGACGGAAATTTATACGGTTTGCTTGACGAAACCCGCGAAACCGCCAAGCTGTATCAGCAGTTGGAAAGCGAACGTGGCTACGAATTGTTTCAATTCGGTTTGATTTATTTGGCGTTTGCAGTGCTGTTAATCGTTTCATCAATNCTATTGGCCCTGCTCTTTGCCGAGCGGCTGTCAAGGCCGATCGGCCGTCTTGCCGGGGCCGCNCAGGCGGTTGGTGAGGGTAATCTTGACACCCAAGTCATCGAGGAAGAGGGCGATGATGAGCTGTCATCGCTGTCGCGTTATTTCAACCAGATGACGCGGCAGTTGAAACAGCAACGCGACCGTTTGCTTGAGAATACGCAACAAATAGAACGACGCGGACGCGTGTTTGACAGCGTTTTATCTTCGGTTACATCGGGTGTGTTTGGGCTTGATCCCAAAGGAATGATCACATTTGCAAACCCTTCTGCCGAAAGGCTTTTGGGGAAAAATAAAACCGATAACGCATCGCAGTTGAGCCTAGCAGTGCCAGAATTCGCGCCTTTGCTTGAGCGTCTGCAAAACAGCCGGTCAGATAATTTGCAAGAAGAGGTTAAAATTCTTCGACTTGGGCGTTTGGAAAGCTTTTTGGTACGCCTTGCACCGCGCCGGCGCGAAGATGGACGGCTTGAAGGCTATGTGGTGGCCTTTGATGATGTAACAGATCTGGTGTCGGCCCAAAGATCTGCGGCATGGGGGGATGTGGCGCGGCGCATTGCCCATGAAATCAAAAACCCTTTGACGCCCATTCAGCTCTCTGCAGAGCGCATTCAACGAAAATTTGCGCCACAACTCGGCGCTGAGAGTGGCCAACTGNAGCAAATGACGGATGTGATTATCCGACAAACCAATGATTTACGGCGTATTGTGGATGAGTTTTCTAAATTTGCCAGAATGCCGGAATTGGTCAAGAAATCTGAAAATTTAAATGAAGTTTTGGCTGCCGCCGTCACGTTGCAGGAATCTGGACAGCCGGGTGTAACGTTTGAATTAAAGATGCCCGATGAAGAAATTTGGGCAGAAATTGATGCAACGATGTTGTCGCAAGCGCTCACCAATGTACTCAAAAATGCTGGAGAAGCGATTGAGGCTGGCTGGCGGTCGGGCCTAGGCACTGACAGGCAGGGTGAGATACGGGTTGAAATGCAAGCCGCGCAATCGGGCTTTACCATCGCAATCTCTGATAATGGGATCGGATTGCCTCAAGATCGGAGTAAACTGTTCGAGCCCTATGTGACAACGCGTGAAAACGGAACAGGTTTGGGGTTGGCAATCGTAAAGAAAATCATCCAAGAACATGGTGGAACTTTAAGTTTGTTGGATGCCGCGCCCTTTTCAAACGGCAGTCATCCAGGGGCAAAGGTTTTGATCGACTTAACCCATAGTGATCAAACGTTAATGGATTCAAAGCAAAAGGAACCAAATTAGCATGGGCGATATTTTAATCGTTGATGATGAGCGCGATATTCGCGAGCTGATTTCAGATATTTTACAAGATGAAGGATTTGAAACCCGCATCGCAGGAACNGCTGAAGAGTGTATGAAAGAAGTAGACGCCGCGCCGCCCGGCTTGTTGATCTTAGATCTCTGGTTGAAAGACCGTGATCTTGACGGGATTGATATCTTAAAAAAGGTGAAGAAGAATTATCCCCATGTGCCCGTTGTGATTATATCTGGGCATGGCAATATCGAAATCGCAGTCGCCGCGATCAAACAGGGCGCGTATGATTTTATCGAGAAACCCTTCAATATTAACCAGCTTTTGGTTGTTATTCGGCGNGCGATGGAAGCATCCCAACTGCGGCGTGAAAATTTGGAATTGCGCTCTAAAGAGGAACCAGCCAGCGATATGATTGGACAAAGCTCAGGGTTCAAGACGCTTTTGTCAAACTTGGANAAGGTCACCAAATCAAATGCGCGGGTGCTGTTAANGGGGGCTTCTGGCTCAGGCAAAGAGGTTGCGGCGCGCTATATCCATGCCCATTCTGATCGCGCGCATGGCCCCTTCATTATTGTGAATTCTGCGTCCATTGCGCCCGACCAGATGGAAAATCTACTGTTTGGAAGCGAATCCACGAAACCTCAAGAAGGCGAGGGTTTATTTGCTCAAGCAAATGGCGGATCGATTTATTTTGATGAAATCGCAGACATGCATCTAGAGACGCAATCCAAAATTTTAAGGGTCTTGGTGGACCAACAATTTCAACGGCCAGGCTCGCATGATCTGGTTAAGCTAGAAATGCGCGTGATTTCTTCAACCAGCCGGGATTTGCCTGCTGCAATTGAACAAAAAAGGTTTCGCGAAGAGCTGTATCATCGGTTGAATGTGGTACCTATCTCTGTGCCCGCGCTTAGCGAAAGGCGCGAAGACATTCCGCTTTTGGCAAAATTTTTTCTTGAGCAATTTCATCAAATTCAAGCTTATCCGCAAAGAACATTAAGCGATCAGGCAGCCGCGATGTTACAAGCGATGGAGTGGCCTGGTAATATTCGTGAATTGAAAAACTTGCTCGAACGCATTTTGATTTTAAGCGAGGGCCAAGGTGAAATCACTTCTGATGATTTGCCAACCGACACGGCGTCACAGGCGGCTGGGGCCAATGGGCCGGTCTTGCAGGGTTTGGCATCTTTGCCTTTGCGCGACGCGCGCGAGGCTTTTGAACGCGAATATTTGATGGTTCAAATCGAACGTTTTGGAGGCAATATCAGCAAGACAGCCCAGTTTGTTGGGATGGAGCGAAGCGCGTTGCATCGCAAATTAAAGTCGCTCTCGATCGTCTCTGGCGTAAAACAGCTGGATTGAACCGGTTAGGGGTTCGAGATATGGTGTAGATCGAAACCGTTTCGGTGGCGGGTTTGCGCACTCAAATACTGTTCCCAATAGAAGGGAAAAGAAATGAAGATTATTATTTGTGGTGCTGGCCAAGTTGGCTGGCAAATCGCGCGACACTTATCGGGCGAGCGCAATGATGTAACGGTCGTTGACAGCAATCCTGATTTGGTCAGGCGCGCTATGGATACGCTTGACGTGCAGGGCGTATCAGGCTTTGCTTCTTATCCCGATGTTTTGGAAAAAGCCGGTGCCAAAGATGCTGAAATGATCATTGCGGCGACCCATTCGGATGAGGTGAACATGGTCACCTGTCAAGTGGCACATTCGGTGTTTGATATTCCCCGAAAAATAGCGCGGTTGCGCAGCAAATCTTATTTAGATGCCATTTATTCGGATCTTTATCGCCGTGATCATATGCCGATTGATGTGGTGATCAGCCCGGAACGCGAAGTTGCGGATGCGGCGCTGAAACGGCTTTCGGCCCTTGCTGCGTTTGATACCGAATTGTTTCTGGATGAGCAGGCTCAATTGCTGGGCCTGCGGCTTGACGAAAATTGTCCGGTGCTGAACACGCCCTTGCGGCAGCTTAATGATCTTTTTTCAACGCTCAGGGTGATCGTAATCGGGGTTCGCCGCCAAACCGCTTTATTCGCCCCCGAGGCGGGGGATCAATTATTCGCTGGTGATGAAATTTACGTGATGTGCCACGCTGAAGATACGGTGCGCACGATGGAAGTGTTTGGAAAATCGCAAGGCAAGCAAGATCGGGTTGTACTTGTAGGGGGCGGCAATGTCGGGCTGTCAATTGCCAAATCCTTAGAATCTCGGACCCAACGCGTGCGCAGCAAGATCATTGAAAAAGATAGAAATATCGCTGAACATGCCGCCAATGAGCTTGAAAAAACCATTGTCTTGAATGGTGATGGGCTCAATTCCGCGTTGCTTGCAGAGGCCAATATTGGCAAAAGCGATGTCATCTTGGCGGTGACAGATGATGATAAAACCAATATGTTGGCNGCAGTTCGGGCAAAAATGTCGGGGTGCCCCCGATCGATTGTTTTAATCAATGACCCGTCCTTGGTACCGCTTATGGCGCCTTTGGGGATTGATGCGTTTATCAATCCGCGCGCAACCACCGTAAGTTCGATTTTGCGACATATCCGTCATGGGCGGGTGCGTGGTGTTTATTCAATTGGTGATGCAGAAGCTGAAATTATTGAAGCCAAGGTGTTGTCAACATCGCCGATTGCGGGGCAGAAGATTTCCGATATCGACTTTCCCGAAGGTGTTTTGGTTGGAGGGGTGCTAAAATCGGGCATAATGATGAAGCCCGTAGGGACAACCCGTATTGAAGAGGGTGATGTCATCGCTTTGTTTTCTTTGGCCAAGGATATCACCGAAGTGGAGCGTCTGTTGCAAGTTTCCATAGATTTTTTCTAACCTATGCAGCGTCACCTTTTATATTTGCCCTTCGCGCTGCAAATATTTGGCGTGATGGCGATTTCGATGATTGTGCCAAGCCTATATGCTTTGGTAACAGAGCAGTTTTTCGAGGCCCGCATGTTTTTCTACACGGGGCTTTTGGGCGTTACGTTTCTAGCGCTTATCGGGCTTGCGCGTTCAAATCAAACTTCGCGTGAAACGGCGCTTGATCAAATGTTATCATTGGCGTTGATCTTCGTTTTTTTGCCCGTGTTTTTAGCCATTCCAGAGTATTCAGTTATTCGAACAACGTCGTTTTTAAATGCCTATCTCGATATGGTAAGCGCCTTAACCACAACTGGGTTTGAGGTGTTTCCTGCAGGGCGCTTGTCCGATGCTTTACATTTATGGCGTGCGCTCGTGGGCTGGATGGGGGGGGCTTTAATTTGGGTGGCTGCGGTGGCAATTTTAGCACCGCTGAACCTGGGTGGGTTTGAGCTTACCGGGCAACACGCGAACGCACGGCGTCAAGCGAATTTTATATCTACTTCTGAACGAAAATTATTTTTAATGCGCAGCGTGCAAACTTTGATGCCACTTTATATTGGCCTGACTGCGGTATTATGGCTGGGCTTCATTCTGTCTGGTGCATCTGGATATAACGGCTTTATCTTTGCGCTATCCGTTCTGTCGACAAGCGGAATAACGGCCTATCAGGGGGTTGCAGGCCTGTCTTCGGGAATTTGGGCAGAGGTTTTGATCGTTTTGTTCTTTACGCTGGCGCTGAGCAGGGTTCTTTGGGCCCCCGAAAAAACAACGGGCTTTGCCAAGGGGCTCTTGAGAGATGTCGAATTGCGCCTGGCCATTTGGATCACCATTTTGCTCAGCTGCGTTCTCTTCATTAAGCAAGTTTCTTCATCGGCCGCGCCTTTGGCAGAATATGGGCCAGAGGGTTTGCTGGCTTTGATATGGGGCAATCTATTCACTATTTTATCTTTTTTAAGCACGACGGGCTGGTCGAGCCAATATTGGGAACCCATTGCGCCTTTGAGCAACGCGGGAATCCCAGGGTTTTTATTTTTGGGCTTAGGCCTGATTGGTGGCGGTATCGCAACCACTGCCGGCGGCGTAAAGCTGCTTCGGTTTTATATTCTGTATTTAAACGCTTTACGCGAGGTCGGTCGTTTGGTGCATCCTTCCTCGGTCGGAAAAACAAAAAGCCAAAATCAGTATGATCTCGGGCAGGGGGCTTTTGCAGCCTGGATTTTCTTTATGCTATTCGGTCTTAGTTTGGCTGGGATCACGCTGTCTCTTGCGGCTTCTGGGCTTAGTTTTGAGACGGCTCTGGCTTTATGCGTCAGCGCCATCAGCACCACTGGGCCCGCTTTGATGATGGTCATAGAAGGCCCTTTTGATATGATTGCATTATCCGGTCTGGCGAAGGCGATATTATGCCTTGCGATGGTTTTGGGGCGGCTTGAAATACTGGTTATTTTGGCGCTTTTGCGCCCTGAAATTTGGTTGCGCCAATAAGTTGCATCGCCTAGCTCTTTGAATTATGAGTCGAGTGTAAAGAAAAAGCTGTCGGCGCGGCTTTTACACCCTGCATATCCAAGGCGCTGCAAAAATAAAAAGGTAATACAATGGCCTCTGACCGTCAAAATCTTCAAGATGCATTCTTAAATCACGTTCGCAAAACGAAAATTCCNGTGACCGTGTTTTTAATCAATGGGGTGAAGCTTCAAGGTGTGATCACTTGGTTCGATAATTTTTGTATCTTGCTTCGCCGAGACGGGCAGTCACAGCTTGTGTATAAGCACGCAATTTCCACGATCATGCCGTCTCAATCGATTTCGCTTTATGAAGGTGAAGATCAAAATTGATAGAGCATGAGGGCAGGGTTACGCGCGCCTGGGTGCTGCATCCTGAACTTAAAACCGTGTCCGGCCGCCGCGATCCCGTGGCTGCCTTGGCTGAGGCCACGTCCTTGGCGCGGGCTTTGCCCGAGCTGGATGTTGTTGGGGCAACAGTTATTGGCTTGAAAAAGCTGCTTCCGGGCACGCTTTTTGGTTCTGGAAAATTGACAGAATTAAAAGAGATTTTTGAAGAGCACAGTGTCGAACTGGTGCTACTGGACGGTCATGTCACCCCCGTTCAACAGCGCAATTTGGAAAAAAAATGGGGCGTAAAGCTTCTGGATCGCACGGCGCTTATTCTGGAAATCTTTTCAGACCGGGCTTCAACGCGCGAAGGCGTGTTGCAAGTGGAAATGGCAGCATTAGGGTATCAACGCACCCGTTTGGTGCGCGCCTGGACGCATTTGGAGCGGCAGCGCGGTGGTCTGGGTTTCGTGGGTGGCCCAGGTGAGACGCAGATTGAGGCGGATAGGCGCGCGATTGATGATCAATTGCTGCGACTGCGCCGGCAATTGGATAAGGTTGTAAAGACCCGTGCGCTGCATCGGGCCGCGCGGGCCAAGGTGCCGTTTCCGATTGTGGCTTTGATCGGATATACAAATGCGGGTAAATCAACTCTGTTCAACCGCCTGACGGGCGCGCAGGTGATGGCGAAAGATATGTTGTTTGCAACGCTTGATCCCACGATGCGTAATTTAACGCTGGCAACTGGGCATCGCGTTATTCTATCCGATACAGTTGGGTTTATCTCAGACTTGCCCACGGAATTGGTGGCGGCGTTTCGCGCAACATTGGAAGAGGTATTAAGCGCTGATATCATTATCCACGTTCGTGACATTGCGCATGCCTCAAGCGAGGAGCAAGCGACAGATGTAGAGCGTACGCTTGAAAAGCTGGGTGTGTCTTCACAGGTTCCGCTTCTAGAAGTTTGGAATAAAATTGACGAGTTAGAGGAAGAGGCCCGCGCGTCGGTGTTGCTAAGGGCTGAGCGGCAGGAAAATGTGATTGCGATTTCGGCGCTGACTGGTGCAGGATTAGAGGGTTTGCAAACGCGTATTTCAACCCAGCTTAACGTGTCTCGCTATGTGATGGATGTGAAGTTATCGCATGCCGAGGGGCGGCGCAGGGCATGGCTGTATCAAGAAGGCGTAATCTTAAAAGAAGAAACCACCGAGACCGGTTCGATATTTGAAGTGGAATGGGATGACGCGCAGCGCCAGCAATTCGACGCTCTGTAAGCCTGATATCATTTTAGGCGTGGATTAATTTGGACGAATATGGGTTATGCCTATGGCACCAGCGCGCGCCAACTCCAAATCAAGTGACATTGGAATATAGTCTTGATTGCGCCACAAGGCGCTGAAATTATCATAATATTGCGATAGAAAATGTCCCGATTGGCCGGTGGTTGTGATGAAAACGGAACTGTTCGGGTCGGCTAAATCATAAACGCCCCGATAGGTGGCCGCGTGTATGTTGTGAAAAGGATGGGGCGGGTGCCCCGATGTTTTGCCACGTTGCAACGTGTGGTCGCCGCCACTGGTGGGTTGAATAATGTTCAAAAAATACCCAATCAAAGGGATATGTCCTAAAGTGGGATGCAGATGCTGCGCGCGATGCGCCATGCCCCACTCTAGCCTGCTTGGGTCACGCCCGTAATGCTCTTGCAGCCAGATTAACGCGTCTTCCAATGCCATTTTGGCCATGACTGCGCAGGTTTCGATCGGTTGTGTTTGTACGATGTCGCACCAATGGCTGGCACCATCAATATCGCGAAACACCCGTTCGATGAAAAGCGGTTCTAGCGCTGGAAACGCCTGGCTCAGATCTCCCAATTCATCTTGAATAAGGCGGCGTTGAAGCGCGCGCATCCAGGCTGCGTAGATCAAGGGTTGCGGATCATGTTGGTTCATATCGCCGTTCCAAGAGGCCAATAAATCCAATGCGTCTTTTTTGCGTTGTTCCAAGCTGCCATTTGGAGCTGATTGCCCAGTATACCACAAATCACTGGCAATGAGGGGAAGCAGGGTTTGCGCCGCAAAGCTGACACTGTCGGATTGGGCTTCGATAAAGCTGTCTTTGGTGTGAATTTCGCGCGCTTGCATCAGACGGTTCCAGCGTTGGATGCGTTGGCTGTCACCCCAGCTAAAGGAGATATGGTTGGGGAAGGCCGCTGCTGTCACTTTGTTATTTGTATTTCCCAAAATACCTTCTTCAGGAGTTTTGTTTTCGGGGTTTTGTGCATAGCTTAACATNCCGCGCCATTGATTTTCGGATAAATGTCCCAAGCTGGGCATACGGCCCTGCGTTTGATGCGCTGTATTGCGCCGCGGCAAAGCTCCAACCGTTTTTTGGACGATGCGCGTTTGATCAACCATAATTATGTTTTCTGAAGGTGTGATTTGCGGTTCCAAGGCGGCCAANGCTTGGTCGATATTTTGGGCCTGCATCAGCTCAAATTTTGCACTGAAGGTTTTGTCTTTCGCGTTAAAACCGGTCCAAGCCAGCGCGGGTACAAATCCTTTTGGCGTGACCGAAGCAAGATTAAGCTGGGTTTGACTGAAAACAGGCCCATGGGTTGTTGCGCGTAACGTCATGGTGACGGGTTTTTGATCTTTAATGTTGATGATTGATGCGCGCGTGGAAAAACGCCGAAAGCCCGTTGGGGTTTTGTAATAATCGGAACGCGCCGGATCGAGCTGCTCCATGTAAATATCCTGATCATCGAAAATGAGGCGGTTATCGCCCATCCCAAGCGGTCACTGCGCCCGGTTAAAATCAGCGGTATACCGGGTATGCTGCCTCCAATAACACCGCCGCTTTGCAGTTCTAAATGGGCCAAATACCACTGCCCGGGAACGGATAATGCGCCATGTGGGTCATTCGCCAGCAATGTGCCNTGGTTTGCAGAGCGGCTTGGAGCGGCTGCAAACGCGTTGGAGGCTCCTGCAAAGCCGCGTTTTGGCAGCACCCAATCCGAAATTGCCGCCCAGTCTTGCGCGCTGTCTGTGGGGCGCTGCCCTGTTGGCGATAAAGGAGGGGTAAAAAGAGAAGAATAACTGCGCGGCTTTGCGCCGATATGAAAGGGCGCATCTGGCAGGATTTCCTCAACATGGTCACTGTTTTCCAAGATTAAGGAAACCTGTGCTCTGAGAATTTCTTCTTTCAAATGACCGCTCTGCTGAAAGCCGATAAGCTTTAGAAGGGCCAAGCTGTCGATGGGTTGCCAAGCGGCAAACGGGCTATCAAACAGGAACATCTCAGGCGCACCGCGGCCAAGCGCCGCGCGGTTAATATGCTCGATTCGCGCATTTACGCCTGCGGCATAGGCTGAAAGAGCAGCTTGCGCTTGCGCTGTTTGATATTGCAGCGAGTCGGCGGCATAGCTGTAAAGGTCTAACCGGCGCATCAACTTATCCGTTTCAAGGGATCGAGCACCAAAAACCTCCGACAGGCGCCCTTGGGCGGTGCGCCTTAGCATCGCCATGTGCCAAAGCCTGTCTTGGGCATGCACAAACCCCAATGCGAAGAAGATGTCATGATCGTTTTCGGCCTTAATATGGGGCACATTCGCGGTGTCTCGGATGATTTCAATAGATCCTTGGGCCTGAGAAAACTGCAAATTTTGAGCGTAGTTGGGCAGGGATTGCGCAGCCAAATAGTAAATCAAGGTACCGGCGCACAGGATCGCGATCAGGACAAGCACCGTAAGCCGAACCATCCAACGAAATACCATTGCCATCCAAAATGCCTTTTTAACTGATCTGACCTCTTGCATCGCCTAGCACGAGCAGACACAAGTAGAAAACAAACTTTTGGGAAAATATTATGGCTAAAATTGCATTTTTAGGTCTTGGCGTGATGGGATACCCAATGGCGGGGCATTTACAGGCTAAGGGCCATAGCGTGACGGTTTACAACAGGACACGAGAAAAATCGTCTGCTTGGGTGGCAGAGTATGGTGGGGCGCAACAAAATACGCCGCGCGCGGCCGCTGAGGGCGCAGAATTTGTCATGGCCTGCGTGGGCAATGACCATGATTTGCGTTCGGTGGTTTTGGGAGATGACGGGGCCTTGGAGGGCATGTCCGACGGCAGTGTTTTCGTAGATCATACGACGGTTTCGGCTCTGGTCACGGATGAGTTATTCTTAGCGGCGAAATCCAATGGAATTGATTTTGTAGATGCTCCGATTTCTGGGGGTCAAGCCGGCGCGGAAAATGGTGTTTTGTCAATCATGTGCGGGGGCGCGCAGCCGGCTTATGATCGCGCCGAGCCGGTTATGGCGGCCTATTCGCGCATTTGCCGGCGCATCGGCGAAAGTGGCGCTGGACAAAAAACCAAAATGTGCAACCAAATTGCGATTGCAGGCTTGGTGCAAGGCCTCTCAGAGGCACTGCATTTTGCAGAAAAGTCTGGCTTGGACGGGCGGGCCGTTGTCGAAGTCATCAGCCAAGGCGCAGCGGGAAGTTGGCAAATGTCAAATCGATACGAAACGATGGTGGATGATCACTTTGAGCACGGGTTTGCGGTGGATTGGATGCGCAAGGATTTAAAGATTTGCCTTGAGGCAGCGGGCGAAAATGGTGCCTCGTTACCGGTGACGGCCTTGGTCGATCAGTTTTACAATGATGTCCAGAAGCTGGGTGGGGGGCGTTGGGATACCTCAAGTCTCATTAAACGATTGCGCAGTTTTGATTGAAAAGATCCCCATATTTCAATGTTTTTTAATTTGGCCATTGTGTTTACAGGGTCAACCACCATATGGTGTAGATGGTAGGAGCGATTTAAATCAGGCTCCACCAAACAGTTTCACTGACCTTCGATCAGGCCTTTATATAGCCTTGAAGAGCAGATTGATTAGACCACGTTCGGTCGACATATCAGCCTGAACCGCAATCGCGGAAGGGGCTTAAATTGGCAAGTTTTGATACCCAACAAGGTCAAAGCTGCTGGAGATGAAAAGCGATGCAACGCGCGCGGAAAACAACAGTNAAAATCGGGGGCCACGGCTCTCTTCTGTTGAGGTGTGCCGAGCTTGCCCGTAAAAGACGCGCCCCAAAGGCTTTCGGTGTGACGCACCGAGCCAGCGGTCAGCCGCGCAATTGGAAAACATGCCTAAGAAAATGCTTATCGATGCCACCCACGCCGAGGAAACGCGCGTGGTTGTGGTTGACGGAAATAAAGTTGAAGAATTTGATTTTGAATCCGAAAACAAACGCCAGCTTGCTGGAAATATATACCTAGCCAAAGTTACCCGTGTAGAGCCGTCTTTGCAGGCGGCCTTCGTCGATTACGGCGGAAATCGCCACGGATTTTTGGCGTTTTCTGAAATCCATCCCGATTATTATCAAATCCCGATTGCCGACAGGCAGGCTTTGATGGAAGAAGAACAGGCCTATGCCGAAGCGCAGCAAAGGCAGGAAGAGGAAGAAGACGCGCCCAAAAAACGCGGACGAGGGCGGCGCGGGCGTTCAAAAGCGCAGACCATTGCCACCGAAGACGCGGTTCAGCAGTCTGAGGTTGATGAAGATCAAGTTTCCGGAATGGAAACGATCGATTTAACGGATGAATCGGAAATATCAGGCGTGGGTGCAAAATCGACGTCGCCGGAAACGGCTGATGGCGATGACGCAGCCGTTGTGGGCGATGATCTAATGGGCGCGCAAGACGACAGTTCAGAGGGTGGTGAGACTATTGCTGCGCAAGAGATTGCTGATGAGAAAGAGCAAGAGACCATCGCTGAAGCGGCGCAAGTGCCAGGCGATCAGGGTGCAGCAGGCAGTTCTTTGGAAATTAGTGATGAGCAGGATGTCAAAGACGCAGATGACGCCGGCGAGGAGCGCAAACCAAGCTCGGCAGAGCGTGATGAAACAATCGAATCTATATCCGATGATGATGACACATTCGATTTACGCCCAGCGCGCAAGCCGCGTCCGCGTCGCTACAAAATCCAAGAAGTCGTTAAAGTGCGGCAGATCATGCTGGTGCAGGTTGTCAAAGAAGAGCGTGGTAATAAAGGCGCCGCACTCACAACTTATTTGTCATTGGCTGGGCGCTATTGCGTTTTAATGCCAAACACCGCCCGTGGCGGCGGCATCAGCCGTAAAATTACCAATGTGGTTGATCGGAAGAAACTGAAAGAAATCGCCCATGAATTAGAGGTGCCGAAAGGCGCAGGCCTGATCATTCGGACCGCCGGAGCGAAGCGCACCAAAACAGAGATTAAGCGTGATTGTGAATATCTTCAGCGGATGTGGGAGCAGATCCGTGAATTGACGCTGCAATCTATGGCACCAGCGAAGATCTATGAAGAAGGCGATTTGATCAAAAGATCCATTCGCGATCTATATAATCGGGAAATCGATGAGGTTCTTATCGAAGGCGATCGTGGATATCGCATCGCCAAAGATTTCATGAAAATGATCATGCCGTCGCATGCCAAAAACGTGAAAAGCTATCAGGATGCGATGCCCCTATTCGCACGTTATCAAGTGGAAAGTTATCTTTCTTCGATGTTCAACCCTACGGTGCAGTTGAAATCGGGTGGTTATATTGTGATCGGCGTGACGGAAGCCTTGGTCGCGGTAGATGTGAACTCGGGCCGCGCCACGAAAGAAGGCTCGATCGAAGATACGGCGCTTAAAACCAATTTAGAAGCTGCTGAAGAAGTGGCGCGCCAATTGCGATTGCGTGATCTTGCAGGTTTAATCGTGATCGATTTCATCGATATGGATGAGCGCAAAAATAATCTGGCGGTTGAGAAACGCATTAAGGATAAATTGAAAAGCGACCGTGCCCGCATTCANGTGGGCCGCATTTCAGGTTTTGGGTTGCTCGAGATGAGCAGACAGCGTTTGCGCCCCGGCATGATCGAGGCCACCACGCAACCATGCCCGCATTGTCATGGAACGGGCTTAATCCGCTCTGAAGACAATCTGTCTCTGTCTATTTTGCGGCAAATTGAGGAAGAAGGTGTGCGCCGACGGTCGCGTGAGGTCTTAGTGAAGTGTCCGGTTGTGATCGCGAACTTCCTGATCAATCAAAAACGGGATCATATTGCACAAATTGAAGCCCGCTATGGTTTGTCTGTAAGGATCGAAGCGCATCCGCATCTTATTAGCCCCGATTTTGAAATTGAGAAATTCAAAACGGCCACGCGGGTTGTGCCAGAGGCATCAATGCCTGTGATCTCTGCAGAGGTTGTGCATATGGAGCAGGTGGAGGAAGACGTTGCCGAGCAGGAGGCGCAAGCTGATCTTGACGCGGACGCTGGCGATAGTGACGCCAAGCCGAAGAAACGGCGGCGGCGGCGGCGGCGGCGTAAATCGTCAAACGGAGAGGCTGACAACGCTCCAGAGGCGGCCACTTCCCTGCAAGTAGAAGACAATGGAGAGGCCTCTCCCCCTGCGGAAGAAACACCCCAAGGCGCGTCTTCAGAAGAAGATACGTCTGCAAAAACCAGTGAACCAACGCTAAAAGAGGGCGAAAGTGCCTCGGTTGACAGTGAAGCAGGCGCAGACTTGAACAGTGCACCTACCGCGACAGACGAGAAACCAAAGCCTGCCCGCAAGCGTACCCGTAAACCGCGGGCTGCCAAGAGTGTTGAGGCCGAGCCTGAGGCAGATCCAGCCAATTTAGTGGCCAGTACCGCCCCTACCGCTGATCCGTCGGATTCTCCAGAAGAAGCTGAGGTGAAGCCAAAGCCAAAGCGGGCGCCACGAAAAACCAAAAAGCAAAAAGAGGCAGAGCTTCAGGCCGCTGAAGCGCAAGCTGCTTCTGCTGCAGAGGACGCCGCTGAGGCACCCCAGCCCGCTCAACAAAGTGAAGCCGTTGAGGCCAGCGTGGAAACACCGAGCGCGCCGAATGAAACCGTGTCAGAGCTGAAAGCTTCTAGCGCGGCATCAGATGAAACCAGCGTCGAACCCAAGCCCAAAAAGCGGGGTTGGTGGTCGCGAGGAAGCTGAGACAAGCGCCTGCCTCACGTAAAATGGGGCAGGCGGGCTCAGTTTTTTTCGATTTTATACAGGGTAACCCCGTCACTTTGCTCTTCGATATCCAACAAAATATGGCCTGATTCTGCGCAATAATGCGGCATGTCAACAATCGCGGCTGGATCCGTCGCAAAGACATGAAGGATATCGCCCTGCGCAAGCTTAGAAAGCGTTTTGCGGGCTTTTAACACGGGCAGAGGGCATAAAAGACCCTTCGTATCGAGTTTTGTAATCATGGGGCCGAGATATTATTTTACTCTAAAGAAGTCCACTGACTTGTGATTAGCCCTATGCTGGCCTAGATGGAACGCAAGAAGCGGGGGTTTGATGTTTGGAATTGACATAATTGATGCGGGTTTGCTGCCTGGAATGTTGGTTGCATTTCTGGCAGGCATTCTATCCTTTTTGAGCCCTTGTGTGTTGCCAGTCGTTCCGCCCTATTTNGCATATATGAGTGGAATTTCAGCGACTGAATTGACGGATAAATCTGCCTCTAAATCGGCTGTATTGCCGGCTTTGTTTTTTGTCCTTGGATTGTCGACGGTGTTTTTACTTTTGGGCTTTACGGCATCAGCCTTTGGCCTTTTGTTTTTAAGTTACCAAAGCAGTTTCAATACGCTGGCCGGGCTTTTGGTCATGCTTTTTGGGCTGCATTTTTTAAGCGTCATTCGAATTGGGTTCTTGGATCGTGAGGCGCGCTTTGATGTAGGAGATCGCGGCGGATCTTCGTTTGGTGCATATATATTGGGGCTGGCCTTTGCCTTTGGCTGGACGCCCTGTATCGGGCCACAACTGGGCGCGATATTATCTTTGGCAGCCAGCGAGGCGTCGATTGCCCGCGGCACCATTTTATTGGCAGTTTACGCCTTGGGCTTGGGGCTGCCATTTTTGCTTGTTGCCGCTTTTTTGTCAAAATTGACTGTTACGCTGGGTTGGATGAAACGGCATATGCAGCAGATCGAGCGGATCATGGGGCTGCTGTTATGGACCATCGGGTTATTGATGTTGACAGGTGGGTTTTCCGATCTGTCTTATTGGTTGCTTGAGCGGTTTCCTGCGCTTGGCGCGCTTGGATAGGCTTTTCATCGTTGCAATGCGCTTTGCGCGTTGGGAGGGATGGGGCAATGCAGGCACAAGACGTTACACGGCGNTTGATTTTTTACGTACCGGGGTTTGATCCTTTTCCCCTGCGTCGCTATCGTGAATTGTATCGCAAGGAAGCAAAGCGACAAGCTGCCTTGGCTGGGTATCAGATTTCTCAATTGCCACCCGATCCCGCTTTGGGCGCAGATTGGGGCGTGGACTCTGTGTTTGAGGGTCAGAGGACCTTCGCCGCTTTTATCGTTTTAGGCTGGTCTGATCTTGTCAAACACGCCATGTCTGCCGGCATCTTGCGCACCTATGTGGCGTTGTTTCAAACGCTCTGGATCTATCTTTATAGCCGCGCCTTTTTTGATTTGATTCAAATGCGCAAAGGGCCGGTTATTGCCGCGCTTTATCCTGTAGTGATGCTGCTGAGCCAGCTTTTTATTGCACTTTTTACGGCTTGGCTTGTGAGCTTGAATTTTAGCAGCTTTTGGTTGAGCGTGCCTTTCGCCAGCGTCATTTTTATTGCTATTTTACGCGGTTTTAAGGCGTTGGACCGGATCTTTTTTGCCTATTATTTAATGCAGGATTTTGCCTTTTCCGCCCAGTTAAGAGGTGCTTATCCTGCGCCTTTGCAACAGCGCATCAATGCCTTTAGCGCCCGCATCGAAAAAGCACTCAAAGAAAATTGGGATGAAATATTGGTGGTGGGGCATTCATCTGGCGCGCATATCGCGATCAGCGCTTTGGCGCAGATTGAGCGCTCAGCCGCCTTCGATCAGGCCCCCGCTACGGTTGGATTTCTATCGCTTGGTCAAGTGATCCCCATGGTGGCTTTTCTTCCCAATGCGGGCCAATTGCGGCGTGATTTGTACGATATTTCGCGCAGTACTGCTATCTACTGGGTGGATATTACGGCTCCGGGTGATGGATGCTCTTTTTCTCTTTGCGATCCGGTTGCGGTTTCTGCGCTACCATTGGCTGGTCAAACTGGCCCTTTGGTTTTATCCGCGGCCTTTTCGCAGGCGCTGTCCCCCAGGCGTTGGCGGCGCTTGCGATGGCGATTTTTCAAGCTGCATTTTCAATATCTATGCGCCTTTGATGAGACCCATCATTATGATTACTTTGCAATTACGGCCGGCCCGATCACCTTGCGCAAACGCTTCTGCAATCGTAAGCCGTCAAAACAAGTGCAAAAGATTGCCTATAACCGCTACCGAGAAATCGCGTGATCGATCTGCCACCAAAGCCCCATTCAAGACCTGAAAAATATTCTTTTTTGAAATATTTAAAGGCCTTTCGCCAAGATATATTATCTGCGCAACCCAATCATTTGTATCGCGCTTGGATGGCCGAATTTCGAACACTTTTTTTTCATTCTTTTTTGATCAACCAGCCGGCCTTAATCCAACTTGTTTTGCAGCAGCGCCCGGATGATTTTCCGAAATCTTCGCGGATTGCGACGGGNTTATATTCTTTGTTGGGTGACAGTGTTTTTTTAACCACGGGCAGCACTTGGCAACGGCAGCGGCGCATTGTGAACCCTGCCTTTGAGGGCGGGCGGCTTAAGCAGGCTTTTCCGGCCATTCAAGCCGCTGGTGATGCGTTCTTAGCCGAGCTTTCGCCCGGAACGGTCGATGTAGAGCCATTGGCCAGTAAATTGGCTGCAGATGTGATTTTTCGCACGCTTTTTTCTGTTCCAATCGAAGATAAAACCGCGAGCAAAGTATTTGACGCTTTTCGAACCTATCAGCGTCAACAACCGGTTGCTAATCTGCCTGCGCTGGTGCCCGCGCTGCGCTGGCTGCCATTTTGGCAAAATCGCCGGGTGAAAAGGTCGGCGCTTGAAATCAGAGGCTTGATCACGCATCTGACCCATATACGACAAGACCAGATTGCCGCAGGCCGCGCACCGCAAGACTTGGCGACGCGGCTGTTGAGCACGCAAGATCCCGAAACAGGCACGCGGCTTTCCCTATCTGAAATGGTCGATCAGGTTATGATTTTCTTTCTTGCGGGNCATGAAACCAGCGCTGCTGCGCTCAGTTGGGCGTTATATTTGCTGGCNCGCTATCCCCAGTTTCAAGATCAAGTGGCGCAAGAAGCCGCCCATCTGACGGGTTCAGAAGACTTTGCCGCAATGCGAAACCTGCCATTCACCCGTGATGTATTTCGCGAGACGCTGCGCCTTTATCCCCCCGTGCCGATGATGGTGCGCGAGGTNAAGCAAAGGGGCGAAGTGTTTCGGGGCCGCCGCGTGCCTAAAAATAGCTTGATCATAATTAGCCCTTGGTATGTGCAGCGGCAGAATAGGATCTGGGAACGTCCGGATGAATTTGACCCCATGCGTTGGCAAGAAATGCCGATTGCTGACTGCCAGCGTCAGGCCTTTTTGCCATTTTCGTCTGGGCCACGCATCTGCCCTGGTGCAGGGTTTGCGATGATTGAAGGGCCTTATCTATTGGCGCGCATCGTTCAGAAATATCGGTTAAGCTGCCGCGATTTGCCGGTTCCGCAGCCCTTGGCGCATCTCACTTTAAGGGCAAGGTCAGGAATTTATCTGCGTTTTGATCCCCGCTAAGGCTGTTGCAGAACCGCAGGTTTTATCGCAGGAACGAGTGTTAATTATCGTTATGGCGGCTCAATCGCATATAATATTGTAAAACATAATCGCGAATTGCGCTTGCCAAACCTTCTTCAAAGGGGCGCTCTTCATCTACTTTGGCTGCCAATGCGTTGATGGCAAGGTTTTCATCGGCGGCAATTTGGCGAAAAGCAGTCCAAAACCGATCTTCAAGCGAAACGCTTGTGCGATGGCCGCGCAAGGTTAATGAGCGTTTTTTGGGCTTGAGGCTCATCGATCGCTTTTATGCCCCTCAAGATGCGCGTCTANGCCACTTTGCGCGTTTTGTTCTGCCTTTTTCTGGGCTTTTGTCCGCCCGAATTTCACCGCGTTTTCAGCGGCTTTGGTTTTTTTCTGAGCGGCTTGTTTTGCTTTTCGGAATTGGTTGAGATTGATCGATTGGCTCATGCTTTGGGCCCGACCATGTTTTCCGGGCGCACCACCCGTTCAAAAGTTTCTGCATCGACAAAGCCAAGCGCGATAGCTTCTTGTTTCAGCGTGGTGCCGTTTTTATGCGCTGTTTTGGCAACTTTTGTGGCGTTATCATAGCCAATCTCAGGCGCTAGCGCGGTGACCAGCATCAAGCTTTCACGCATCAGTTTGTCAATACGGGTTTCATCGGCTTCCAACCCATCGATCAAATTATCGGTAAACGCATCGCATGCATCACCGAGCAGCTGCATAGATTGCAACACGTTATAGGCCATCATGGGTTTATAAACGTTCAGTTCGAAATGCCCTTGGCTGCCAGCAAACCCGACCGCGGCATCATTGCCAAACACTTGCGCACAGACCTGCGTGAGGGCTTCGCATTGCGTGGGGTTTACTTTACCCGGCATGATCGAACTGCCAGGTTCATTTTCGGGCAAGACCAATTCGCCAAGACCGCAGCGGGGGCCTGAGCCGAGCAAACGAATGTCATTGGCAATTTTAAACAGGCTGGCTGCCGTTGTTTTTAAGCTGCCCGATATTTCTACCATCGCATCATGCGCGGCCAATGCCTCGAATTTATTTGGCGCTGTCACAAAGGGCAAACCCGTGATTTTCGCCATATTACGCGCGACAAGAACATCCCAACCTTGTTTTGTATTCAGGCCCGTACCCACCGCCGTGCCGCCTTGGGCCAATTCATAAATATCCGTGAGGCTGGTGTTGATCCGCTTGATCGCCATCGCAACTTGATGCGCATAGCCAGAAAATTCTTGTGATAACGTCAGCGGCGTTGCATCTTGGGTATGCGTGCGTCCAATTTTGATGATGCCCTCAAACGCCTCAATTTTNGTCAAAAGGGCCTTATGCAGTTTCTGCAAACCAGGCAGCAAAACCTTTTCGGCAGTCATCGCGGTGGCAATATGCATGGCGGTTGGGAATGTATCATTTGAGGATTGGCCCATATTGCAGTGATCATTGGGATGCACTGGCTCTTTTGAGCCGATGGTGCCCCCCATTAGCTCGATTGCTCTATTGGCGATCACTTCATTTGCATTCATGTTTGATTGCGTGCCCGAGCCGGTCTGCCAAACCACCAAGGGAAAATTATCGTCAAACTTGCCGTCGATCACTTCGGAAGCCGCCTCGATAATAGCGGTTGCGCGCGGGCTATCCAAACTGCCCAACTCTAGATTGGCCTCTGCACAGGCGCGTTTAATCACCCCTAAAGCGCGAATAATTGCAATAGGCTGGCGCTCCCATCCGATCGGGAAGTTTAAGATCGAGCGCTGCGTTTGAGCGCCCCAATATTTTGTATGCTCAACCTCTAACGGACCAAAGCTGTCGGTTTCTGTTCTGGTCTCTGTCATGGGGGATCTCCGGTTCGGGTTATTTCTATCGCTTTTAAAGCCGAGTTGCCGCCTGAGCAATATCCCGGCTTGTATAAATTGAAGGGTATAGTTCGCTTGCTTTAAGCGGCGAATTTATTTCCGAAAGCTGTCCAAGCTGACCACATCTGCTTTCTGTGTGTCGCTGTTGGGCTTCTTAAGCTCGGGCTCATTTAACCCAAGAACCTCAAGCGGTCTTTCTGGCGTTTCCTGGGGGTCTAAATCCTCATCAACATGCTCCTCATTGGTTTTTTCAAACCGAACCCCAAATTCAACTGANGGATCCACGAAGGTTATGATCGAGGCATAGGGGATATAAAGCGCTTCGGGTTCATCGCCAAAGCTGAGTGTTACGGAAAACCCATCCTCTTGGACCACGAGATTTTCAAACCAATGCTGCATGACGATGGTGATTTCTTCGGGATAACGCGTTACCAGCCAATCGGCGATTTCAACATCAGGATGCATGGTTTCCAAGGTAATGAAGAAATGATGCTCCCCTGGAAGCCCGTTATCGGCCACGCGTTGTAAAACTTCCTTTATAAAGCCGCGCATCGCCCGGTTCATAATGTTTCCGTAGTCTAAATCGCCGCTCATCTCGAACCCCTGCTTATTTGNAACCACAATAAAAGGTTTTGCGCATTGTGAAAGGGTGCTCAGCGACAAATCCCAAAGATTTTCGATTTAAGCTGATAATCGCGGGTTAAGGGCCGATCTAAACGGCATGCAGGGCAGTGTTTAAGAACATATGTNACGATTTTACAAAATACCCTCTGTCCTTCTGCAGCCTTAAANCCCGAAGGTCGGCGCAAAACGCGAGAAGATCCTTTTTAGGTGTCATGATGGGCACGGCTGTCCGCGGGCGCTTCAGCCCGCTTGTGCATGCCATAATCCCGCAAAACCTGCGTAACCTTAAGCCGGTAATCTGAAAATATCCCTTCTCGCCCCAATCTTTGCGCCGCTCGATGCTCGGCAAGCGCGCGCCATCGGTCCACGGCAGCTTGATCTTCAAAAAAGGAAATAGACAAGAGCTTGTCGGGGTTGCTCATGCTTTGAAAGCGCTCAACGCTGATAAAGCCTTCAATCTCCTCTACCATCGGGCGCATAGCCGCGGCTATATCTAGNTAATCTTGCTTGCGCCCAACCGCTGGTATAACTTCGAAAATTATAGCGATCATTTGCGCNTCCTCTCACGTATCCACCACATCTTGCCTCAGTCTTGCAGACAGTTTTGGTTTTGAACAGGTTTCTTGAGGGGCTGTAACAAAGTGCGAACGGCAGAAACGGGCCTGTATCTTGATAGAATGACCCGTTGTTTTTGCATAGCGGGTATGTGCCGGCAGATCTAACCAGCCGGCAGGCTTTGCACTATCTCATTATCGGATAAAGGAGATTGATATGTCTAAATTTGTATCGCAGCTTAGCCGAAAATTCTTGGCCTCATTCGATAAATCAGCCGCATGCCACACCGAAAAAGCACGCGGTTTATATTTGTGACGATGTTCCAGTAGGGCAGGGTGCAGTGGGCTGTGTTTTGTGAAAACATGTTGCTTGCGCCCTGCCTTTGGTTCATCCATGTCGGTTCTCTGATAGGTTTTTGGCGGGTGTGCGGCCGGGCAGTTGTATTTTTTGATCAACCTAGCTTTTGAAAAGACTATAAGATTTGTTCTAACGGGGCTATCTCAGGTTTGATTTCAGTGAGTTTTGCAAACCGCCACTTATTTCTAGGGTAAAGTAGCTTTTCAGAAGTAAATAAGAATGCTGATGGGGTTGAGGACACATCTTACGCGGGCGTGTATTTCAGTGGGTTTGGTCTTGGCCCCTTGCACTTAAAATCTCTGCGGCTTTGTGATGATGGCACGAGATCACGATCAATCTGGTATTTCTCATACCCGATTGTCACCAAAGTTGGCAATGGAAAGAGCCAAAAATATTTAGAATTTAATGGACCTAAATTATTTCTTATTGGCGAATGGTGCAAAGCCCGTATGCATTTAAAGCGCGAGGGGGATGTTGGTTTTTTAGTAGAGCGGATTGAACACCAACAGCGCCTAAACGCATCTGGTCCAGACGGTGTTTCTTCCTCTCACCACATATCCGCACTTATTTTTGGCAATCGGCAGAGGCTTTTTAACAGATTTTGACCTGATGATTGCCAAAAAAGGGCGATTGTCTTCCTTTGGCGTATTCGGTGTTCAGCGCATGCCAGAAATTCCTACGGGGCAAACATGGTGCAGCATCTTTGAAAAGATATAGAAATTAAAGGCTGTTTTCAAACCGCTGCTTAGCCGGATAAGGTTCGACAGCCAGCTTGGCCCTGACAGAATTGGGGAAAAGTGAAGGCTTCTGTTGCCAGGTGCCTTCGAACCCCGCCTAAAGCTGCAAAGCGTTAGGGCTTAAGTTTTCAATAGTTCCGGTCGCTTACGCGGCCATCGCCATTGGAGCACGATTGTCATTTGCAATTGTACATTTTGAACCGATACGGTGGTATCTCGCCGAAACAAAGCTAACCCTTTTACACGTTCGTCGATCCTATTTCGACCCCTCAGCCGCCAAATGAACGGATTTTGGTGGAGTCGCCGGGTACCGCCCCCGGGTCCGATCCGGTTATTATGAGCGCGTTTATGTCCATAGTTCCAAAGAACATGTTTAGAATATGATAGGCTTGGGCTGATTTCAATAGGCAATGCCGCGATCGCCTAGATCAAAGACTTTTTTCAAGCTTAGATCTTTCAGTCAGGATTGAGCTTTTTGGTTATCAATGTCGGTTTTGTTTTTTTGCTTGGCTGCAAAAACATTATCCGCGAGGTTTTTGGTATAATCGCTCAGGGCCAATAGCGCATGCTCTATCTGCTGTTGATTACGTTGTTCAAGCGCATCTGCGATATCTGTGTGCAAGCTGATAATTTTTTCTCGGTTGCGCGCGGTAAAGGTGATCATGTTCATCAGCGGCTGCATCGCTTCAACAGCTCCGGCCAATTGATAAGATAGGATCACGTTATGCGCCGATTCTACCAAGGCCCGATGAAAGGTTACATCNGACGCACACCAGCCTTCATCGCTTAATCCCGGTTGGGTTTGACGGTGTATTTCAGCGCGCATGGTTGCCAACTGGTCTGCGGTGCGGCGCTGGGCGGCGAAAGGCGCGCAAGAACGTTCAAGCGCAAAGCGCGCCTCGCAGGCCACGTCAAAGCTGACATCATTCATTGATAACAGCAGCGTTGAGGTGGTGATTTGTTGGCTATGGGCCTCTTCATAGCTGATCTGGTTGATAAACGCTCCTCCAAATGCGCCGCGCTGCGTGCGGATCAAAGATTGAGCGGCCAGCCGTTTTAAAGCCTCGCGCACGGTGGGGCGCGAGACTTCGAATTGCTCTGCCAACTCTGCTTCTGAGGGCAAGCGGTCATTCACGTTTAACTGACCGCCTATAATCGCGTCGCGAATGGCCTTTGCGATCTGAGCTGAATAATCAGCATTTTTTGTGGGATCAATTTTCATTTGTCAGACAATTAAAAGTCTGACATTAGAAAAGCAAGCTCTATATGTGAGTCGATATTTGGCCGATCCTCTCTGTGATCTTATTAAAAAGGTCTATTTTATGAACGAAAAACAGATCCCTTTTAGAAATGTGTTTTGGCTTGGTTTCTTTGCCTGCGTTCTACTTGCGTGGTGGGTTATGTTTGATATGAGCCTGTCCATGGGGCTGGATCTGATTGGTCGGCCGGGTATGATGGCCGAAAAAATGCGCGGCATGGACCCTAGTATGGGAATGCCNATGCCGATGGCNCGGTTCACCCCCGTATTTGGAATGTGGGCGATCATGATGGCGGCGATGATGCTGCCCACTATGGTGCCAACGTTGCGCAGTTATGAGGATTTGATGATCAGTGCGGATGGAACGCGGGCCGGTTGGCTGGGCGTGGTGTTGGGCTATATGGTTATCTGGCTGGTTTTTGCTGCGGCGATTGCCTCAGTGCAATTGTTGCTGCTCTATCAAGGCATCGTCGACATGTTGGGGATAGCCAAATCAAAAGCAGTCTCCGTTGCGTTATTGGTTGCGGTTGGCGCGTTTCAATTCACGCGCATGAAAGAGCTGTGTCATGGGGTTTGCCACAGCCCAAGCTTGTATTTCTTGGGGAAGTGGAAGCCGGGCTTTATGGGCGGTGTTCGTATGGGGCTTGGCCTTGGTGCCTTTTGCGTGGGCTGCTGTTGGGGTTTTATGGCTTTGGGGTTTGTCGGGGGCGTGATGAGCTTGCTGTGGATGGGGGCTGCGACTTTATTCATGGTCCTGGAAAAATTGCCGCAAATAGGACAGCGGGTTACAAAGCCGATGGGTATTTTGTTGATCTTGGGCGGCGGTGTTCTCGCCGTTGCAGGGTAAATTTGTAAATGGGAGTGATGAAAAATGGCGGTTAAAAAACGTCCAGATGCGGATAGGTTGCCGATCAGTCAAAGAATTGATCAGCGAATGGACAACCCTAAACGCCGGAAGATGAACCCCACGGATTGGGCGATTAAGGGCGAGCTGTTCATGAATTGCTCTTGCACCGTCTTTTGCCCCTGCGTGGTATCTTTGGGTGCGCATCCTCCAACAGAAGGGCATTGCCATGCTTGGATGGCGGTTGTGATTGATGAGGGCCATTATCAGGGCGAAAGCCTGTCGGGTTTGAATATTGGTCTGCTTGTCGACATCCCTGGGCGGATGGGCGAGGGCCAATGGAAAGTGGCGGCCTATATTGATGAGCGCGCCAACCAAACCGCGTATAATGGCTTGCTGAAAATTTTCAGCGGTGCGGCTGGTGGAACGACGGGATTATTCACCATGCTGGTCTCTGAGATCATTGGCGCCGAGCGTGAAAAAGTGGAAATCATGCGCGAAGGCAATCGCCGCGGGTTGTATATAGGCCGTAAAATCGCCGGCGAGATTGAAGCTTTAGAAGGCAAAGATGCAGACAGCCCGGTTATGATCCAGAATTCCAAATATTGGATGGGTCCCAATATCGTTGCGGCGCGTGGTTTAAAATCAAAAGTACGCGACTTTGGTCGTATTTGGGATTTTGGCGGCAAGTCAGCTGAAATTTGTCAAATTGATTGGCATGGGCCGAAATAGCGGCTCTTTTCGAAAATTTTTGGGTATTCCCATATTTGTCAAAGGTTGAATAGCGATGGCTTTGATTTCTCCTTCGCGCCGTTTGCGGCGCACTCCGTTCTCTGATGGCGTGGAAGCCGCAGGGGTAAAAGCATATACGGTTTATAACCATATGCTGCTGGCAACGATGTTTCGTTCGATCGAAGAAGATTACCATCACCTTAAATCTGCGGTGCAGATCTGGGATGTGGCCTGCGAGCGCCAGATTGAACTGCGCGGCCCTGATGCGGGGCGGTTAATGCAGATGCTGACCCCTCGAGATTTGCGCTCAATGCTGGCTGGTCAGTGTTTTTACGTGCCAATCGTGGATGAAACCGGTGGGATGCTGAATGATCCGGTTGCCGTCAAGATTTCGGATGAGCGTTGGTGGATTTCCATTGCGGATAGTGATCTGCTGCATTGGGTTAAAGCGATCGCGCATTCTTTGCGTCTCGATGTTTTGGTGGATGAGCCTGATATCTCGCCCTTGGCCATTCAGGGCCCAAAGGCGGATGATTTGATGGCGAACGTTTTTGGCGATGCCATTCGCGATATTAAGTTTTTTCGTTATGGGATGTTTGATTTTCAGGGCCGCACCTTGGTTATTGCGCGGTCGGGATATTCAAAACAAGGCGGATTTGAAATTTATGTTGAAGGTTCGGATATTGGGATGGATCTTTGGAACGCGCTGATGGAGGCTGGAAAGCCCTATGATGTATGGGCGGGTTGCCCGAATTTGATTGAGCGGATTGAGGGTGGATTGCTAAGTTTTGGCAATGATATGACAATGCAAAACACGCCGCATGAATGTGGTTTGGGAAAGTTTTGCAACACGCAAACGGCGATTGGGTGCATCGGGCGCGACGCGTTGCTGCGGGTTGCCAAAGAAGGCCCTGTGAAACAAATTCGNGCGCTGGAAATTGAGGGATTGCCCGTGGGCCCCTGCGATCAGCTTTGGCCGGTGATGGCCAAAGGCAAACAAGTCGGCGCGGTCAGCTCAGCCGCTTGGTCTCCTGACTTTAAAACCAATGTTGCGATTGGTATGGTGCGTATGACGCATTGGGATGCTGGCACCGATGTTGATGTGGTGACAAAGGATGGCGTGCGCGCAGCGCGCGTGCATGAGAAATTTTGGATTTAAAGGAAAACTTATGTTCAATGCAGTTTTGATTGAAAAAGACGAAGATGGAACGGTAACAGCTGGGATAAAAGCGTTGTCGGAAGAGCAATTGCCTGATGGGGATGTGACCGTTGCGGTGGATTATTCTACGGTCAATTATAAAGATGGTTTATGCTTTACCGCCAATGGCGGTGGTTTGGTGCGTAATTATCCGCATGTGCCGGGGATCGATTTTGCCGGAACGGTTGAGAGCTCGCAGGATCCCCGTTATTCCGCAGGTGATAAGGTGGTTCTGACCGGTTGGCGCGTTGGCGAAGCACATTGGGGGGGCTTCTCTCAAAAAGTTCGGGTGAAGGCGGATTGGCTTGTGCCGCTACCCGATGGCGTGACACCGCGGCAAGCAATGGGGGTTGGCACCGCGGGAATCGCTGCGATGTTTGGTATTCTTGCGCTTGAAGATCACGGCCTTACACCCGAAAAAGGTACGGTTTTGGTGACAGGGGCCGCGGGCGGCGTGGGTTCAATTGCGGTCGCGATATTGTCGAATTTGGGTTATAAAGTTGCCGGCGTCACGGGGCGGCCTGAAAGCGAAGCCTATTTAAAATCATTGGGGGTTAGCGAAATCATACCGCGCGATGAGGTGAATGAGGCGATTAAACGGCCGATGGAATCGGCGCGTTGGGCGGGGATCGTAGATGCGGTTGGCGGCGAAATGCTGGCGCGTGTTTTAGGCCAATTGGTTTATGGCGGTTCGGCCGCGGCGATTGGCAATGCGGGCGGTGCGAAACTGCCCGCCAACGTTATCCCATTTTTATTGCGAGGCGTTAACCTCTTGGGCATCGACTCGGTTATGCAGCCTTATGAAAACCGCCTTCGCGCCTGGCAGCGGATCGGCAAAGATTTACCGATGGACAAGCTTGAGGCGATGATTAGCCCAGCCGTATTGGCTGATATGCCCGAATTGGGGGCGCAAATCCTGAAAGGTCAAGTGCAAGGGCGCGTGGTTGTGGATGTGAATGCGTAGCCCCATTTAAAACGCTCCGCCGCTGGGTTTTGAAACCTTGTTCGGGCGGAGCTTTTTTTTTGAAACAGGTGCGGGCTGTATTAATCCCGCACCTTTTTTTTGGTCAAACCGCGTCTGGCGTTTCAGCTTTGGTGTTTGCATCCGCGCTTGGGTCATAAATAATCTCGACGCCGGCTTTCTCGCGTATGCTGTCTTTATAAATAGCCTTTATCAGCGCGATCCCCATCAATGCCATCACCATACTGAAGGGCAGGGCGCCAATCACCATAGCCGTTTGAATTGCTCCTAAGCCCCCGATAATCAACAGCGCGCCAACCACCAATCCCAAAGCCGAGCCCCAAAAGATAATATGTGGGCGCCCTTTGGGCCCTTCATCGCCACCGGAATTGATGGTGTTAATGATCAAGACCGCGGAATCGGCTGAGGTGACCAAATAGGTCAGCAAGAGGATCACCACGACAACCGCCATCATCCAGGCCTGCGAGCTGCTAAGAATAACGTCGAGCATCACAAAAAGCTGTGCTTGTGAACCCGCCGTGATGATGCTGTCGCCAGCGGTGCCATCCAGCGTTAAATCAACGGCGGTTCCCCCCACGATGGCAAACCAAATAAAACACATGGTGGCGGGAATAAGCATTGCGCCCAAGACATATTCGCGAATGGTGCGGCCTTTTGAAATTCGGGCAAGGAAAACACCAACAAAAGGTGCAAAAGCGATCCACCAAGCCCAGTAAAACACCGACCAGGCGCCTTGCCACGCGCTTAACGCATCGCCGGTTTCACTGCCGTCGGCCTTCCAGACGGTGAATAAGGTTTTCGGAAGCGTGACAAAATAATCAAACATGCCAACGATCAGCGCCTGCAGGCCAAAGAATGTACTGCCGAAGACAAGGAAANAGAACAATATGAAAAAGCTTAGACCCATATTGATGTTTGAAAGCCATTTGATCCCTTTGCCCACGCCCGAAAGCGCCGATAGGGTTGAGGCGCCCATTATCACCAAAAGCGCAAGGATGATGCCGGCGGTCGAGGCCGTGCCTTCCGCGTTTAACACCCAGTCTCCGATACCCACACGGTGCAAGCCTGCAACAAATTGCTGAACGCCAAAGCCCAAGGTTTGGGCCACGCCAAGCACCGTGGCCACAACGGCTACGATGTCAATAATGCTGCCGACCGGTCCCGAAAGGCTTTTGCCGAATAAAGGCGCAAGACCGGATCGAATGGTGAGGGGCAGGTTACGCCGATAAGAGAAATACGCCAGCGCTAGGCCGACCAACGCATAGCAGGCCCAAGCAGAGACGCCCCAATGCAAGAATGACCAGCGGTAAGCTGCGCGCACATTATCGGCCTCATATCCCGTGGACAATCCGCGAATGACGTCGGGATTATTNCCAAAATGATAAATTGGTTCGGCGGTTGCAAAGGTGAGCATTCCGATCCCGATCCCAGCGCCGAACATCATCGAAAACCAAGAAAAATTCGAAAATTCGGGTGTGTCGCCAGGTCGGCCAAGCAAGAGCTTGCCCGAGCTTGGAACCAGGGCAAATAACAAACAAACCACAACATAGAAGGCGATGACGAAGATATACCAACTGGCAAAATTGGTTAACAGAAACGAATTTAAGGCGCTTAGGACATTGCTGGCGTTTTCTGGAAAAACAACCGCCCAAATAATCAGCGCGCTTACCAATATTTTCGCACTGATGGTGACGTCCTTGCTGAATCCGGAATAAAACCCCGTATCAGATGTTTCTATTGGAAGGTTCATTAATGCTGGCTTTGTGGCCATTTTGTTATCCTTTTTACTGGTAAACGATCTTGTCTAACAAAATTTTTTAGCTTTGCGTTTAGATGAGTTTGCCGCTTAACCCTTAAATCTTATCAGTTTTTTT